>JAABUO010001748.1_pt1 | contig 27607 bp, 30 predicted proteins | sample 5559291 | NCBI WGS metagenome assembly JAABUO01 (sample SAMN10711878, study PRJNA513372) | rock metagenome | isolation source: Antarctica rocks | place: Antarctica: Victoria Land, Finger Mt sud | reverse complement strand
GTTAGATGATGACACAATCGACACCTACTAGGCAGCAGATTTGAAATGCATTGCGCCTGATTTTGTTTGGTCACATTAGCCTCATCAATGTCTGCTTCTACATTTTATGTTGTGAATCAGTGCTGCAGCATCCCTGAAGTTCAATTTTTTGAACCATCGTTCTCGACATTGTGTTATCTAGTGTTGTCGAACTTTACATGTCATTCACATATGCTTGGGTATGGCATGAATTCACTTGTGTCCCTGTACACTTGAGATGCTCAAAACACTCATGAAGACGTTAGATTCGAACCTTGTTAAGACTTTTTATCGATTCAGCAGCATCAGAAAACGTCAAATAGCATGTCTCTGAAGTTGTTAAGGGGTTGTTAAGGGTACCCTTAACAACTTATTAACTTATTAACGTGCCGCAAAAGTTGTTAAGGGTTAACAAGCCAACACAGTCTGTGGCTCGTTAACAGTCTTATAAGAACCTAATTAGGTTCATCATTGCCATCCTCCAATGCATCATCAGCCTCGCAAAGGGCAACAGTGGCGTGCCCAAACAAGGAGGGAATGTCTTTGGCACGCTTGACGTTGCGTTTCGACTATGCTCCGATAGGTCCGAAACATATGTCAAATTGTTTCAGAATTCTGAAACAATCTGCAGAGAAGGGTTTTACGCAAATCAAGCGTGTTAACGTTAGCTAAAATCCACATACACAGTTGAGTCACATCCAGCAAGTATCATGGCTGCGTCGCCGATCGTGGGCTGAAGATACTCTTGCACTAGGTGTCTCGCAGTCCTGTGTGCAGTCCTGGGTGCAGTACTGCAGTCCTCGGTGCAGTACTGTCGCACTGATCAGAGACGTCTACCTAGAGATCAAGCACGTAGTGCCGTGTTAAAAGTTTACCTGCAGAGCCTGTTGTTAGGTATCTTCGACGGTCGTGGTGTTTGCTTAGTTATGCCGCTTCAGCCAGCTGATGGCGAACAGCAACTTCAGGCACAGTACATGCACACGGAAGTGGGAAGCCAGCCACGAATAAGCTATATCTGACTCATTGCTGTCTCGATACATGCAGGCACTCGACTTGTCAATTTGGGGCCATGTTGAGGCGTCTGGTGAGTGAGTCTACTGCATGGAGACTGAGACTGCACTTTCAAGCACAGCTGTGCAGTGTGTCCTCCATAGCACCAAACTTAGCTGCAGGCAAGTTTCGATGAAGCCAGTACAGTGAAATCCGTTTATGTGCTGCACTGAACTGCAGAGCGCCATTGGCACATTGATCTGGGTGGGAATATTGATTGTCTTGACCCTGGAATATGCATCTGCGTCAGAATGTGAAACCCTGCGGCAACCAAACTTCCCACATTGCAGCCCTGTCAAGTACTACTCGCACCCAGAAGAAGGTCCTGTGACAGTGGTTCTGCTCAATTTCAAGCGTTCAGACAACATCAGGAAGATTGTAGACAACATGATCAATTACAACAGTGTAGCTGAGATAATAGTGGTCAGCAACAACCCCAACAGCACCTTCACTTACCCCAACAAGAAGGTCATCGTGCTTGACATGATGGCTTATGAGGACGATCTAGGCGTAGCTGTGCGCTTCAAAGCGTGTTTGCTAGCCATGAACCGGCACATCCTTATAGCTGATGATGACCTGATGGTCACAGAGGCAGGTCTCTCAAATCTGTTGACAGCCAGGTATGAGCACCCCTGGTCCATTGTGGGGTTCTGGGGCCGAGACTACAACCACAGCAATCCAGACTATGCCTACATTGACACAGGGCCAGGGCATCATGACATTGCCCTCACAAAGGCCCTGCTGCTGGACACTTGTGCATGCAGAGCTTTCTGGGAAGCAAGCCATCTAATGCAAGACATTGCACATGAAGCTGCAGTGACCTGGAATGGCGAAGACATTTTCATGTCTCTTGTGTCCCACAAGGTATTGGGGGATAGCCCTTTCATCACCCCATATCAGGAAGGCATCGATGTTCATCAGCTGACAGAGGGGACAGTGGGAATCAGCTCAGCACAGAATCACTTGCCACACAGGATCAAGTTTGTTCAGACTGCTGTCCAGCGGTTAAACTGTTTCTGAGACAAACGGCTGCGGTCAACAAATGCTTTTATGTGTTGTAGTATATGGCATGCTTGGTCAGCCAAGCTTCAGTACACTTAAGAGCTCCTTACAGTGCAACACATGCACTTGACTTGTATGATAGTTTGTTGGACCCAACAGCATATTTCCTGACGCGTGTTGCTTGTTTTAAATAAGCACCTCTGTTTTGGCTTGGCCAAAACATGGGTCAACATGTTGGTAACAAGTCTTTTTTCATATGGATCGAATAATGAGATCTGAACAAATGGATTCTACAAGCTCCTTTGGTCTGTTCTTGTGCTATGGCATAGAATAAAGTGCTGTTTGTTGCTTGATGAAACACTTGCTGTCAGCTGACAGTGTGCAAAGTGTGCTGCTCGCACATATTATTGATCTGATTAGTTGACAACAATGTTTGCTACTGGTTGAGATAGGGACCGCATCATAATTGCAGGAAGTGTACTGTTTTGCATTCGCCCTGTCATGGCAGGAAGTCTACTGTTTTGCATGCACCCTGTCCCTTTTCAATGATGCAGTAAAATCTATACAATGTATACATCTATATACATCTATACATGTCATGTGACCATTCTTCATGACGTGTGTGACTGGGCCATGAAAATGGATACATGCCGTGCATTGCAAGCTTTTGTCTACTGCACTGTATTTATTTTGGTCTTTCAACTCAACATCAAGTCATTGACTGTCGACCAAGTGGCACCAATTGTTATGTATGCTTGTTTTGGCTGGCCTGCTCAAAATCACATTAATTGCTTGTCGTGCGCAAAAGCTGGGCCAAAAAGGACTGCACAGCACAAGGACAAGTTAAGGTCAACTTCACAATGAGTCCAATCTTCATCCAAAACAAAACATAGTACATGGCAGAGCCTATACGAGTGATGCACAGCTATGCACCACCATGATATAAAAGCTTCACGCCTGGACCCAGGAGTCGGCAGCAGTAGAGACCCACACTTGACATGGTTCCTTGGGCAAAGCTGCTGTCAAGATTTCACGCAAAACTGGAGGAGGCAGATGCCAGAGACAGCTATGAAGCCCACTCCTGCATTTTGCAGCCATGCTAGTTTTTACGCACTATGATCCAAGACGACAATTTGCATACAACACATGTATGGGATCTGCAAATGCAGACACCAGCTCAAAAATCACTGCAACACGATACTGCGTGATGTTGGTCAGGTTGCATGCTTGGTCAGCGGGTGCGGTAAAACCACAGTGAACAAGGTTCCATGCGGATGATAGCGGATGTGCAAGAGACAGCAGATGTGCTTCAAGAAGTGGACTAACCGTTTGTGAGTCCCCATCAGGACTGACTGGGTGATGACAGCTGTTCTGTCACGATGCCCGTGATGTGTTGCTTCTTTCAGCATGAACATGTTCACGTTCCAAGGATACTGACACGACAGTGCTATCTTGACCTCCCTGCACAGCCCAGCATTGGTGACAGAGAGTGTTGGGCTTGTGGAGCAATGGGCAGCCAGTCACACAGCTCTGTGTAGATGCAGAACAGCATTGGTGACAGATAGCAAAGCCCAGCCTTGGCACACTGCCAAAACTGGAAACAACAATCTTGAGATTGCATGGTCTCAGGCAAACTGACCTGTCAGCAGCAAGGCATGAATGCAAGCTAGTGTATAGAGACGGATAAAGAACCAATGTGCGTGCTACCTGAGGGAAAGGCTGTTGCGCAGCAAGTCTTGCAGATCAAACCAGACATGGCCATATATCCGGGAGATGTCTTGGAAGGGGTCTTTTCTAGGAGTATGGTGGCGCACTGTCTGATGCAGCGTCCCAACATGCTGAAACTTGATGACCAGTGTCTCCAAGCCATGAAGGGATTGGCATGTAGCCAGCAGCATGCTGATTGCTATTGCATCTTCCATACACTTCCAAGCTTGATGTCGGTCTTCAGAGCCTGCTTGAGCTGCACCTACAAAGCACCACATCACACATCCAGATTTTTGCAGTGTTGAAGTCAGCATAATTTGCTCAGCCACGGCCAGCTGCTGGATGGAGTCACTGCAGTCACCATGATAGATGCATATGCTGTCATGTGTCACCACTGAAGAGCAGGATATGTACTTACTGTTGGATGGCAACTCGTCTGCCGCATAAGATAGTCACGGATTGTCACAATGGCAAAGCTGTAATGCAGCCTGGGTGAACTCATGCAGGTGCTAAGTCAGATGCTGACCTGTATGACTCAGGCCTGAAACTGTCAGCTGCTTGATGTGCCTGTGTACTGGCAGAAGCTGTGAGACACACACCAGCTCGTCTGCACTTAGGTAGAGGTGTAAGCGTTCTGTTTGTGCTGCCTGCTCTGCCAGTTTCTGAGCTGCAGCAGCCCATGTATGACAGAATGCTGTCTCCTCGTAATGCCTTGCTATGCGCTGTGTGTATGTAGAGTTGCCTCCAAGGTTGAGCAGACCCTAGCAATCAATGATCAAGTTTGCAAGATGCAGTTTGTGTGACATACGAAACAGTGTATTTTCAGTGCCATCAGCGTGAAAGGTGCTCAGGCTGCTGCTCGCAAACCTTGCAGTGGTATGTTACAAGCAATGGACAGCATACAGGCCCAACACAAGACAGAAGAATGCTGTGCTCACTGAGGAGTTACGCACATGACGGCAGCCAAGATGTCTGCAATGCACGTAGTTGGGACTCACACCTTCATGACCTCTGTTCTTGCCTTCTGCAGCTTAGGCATATCGCAGCTGTAGTCTATCCGAAACTGGTTCATCCATGTAGCAGGCTGCTGCTGTTGTGATGTGACTGCAAGCGCATCAGCATCTCTAACAGATGACATCACAGCAACTAACAATGGCTACGGTCATGCGAACAGTGTTTTCTATACCTGGCTCAGCCTCAAACAGTGACACTACATTATTGCCAAGCTGTCCTGTGTGCAGTAGGCTGACAAGCTGCCGCTTGTGTTTAATACCCGAAATGTGAACTGCCCAGTCCCTCTCATGAGGGGCAACGGGGCAGTCACAAGCCTCACAGTGATATAGCTTAGAGTTTGTTCTGCTGGTAGGTATGTTGTGTCGAGCCAGAAGGGCTTGGTCATGATCAGAAGGCTGCGCTTCCTGGGAACTTGCCCAGGCAGCTCTGTCGCGCTTGTGCGCTGCTTTGCGAGCAATTGTACCAGCCGCTACTGCTGGGCCTAAGGCAGCAGCATCACCCAGCATTCGAGCGACGAAACTCAAGTCCTCGTCAACCAGGTTTAGGTTGCCCGCACCGTGAGTCATTGCAGCGTTGTTCAGGTTTGCGGCTTCAAACATCGCTGCTTGCTGCAATCATACTCGTGGTCTGCACATCACAGCCCCAGACACACACAGTCTGCCAAATTGAGTCTAATTCTGAATGTCAGCTAATGGAATAATTTCAAGGGTTATCTGCTGGCATTACAAGCTCAAACGCTGAGCATTCTTGCGTGACACAAATGCTCGCATGCTGGCAGTTTGCCAAGTACACCAGGTTTGACCTATCGCAAGTGGTGTTGATTGGAACTTACTTCAAAATTCGCAGATGTACAGCAGTACTTCAAGTAGCTGACTTGAACAACAATCAGCAACTTGCAGCACTGCTGCTAGCTACATATCAGCTAAGCTAGCAAGCTTGGATCATGTGATGTCGAAGCACAATCTAGCTATCATTGTCATCATCACAAGACAGAAAGCCAAAAAGACAACATATACATAGCCTAGGAAACAATTGCTGTGCCAACTTGTGCAAGTCTGTCGAGCCTATGACTTGGAGTTCATGTAACCATTCTGATTCCACATAGCTTGTGCACCATCCATTTGGTAATTGAAGTCATACTGGCCATCATTGTAGTCCCTGCAGGTAAGACTAAGTTTGTGAATAAGTGACTCATGATTGATCAGTACACTGTCAAGGTAAGATTTCACAAGGCAAAGGACATACAGACAACATAGGTAGCAAATTATCCAAGAAAAAAGCCGTAACTGCATCAATCACTAGCATTGTGCAGGCTCATTCCTGTTAAGAGATTCTCAATGTCTGAGTTGTAATGCACAAACATAGTGTTAGCAAGGGAGAGGAAACTCACCAGGCATATACTTGCCAGACTAGAGTTCCAGCATAGTTGTTTTCATTTGCCCACTGGTATATGTCACCCAGGAACGAGTTGCGGCTGCCCACATACCCAGTCTTCATGCCAGATTCCTCCATGATGATAGGCTTACCAGCAGAGTGCACAATGCTGGCTCTGTCAGCAATCACATTGGAGCGTACCCACTCAAAGTCAGAGGCGGGGATGCCCCAGTTGTCTGCAAGGACAAATAGCACCTCAGCACTGAAAGTTTTGCCAAGACAGCACAGGCCACCAGTACCACATAGGTGCTCACCTGGGTAGACATGGACAGTGGCAAAGTCAATGTGAGGAAGATTGATATCTCCAACAAAATCAACACCTGCAGCAAGCAATAGATGTCAGCAAGCTGTGTTCAGTATGCCATCTTAAAGCACTGAAGTCAAATGCTAGTCTGCCTGTAGTGACAATTACTGGCAATTGAAAAGCTGAAGAGGGATCCCACAACAGAAACACTGACCTTTGTATCCACCATTGATCCAATTGGCATAGTTGCCTGAAGTGTCACCATCAGCTCTGTAGCCCTCCTCACCACTACTGATAAGGTGGTTGGAGTCAATGCCCTTGAGCCAGGTTGACGTCTCATCAAGCCAGTCACGCACCATCTTGCCTGGCTGGAGGCCTCTGTTCTTTTCGTAGTTGTCGGTGGTGTGTGGCTCATTGAGAAGCTCCCAGGACAGAATCGTGGCGTCATTTTTGTACTGAGTGCCAGTGAAGGTGTTGGTGCGGTAAACAAGGGTGCTGACATATTGCCGGTAGTATTGCATGGCCTGACTGTTGGCGTAGAAGAGCTCTCTGTCATGGCCTGTTCCCAGAATCTGGTCTACATACCATTGGATGCCGCCAAATTGAGGCTCAAAGTTGGCTAGGGTCACAATGACTTTGATATCCTGCTTGGCAGCCTCAGATAGGATGAGGTCAATGCGCTTGAAGCCAGCCTCATTATACTGTCCTGCAGCAATAAACAACAATCAGCACAGGACAAGGAGCATCTTAGTACAGCAGGTCATTGCTTTGCATGGCTTACCAACAGAAGACTGAATTGGATGAGGAGTGGAAGTGACAGAGCCTCCGCCATAGCCATTGACAAACCCCCAGAAGCGGACGACCTTGACTCCATTGGCAGATTGAACTTGGAAGAAAGTGCGCACTTGATCATCTGACGTGACATCAGTGCTGCCAAGGTAGAAGGCATTTGTGCCAGCAAAGTAGAACTGCTTGCCGTCTAGCATCAAGTTGGGTCCTTGAGTATAGACAAATTCAGATGATTGGCCAAGAAGATGCCGGTTGTCTGAAGACCGTGTGACAGCTGGCAATGTGCAATATACTGTTAGTGCCAGATAGACCTGTCAACAACACAACAGCTTTGACACTCATTGTGTGAGGCACAGCTCAGCAAAAAGCAATAAGCACAAGGAGAAGATTTGAGACCGAACACTGCAGAACATCTGCAGCACAGCAGCTCAGTGATGTTTAGGAAGTTGCCTGCTAAGCAGGTGTGAAGACTTTATTCTGGTTGGCGTGAGGCACGGAGCAACCGATTGTGGTGGTCTATAGGTGTCGTGGCGAGCACAGGCCTCTACCAGCCAAGCTTTGGATGAAAAAGTCATGCTGATCAAGTATTTGATAGTCGAAGGTGACGACGGAGAGTGATTTGCTGAGTTGTCTCAAGAGATGATCCGACGCAGACTTGCAGAAGCGCCTGCAACATGACATCACATAAGAAAGCAACTATAAGCAAAGCACAGGCATGCCTGCCAACTTGGCGTCAAGAAGCATGTACCAGGCAAGCTTGAATCAGTGGTTACGAGGCAATTGCACCGAAGCACACAAGTCCTGCAAAATGACTTGCAGCCACGGTACGACGCCTGTAGGATAAGCTTTAACACAGTCGGAACGCTGGTTACAGGTTGCACAAGCACAGAACGACAAGGGACGCAGGTACGCGAACCTGACTGAGGTGATGTGAGAGGTCAGGCAGACAGCAGCACAAACTTTGCAGCAAAGCATACACACCAGGGCAAGCTGTCTAGAAGCGCAGCGTGCAGACAACAGAGACTGCTGTTTGGACTATTTGAACGATAGTGTTCGACGCGCGTCGAAGCACGTTGAGCGTGCTAATGGGCCTTAGTCACAGGGCTGGTCATAGGCAAAGAGATTTTGAGTCCGTGCACCTTGAACGAAATTGCTGTGCAAGCTCCAGACACCCCACCATTGTCTGCAGCAGAACCCTTCAGGGATCTAGAGAAACTGATAGTCTCTGTCGCAAGCTCATGACTTCCAGGACGGCCGTTGCCGGCGGACGTTTAGCCACAGTCTTGGGGGCTCAACGACCCCAACAAGTCAACCTATGCAGTCTGCATCGGGCGTTCAGTAACGGTGCCAGCAGGCCAACATGCGCGAGAAGTCCTTGTTTGACAAGGTACACTGAGACATCAGTACCGCACCCGGCTCTTTCCATTCTCGCTCTTGATCAGCCGGTGAAGGTGCAATCCAGTTATGCACACAAACTTAGCTAGCTGTCTTTGCTCAGGCAGCTCAGCGCCTCATCCCCTTGCCATAGATCCTTTCGTAAAGGTAACAGAGCTCACTATGTTATTGTTTGCACTGTGTAGCGTCTTCAGGCCTTTGCGAAGTTTGCAGCAGATCAGGGTTTGTTCCCCCACAGGTCGTAGGACAGTGTCGGCTGCTGCTATTGTAGAGGAAGCAAGCAAGGCATCTTCGAATGGCAAAGCTGCTGGCAAGGAAGTCATCTCCTCTGTGAGGCAGGTTACTGCTGCTGTGTTTTTTGCTTGAGCTGCTTTGGTGATACGTTCAGGAACAACAACCTGGGTCCAACGTCAAGGTCACAGGATGTTGTTTGCTTGCAGGTTTGACGCTGGCCTCAATGTATCTGTCAGCAAGGCACCAGGAGGGTATGAGGTAAGCTGAGAGGCATTCTGTAGCTGTCTCAAAGGCCAGTGTCTCTTTTGAGCAGACACACCTTGTTACCTACAGCCTCTGGCAGCACATTGCACTTGATGAAAAACATTGCGGTAAAAAACTAGGCTAGGCAGACCATGGTTGCAAAGACACTGTCAGCATGTGTGTCACTTCTATGACATCATGTCTTGTGTTAGGTACAGACGTCTGCTGCAGGTGGATATCATGGCTGAGACACCTAAAGCCATGATGATGCATTGGGCCATCAACGACTGGAATCTGTCTCCAGAATCATGCAGACCAGAAGGCACTCAGCAGATAGATGACAAGGCTGTGCAGACGCCATTCAAGGATGGTAAATCTATCCGCCTCACCTTCCCTGAGGATGATTGCCCCAGCAGGTACAGGACATTGGAATGTGATTTAGCAGGCGTGAGTCTTGCAAAGATAGTCCTGTCTTCTGCTCCAAGCATACTACAACCACAGCATGCATGGAAGACACAAGGCTGCTGACTACAGTGCAAAGCATGGCATTCTCAACTTCCAGTATGTTTTGTCCTCAGCCCCAGGAAGACAACTCTCACAGGGTGAGTGTCAAGCATGCACATAATGTCTGCAGCTGCTTTGATTCATTCGTGCTGACAGCGCTCTTAACAGACCTGAGCCCTAGCTCAAGCTGTGGACCGTGTTTGCAGGGTGGTTTGGGTCTTGAAGGAGCTGGAACCAGAGAATTGGATTCACAACGGCGGCACAGACTTTGCAGTTCAGCTGAAGCCGCCTAGCGCAGCTGATGTGCTCGGCAAGGTCCTTACCGCCGAAGGGACCTACACTCATTGGTCCCTCTTCAACAGATTCATCCTGGCAAATGAGATCCTGGATGCTGCAGACTCTGCAGGCGAGTATCGTGCTTGTGACCTGGCTTGACCAACTGTGCGTGTGTGCAACATGCAATGATAGCACTGAATGACTCACTATGGCACGTGTTAGTCGATGACTGCTTGAATTTTTGCGGTCAACGGATGGGAGACGCCATCAAGGCATGATGCCATGCAGCTGAGATAAGAGGGCCCCCTGTGCTTGGCAAAGGACTGCCTTCTTTGCTACTTTGGGAGCTGCACAGTCCTTTCATCAATTTGCTGCGACAGACCGTAAACTGTGTTGTTTGGAATGTTAAGCTTTGGAGTCTCCATTTACATGCATTGGACTCTACTTCTCCTTGCTCTATGATTTTCTGATGCAACTGCAGGTGCTGAGGGAATGTCATTTTTCTTTGTATGGATGAGGCTCAGCAGTATGAAGCAGCTGGACTGGTATCGCAACTCTAGCTACCAGTCTAAAGACATTGCGCATGTGCAGAAAACCACCACGCAAAGGATTGCTGACAAGGTACAGCCTCAATGGTTTGCAGCTCTGCATGACTTCACGGCCAAAGTGAAACAACCTCTTGGTACGTATTTACTTCCCCTCAAAAGGTACTGTAATCGTATCCCGGGTATCTGTATGGTATCCTTAGGGTTCTTGGGTATTAAAAGAAGCTTCAAGGCAGTATTGGTCAGCAGCACCAATGGCCTGTCACAGCATGTTGCGATGTTATGGTCAGAAGGAGACACTGTATAAACACGCATTAGTCAGATCAGATGTTCACAAGAACTCTATAACCAAATTTGCACACATCACTGTTTCAGCTTGAAGACGCTGTGTAATTGCATCAAAACAGAGTAAATGGTACATGAGCAGGCGTGCTTGAAAATGCATTTGGGATGCAGGCAAGGTCCAGTGGGGATCCCCAGTGTAGATTCTTTGCTAGACTGGCTGTGGCTGGGCTCCCCAGGGGCGGGGGGGATGGGGATGCCATCAGGCACGGCATCCTCAACATCATGCGCGAGAATGGAATCAAGGAGGGTCACCGACCAGTGAGTGCTGAGACTATACAACACTACTAGAATGGTAGCAAAGCAGACACTGAGCTGCTGACTGCATTCCAAAGCAAGTGCACTGCATCATCAAGCATCAGACAGGGTTCAAAGTGTGTAACCCCTCTATGCACCCAATGATGCCTCAAGACTTGTGTTTTTCAGTGGTCACAAGTGTGCTGTCAGCACCATGGCAGGCCCTACACCGACACGCTGCTGCAATTCACAGGGCATTGAATGCCATTTCCTGGAGGCATGGCATCAGAAGCTGCACACCAACACCACACCAGAAGACATCACGGTGTGTGAGGCCTACATTGCCTTCCTGGAGAGTGGTGACATTGGGACCTACTCAAGGGTTCTATGGGAGAACGGAGGCATCAGCAGAGCTGACATGGCTGACAAATGGGATCGCAAGATTCCAGGTATGCAAAACCCGGCTTTGCAAGCCCCCAACAGGGGTGATGGCGTTTGGCAGCACAGCAACTCCATCACAGCGTGGCCAGTGGCAGGTCTGGCACTGAGTGAGACTGCTGTGATTGCTGTGGAGACATATCTCAATACAGAAGCATATATGCCCTAGCTTGCTGTGACTCCAAATGTGGGGCGCACTCTTTGCCTGATCAACCAGGCGGTCAGTTTTGTGTGCCAACATCAAAGTCTCCTCTATAACATCCAATTCAACCCTTCTCCACTACCTTCATTTGCCTTGTTCGAGGTCCCCACATCAAACAGCAACCACCACCGCTTAATGTTACGTCTGTGCCACTGACACAATCCCCAGTCCAACCATTGTCAAGCTGCTTGATGCCAATTGACTTTGCTTGTCAGGCTTTCATAACGGCAATTCACTTGCAGTGCAAACTGATGCTTGTCCTGCCTGCCTGCAGCTGACCCGATGCATCTACCCCACCTGATTGGCCCCATGAAGCACTACCTATGGATCCTGAAGACAACACATGGAGGTGCGGATATGGACACCTGCCTGGAGATGGCCAAGGGTGGGCTGGATGGTAAGCCCAATGTCAATCACAGACTCTGTGCATTTCTGTTTTCATTAGGTTTCTGTTTGATGGAGACCACTGTCACAATTGGGGTCAAAGCCCTGCACATGAAGGCCTGCTTTTGCAATTCTGCATCAAGTCTTGTATGTGGATGCTGGTCGTCATGTGCCAAACCCTGAAGACTAATGTTTCACTGCTGCAGTGTGTGCTGCAGCTGCTGCGTCTTGCATCAAGACTGCTTCTTGCATCACATGTGCTTCACCACACCTGGCTACAATTCACTCCATATCACCAAAGCTCACCACACCTCACCTCTTGCTCATCTCACCTCACTCCACCTCACCTAACCTGTGATCAGCCCGGTGTGGACATTTCCCCTCACCTCATCAACTTAAACATACATCACATCACCTCACCAACCAAACCTCACCCTCATCACCTCACCTCACCATCAATTCCTCACCTCACCCCTTCCCAGCTCCCATTGCTTTTACTCTTCATTTGGACTAGCCTAGGTGCACTGGGCGATGAAGCATGTCAACTCCAACAGACCTGAGCTGTGCATGGTTAGACCAGTGATGAAGTGTGATCCTCTCACCTGGTTTTCTGTGCCTATCAGCCAGAATGGGCCTTGCTAAATTGGTGCCACCCCATTTAGTGCCATTCTGCCCAACAGCATTTCCAGGTGCCTCCAAGCTGCAGCAGTGCGACTCGCCCCAAAGAGCTTCACCAATCTTCTTCTTTCTACAGGGGATCTGCAGTGGCAACTGTATGACATGCTGAAAAACAGGAATGAGTGGTGGGTGCCAGGCAAGCTGGTGGAGCTCAGGCAGCGCCTAGAGCCCTACTGGAGGGTGAGTCACCCCAACTAACACAGCACAGCTCAGCATCGCCGGCCTGTGCTTCGCCCTCCCTCTTCAATCAACTTGTCACTGTCTTGCCTTTCAAACTCTGCAGATCCTCCATATTCACCCACTGCTTTGCTGTCAAAAACACTTCGTTGCGATGGGCGTCCCTCCTCAGGGCAAGTGCATTGCATGTTGACTTCTCCTTAGGGCTCAGCCCATTGCCCTACCACCTACAGCCAACGGTTATCCACACCGTAGAGAAAGCCTGACACCAAATCCCCAGGCATCTCTGGGGTTACATTTACACTTTGAAACAGACGTTTACCAGAAAAACGTCAAGATTCTGTATCCCAAAGAGCATTGTTGTCAACACTGATTTGCCTGTCCGCTGCCTTGTAGCACAACGCTGGCCTCTGTGTCCACCAGTGTATCCACCCTGAGTCACACATTTTGGCACATGCCAGGGCACTCAGTCAACAACCATCCCTGATGTGTGTAGGCAGAGGGGGCTTCAAGGGATGTGCTGCTGCTGGATATAGCTCTGGACAACTACTTCCGGCTGTGCATTGAGCGTACAGACAAGAGCAGCTTGTCTGGGGATGACCTGCTGGAGATGGTGGGCTTGGTCCTCAGGAATGCCTGTATTGCCGGTGAAAGCCAAGACTTTGGTCAGGTTAGCTGCTGCACCTTGTGTGTGTGTGTGTGCGTGCATGTGTGTGTTGCGTGTGCATGTGCATGTATTGGTCACAGCCGTCTGCGTGAATTTAACAAAGAGCTGATCAGGAATGGCTTGGGATGTGGGCACTGTTGCATGACACTGCAATGTTGGCTGCTGTCTTTTGGTTGGGCGCTTGCGCCAAGACACTCCACACCTGCGTGCGTAGGGCTTCACACAACAGGAGCTATCATTCTGAACGTCTGTGTAAAGCAGGATGAACTTGTTCTCATGTGTCTCGCCTACAGACACATGGGTGATGAATGCTAGAAGCAGACACTTGCACAGAAAGAACGATACTGTCTGTGCAATGTCTGAAGCAGACTGTGAGGAGGGATCATCAAAGTTGCTGGACATGTATGCCTGTCAGAGAGCAAATGGCAAATGTACCGTTCTGGTTGCATGCATGTCTGTTGTGGTGCATCCAATGGTCATGGTGGAGACTGGCGTTTGTTCATGCAGTGCTTGGCGTACTGGGACAAGGTGAAAGGGGCTGAGCGATGGGGCCCTGAATGGAGCCTGAGAGCCCTGGCTGCAGCTCAACGTGTGCAGCTCAGTCTCAGTGCATTCGCTGACAACATCTATAACCTGGTCCAGCCCCATGCTGAAAGCTTCAAGTAAGACTCGGTGTACCTAACGCCACGTAGAAATGCTTGCTGCAGCTCACATTGGTCTGTTGCTGTGACAGTAGCAGTCTACAATGTCCTGCAATGCCTGACACACCTATGATATATCGCCACACATGTGTTCAGAGTTCATTGACGCAAAGGCAGCTGGGATGTGCCAGGGGCTCCCAGGGACGCTGGGATGGACACTGTAACCAGGCTGATCATGAAAACGCAGCATCTGTTCTGCTGAATGAAGCTGCACTTGTGCAGCAAATGGCCTTGCTATAGTTGTGCCAATGTTGACCATATGGGTCTCCTTTTTTGTTCTTGCTGACATCTTTGGGAGGGCTATAACACAGGATGCACCTCATCAGTTGTGCCATACAGACGATTCTTGCAGAACTGGTCTCCTTGCCTCATCTTGCAAGCACCCCTGCTGATACTATGGCCCAGCTCTGGCCATAGTGAGCGTGCTGTGCACACCTTTGAAATGACTTGGAGTGGTTGCAGGGAAGCATGCAAGCTGGACCCTAAGTACATCACCAACTTTGGAGAGGAGGTGGTGCGGGGTCAGCCAGTCTTTGTGCTCAGTATTCTGCTGCAAAAGCTGGAGCCAATGCTGCGAGAAGCTGCTGGCGTCGCACCCTGGCAGGTTGGTTGACATAGTGCATGCCGTGTACTATCAGCCTTGCCTACCCATAGCAGCAGTTCCAGACGCACATTGCACGATGGCCAGCATTGCTTGCCATTGCTTGGCAAAATGCAACAGAGCAACAAGTGCGCTGGTGAAGAGCGTGACCGACTGTGATCCACAACATCGTCATGGTCTTCTCAGCTTTCCTGCACAATTCACAGTGTGTTGTAGCTACATCATCTCAACATACACGTACACAGCCAAAACTCAGAGGTGACCGGTTGCAACCAACTGTATGTATTGGACTTGACGCAGTGATGCCTTAACATCTGATTTCTGTTGCTGAGGTGCTTGCTGTAAGCACCTGTGCATTTGGACTTAGACTGCTGATCCTTCAACGCCGAACTTCTCTCTTGCTGAAGTCGCTGCCCAAACATGAATGCAGATTGTGAGTCAAGCGGAAGCAAGTGGGGAGGTAGCCGTGCAGGAGCTGGCAGACATACAGGGCCAGACTTTTGACAGCCCCAGGGTGCTGGTCTCCAACCAGATCGGCGGCATGGAAGACATCCCTGTAAGCTTGCCATATTTGAGCTTGAAACCCATTTTCATTCATTGCACCGTACTCGCGTGTATCAACATTTTTATATGCATGCATGCATACATACATACATACATACATACATACATACATACATACATACATACATACATACATACATACATACATACATACATACATACATACATACATACATACATACATACATACATACATACATGCGTATTGTATCTTCAGCGTGTAGCCCATTAGACAATGCTTGGTCAGGGCTGACCGCATTACACGTGATGCTACGCAAACAGGCGTGTGCTGTTGGTGGCAGACTGCTGCATGCGCTTGTGTGCTTGACCTGTTGACTTGGACCCCTGGCATGCTTAGCAGCACAATGTTGACAGTGGTCTGCTGCTGCTCGATATGCCAGTAAGCTTGTCTGATGATGCCAGGACAAGCCTCTTTGCTGTTGTCACTTCTGTCTGCCACAGGATGACAGTAGCCTTTCTGCACTGGCCCATATGTGCTCTGCCACATCCCCACAAGGGAAAGCATGAATTGCAGATGATTGGCAAGTATAGTGATTTGATGCGGGTACGGGACTGACTCTACTGTTGCCGGGGATTGCAGGAGAATGTGACGGCAGTCTTGACGCGCAGCCCCACGGATGTTCTGTCCCATGTGGCCATCAGAGCCAGGAGTCAAGGCGTGCTCCTGGCAACCTGCTTTGATGAGGCAGCCCTAGGCAACATCAAGCAGCTGGAAGGCAAGAACGTGCAGCTGGATGTGGACGCCACTGGAGCTGTGACAGCCACAGAGAGTGCTGCGCCCTCTGCAACTGATGGTGCTGTGCCCAAGTCAGGTATGCCTCAGCCAACGTATGTCAATCCCAGCATGGAGATACCATTTGTTGGTCAAGGCCAAGGCTTCCAGGGCAATGGCCAGGGCTTTCAGGCCAAGTCAGGTTTGCCAAACAGACCAAGGTGGTGCATACTGCTCAGCAGGGCTGGCGTTGTACTGTCACTGCTACAGAGTGGGCTGCGCCCTTTCCAAGCGACGCTGCTGTGCCCAAGTCTGGTATATGATCGTGACATGCTGAAAGACATGCCGGACTGGAGCAAATCAAGACAGAGGAAACAGCAGACGTAACCAGCAGGAGAGTCTGACATTGACATGGGCAGTCCGATTCCTGACTCTGCACCAGATGCGTACAGGTCATTGTTTGACATGTCTCTGTGAGTCAGTGCCACCTTCAGCTTTCACTGGACGCTCAAGGTTTTCACGCCTAGGTTCTGATAGGTGCTCCCCCATCACTCAAATGCTGTGCAGAGACCAAGCTATCCCCTTTGAAGATCCCCAAACCCCAAAAAGCCTCTGCCTGGGCCCTCAAGGAATCTGACTTTGGACCAGGGCTGGTCGGCGGCAAGTCTGGGAACCTGGCAACGCTCAGGGGCAAGCTGCCAGCTTCCATTGCGGTGCCAGCCTCTGTGGCTCTGCCATTCGGCACCTTTGAGAGGGTTCTGAAGGGTGATGTCAATAAAGAAGCTGCTGCAGCAGTTGCCAAGCTTCAGAAGGAGCTGGTGAGGCACATGTCCTGCTGACATTCAGACAGGCCTTCATCTGATCACACTTGTCAAGACCTGTCAGTGATTTTTACATAGATGCTACAGGGTGAAAGACAAGAAACCCGGATACACTCCAGAATCTGATAGCCTTCTGTGCTGTGCCTCTGCAGTGCAAGACACCTTTCATCGCAAGCAGCCATGTTTCTTGCTGTGTGTCTTGTAAAAAGGGGCTGTCTAATTTGAGGATCACAAGCAAGTGGCACGTTCACACAGTGTGTTTGGCATGACAGTCTACATTGCAGCAGGCACAGTTCTGTTTGCTGAGTAACCAACAGAGGAACACCAACAGAGTGACCCTCACACAGGCTACAACGCAGTAGGTACTCACAACATAAACACAACACCAACTATGTCCCCAACAGAAAATGGTTGCACTTGAAAGACAAACGTGCACTAGTGCCAATGGCATGCTCTTACCTTCTGTCTGCAGAGCAGTGCTAAAGGCATTCCACCAGCGCTGGCTGAGTTACGGCAGACAGTTGCGACCCAGTTACAACCCCCCACAGGTTTTCAGCAGGAGCTGGCGTCCCAAGCAGAGGAAGGAGGTCTCATCAGCCCTGGGGACTGGAGTGAAGGCTCAGAGAAATGGACACATGCCTGGTCTGCCATCTGCCAGGTTTTGCCTCTTCTTCTTGTGCATGCCCGGCAGTGTTGCACAAATTGGTGCAACCTGCTGCCATACACAGAAAACATAGCTTCACCCATCTGAGATCATGAAGCAAGCCTTTTGACTGTCAGGCCAACACATGCTCTCTGGTATTTCCCACTCTGCTAAAGCTCTGTGATAGCAGTCTGTCTGGGCAGAATCAGTCCATACTGAGCATTCAACATGCCAGAGCCTGCCATCGCTTGAGGGGTTGTGACGTGTGTATACTTGTGGCAGGTGTGGGCATCCAAGTGGAATGATAGAGCATGGCTGAGCAGAAAGGCCAGGGGTGTGGCTGACGCAGACCTCTTCATGGCTTGCCTGCTTCAGCAGGTACTGTCAACGCTATAGCGCTGTCAACGCGTATGCCTTATCACTGCCTGCTATATCCAGCTCTTGGTGGCTGTACTTCCACAGTGTCTTTACAAGTGTCTTTACAAGGGTCTGATGTGGCATGACAGCAAATCTGTAGAGGGCAGGTGCCCCACCGTCCTGAGTTGATTGTCCCTCACAAACACCAAGCTGAAGGAATGTCCCTGCAGAAACTGCATCGCTCTTACATGTAATTACCCCAGGTTTACAATCACCAAGCTGGTTGCACCAGTCCATAGCGACCTCATGCTCTGCTGACATACATGTGACAAGTTGCATACCAAAGCAATGGCTGAAAAACCCATGGAAGCACACCTCTATGGTGCATATGCTGACTGGCTGCACCAAATATGCTGTTGGAATGTGCTGCAGGTTGTGCCAGCACAGTATGCATTTGTGGTGCACACAGCCAACCCCATCAGCAAGCAGAAGGGAGAGACCTTTGGGGAGGTTGTGATGGGCATGGGGGAGGCTCTGGTGGGCAACTACCCTGGCAGGGCCCTCTCCTTCTCAGCTGCCCCTGGCCAACAGGTATGCTGCCATGTGATGTCTGCATGACATGTCAAACACACAAAGTGACATGTCTGACTGAAGCGAGTCACACAGTCAATTGCACATGCAAGGAAGTGAACGACAGCTTGTGCTTCGATGGTCTGTATAACGGGAATGTTAGCAGAGAACCCATTTGCTTCTTTTTGTTGATACGGCGCGGGTGTTGGTGGTCCTGTGTTTCTTGTGTGCCAGGACACTCATGCAGACCAATTACCTCCACACCAAGACAGTATGTTATAACACACATAATAGACACAGGACCAAAACCCGTTATTTTGGCCGATGCTGTGGCTGCATGCTGAGAGTCACTTGCGCTTGCCAGCCTTTGCTGCATGTGCAACTGTTGACTGTTTGGGACCCTGCAACATAGGCTGGGGTGAAACTGATCTCCTTGCCCTCCAAAAGGCTAGGGCTGTACACGACAGCTGCCAGTACCATCATTGCCCGGTCTGACTCAAACGGCGAGGACCTGGAGGCCTTTGCTGGCGCTGGTATGTCACATTCCGTGGTTGCATGTGATTTTGATTTTCTTATGTGCACCCTCAACGTTGTCCATCCTTGTTGTGCACTTGTCATGTTCAGTCAGGTTTTGAAGGTGATTATAGTCTATGCCCATGTGATCCTGGCAGAGAGGCCGCATAGAGTTTTGAGCAATTTAGTGCACATTTTTGCCGGGGTTGAGCTGAATGCAGCCCAATGCTTGTCTGTGATAAGGTACAGGATGTTGGTAGTGCTCTCAGTTTGCCTGCCTGGCTGTTGCAGGATTGTACGATAGCATTCCATTCCCTTCTCTGCAAGAGCAGCCAGTTGACTATGCTTCAGATGAGCTGCTGTGGGACTCGGCTTTTCAGCAGGAAATTTTGCAAGGGCTTGTGGACCTCGGGAAGTCTGTTGAGGAAGCATTTGATGGTGTTCCACAGGACATTGAGGGGGTGTACAGCAAAGGTAGCTTCACAGTTGTGCAGAGCAGGCCTCAAGTCCTCTGAACTGCTGATCACTGATCTCAATACAGCGCAGAACACTTGCTGTCATAAGCAATTGAGACATTGAGGACTTTGCCTGCTTTTTCAATGCATGAACGAATTGCTGCTGCTTTGACAGCCTGCTGCATATGAATAAATTGCAAAGATTCTGTCTGAATGCCTCTTGTGCTTTACACTGATGCAATCACGACAGCCCAGAAGCGTGGTACAGCCCATATGCAAATGGTGCACACACAAACAGAGTCTCTGAATCTGTGTACTTTTATCTGCAAGGTTTGTTGCAAGACAGCGGTTGCACCGCCCAGAATATGATCTCGTCTATCAAGTTACTTCATCTGCAGAACAACCAGATGTCTTTTAGGCTACTGTTGGCACACAACTTGTACATGTGCCAGGTCATGCAATGCTGACTGACTCCACTATGGGTGGATCAAAAGCATCCACATGGCTGAAAGACCATCAGGTCCAGCAGAAACTTTGACAGCATACCTTCTTGCGGTCATGTTTGTAGCATGCAAGACCCGCTGGACGTTGCTGATGTCATCATTTTGCAGGGCAGCCATGAAGTGTTGTTCTGAGCGTGTCAGTGCCTCGTTTCTATGGTCTGGTTGTGAACCATGAGCAAAGTTGTAAGAATCTAATCTGAGTTTTGCTTCTTCTTGACGGCGTCTATCTGCTTCTGATAATGCTGCGTCATACGGGCTAAGTACTGCTCCTCCTCCTACACGCAAAACAGGTCTGGAGGTGGTACACAAAGTATGGCTGGTCGGTGTTGCTGTAAATCTACACCTTTAAATTGTCCAGCTCGGTGACTGTCTCCCGCAACATACTGAGTAGGCAAGTAGCTTCGATCTTCAGCGCATCCGAGAGTTCCTGAGAGAGAGAGGCACGAGCTTTGAGTGTCGACAACACTTGCTGACAACGATCTGGCAGGCTGGTGGCCGACTGAAGTCAGCTGACATGACCTACCTTTGGAGTCGGTGCCCGCCTGTTTGGATCTTTGTTTGGCATGCTGTATGACCACGCAGCGCAACCGTGCGTTTCAAGCTTCGACTGTCAAGAGCCTGCAGCGACCTGTTCATCTTCTTGACCTAGCTTGCTGCGTCATGATGCATGCCGCAAGCCTCTCTGAAGTGCAGCACTCACGGCGCCTGCGAATGTTTGATTATTGATTACTTGCATGACCACAGCTATGGACAACCGTTGCTTGACTCGAGTCGGCACTGGTTGTGCCATGGGAGGCGCACTTGGAGCGTCGATAGGTAATAGTGCTGTGCGGTGTGCTGTGGCTACACACTGCACACCTATGCATCGACCCAAATTGTGCTTGAATGTACCCTGTGTTGCTCGGCAGGGGCAGCCTACGGTACTTTCGAAGCTTTCAGATACAAGGTTGGTTCTGATCCACTGCTCAAGCCCAAGCAGGGGCTGATGCAGCAGTTGCACCTCTAAGACTGCCTGCTTCATTATCTTTGTGCAGGTTCCTGGCATATACAAGATCAGATATATTGGGCAGACAACACTTAGCAGTGCTGCTGTGAGCCAAAACCATGATATTTCAGATGCATGTTTTGCTATTTTGCTTTCAGGACAATGTATGGCTCACTGAATTTTGTTGCCCTGCAGATATTTGGCTTGTTTCTTGGGGCAGGGTCTCTGCTGCAATGTGGGCGTGGCTACTGATAGCCTGTGACACATGCTCACCCCCAATATTGGTCAGCAGATCTGGGCAGCACCTGCTGCTGCAGCAACTCCGCTAAGCACAACCTGGATATGCCATGTTGTATAGTAGGAGCCATGAGCACTTTAATCATGCATCAAGAAGAAATCAAACTTGATCAAGCAGTTCCAGGGCCAGTTCTCCCAGAGTATCTTCCATGACCTTCATGCATCAGCACTCAATGCATGAGACTTGCAGTAGCCAGAGGTTTCTGCGCCCAAAGAGATGTTGCTGTTGTAGCTGGCTTCAGTGCTGATCTGGCTGGACAAATCAAGCACGACCAGAATATGATATGTAGACTGTCATCTTGTGTAGCTTGTCCAAGGACAGGCGGTAGGGCCTGTCATTTGTGTTGCTGAACGGCACCCGAAAGCTTGTGATATCTCCTTGTGCAGACTTGCATATACCGATCTCCAATCACCCGCTGCTGTGTTGGCGTGTGATGTGTTGTGATTCATGGGTTGTCTAAATGTTCAACGTTGCAGGCAGCAAAGTCAACTTGTCATCTATCAAATCATGTATAGCATGAACGTTTTGGCTTTGGTAACAGAATCTGATGGAAACATTTTTGCACATCGATGCAATATGCACATTGATGCAGGCCATAACGTATTTCCCCTCAGATCGTATGACAGGCTACTGCAGCCGGTCTCAGCCAACAGTGCCTAGCAACCTACCTTCAAGTCACTCTGGTTTTGGTACTTTCCCATACCCTGTTCCACAATGCACTTCCGGGAATCTGTTCTCATGCTCGAGTGAACTAGGCCAAGCATAGGGTAACTGCGCTGACTAATGGCCGAGCTCGTGGCTCCTCGCTGAGGTTCGCAATGACTAACGAGGCTCGAAAGCTTCACTTTGACGCTGCAATCGGAGATTGACAAAGCAAGGCATATGTCACTGCAGCTGTGTCTGGGTCTTGATGCAAGTAGACTCGCACATTGCACAATGCACGTTGCACAATGCTGCTGCGCAATGCAATACCCGCGGGACTTTTGAGTTGCAAGTCGTTGCGTTGATACCCCTTACAGGGCAGCCGCACCCCAGCATTCCTAAAGATGGTGAGAGAGACCAGACAGGAGCAGACTGCTCGCTGGCAAAAGGCCTTTGCAGTGTTAGAACAGGAGGTAACGATGTCTTGCAAGTGTAGAGTCGTGATGGCCTAGACGTTGTCAGCCACTATTCCACCCACTATTCCAGCTGGGCACAGGGTGTGGCATGCTGACAACATCGTTAACCCATTCAAAGTAACACAGCAGCTGGTCAGTGTATCAAGATTCAGAGCTCGAGCGCTTGCTGGTTCTAACTTGACTCAGAGCTGCACAAAATCTACCACGCTGATGTCTTATTGAGCATCACCTTAATTGTCACTTTACTGCTCGAGCATCAATATAATGTATTGTTGAGGCTGCAAAGCAATTGGTATATGTCAGCAATTTTCAGATGAACTTATACTGTCGAGACAAACGTTTGAGGTCAATTCTGATATCATAGGAGTGATACCAGATCTGCTATGCTAGTACACAGGCAGAGCTCGGAACCTCCAGACAGGAAAACCTTGCATCCAAGTGCAATATCCGCGTTTAAACTGAGCTGCTCTGACCTGATGTACAACATGCTTTCAATCGAATGCTGTAGCAATGGGGCGGCGCAAGCCCAGAGCTGATGGCAGCAATGCCTGTGCACTGCAATATCATGAGACCCACAGCTATCAACAAGCTATCGCGTTGACTGCCAGCGTCAGTGGGCGTCCTCCAGGCCACCTCTAATTCTTGAGCTTTCCAGCAGTGAGTGGATCTTGTCAAAGACATGCAGCTGTTGTTCACCCAGCCACAGATGGACACATGTAGATGTTGTTTATCTAACAACAACAATGTATACACTGTGTTTGCTCTGCAAGCACATAACATATTGCAATTGCTACATGTCAAATCTAGCTGTGGTCAAACATTGTAAAAGGCACAAAGTTCAAACTCTCACTCAGGGTGTGGTCAATCAAGTGAGCATGTTGGGGTGTGTGTAGAGTGTCACTCAAGCTTACAAGGAGGCGTCACCTCCTGACGTCCTCAGAAAGAGGAAGGCATGGGAAGAGGCACATTCCATGCAAGCTTAGTGGCTGCATCAGATGCTGGCGTGTGTGTGCAGAGGAGTTGCAAACAGTCTTTAGTAGACCTGCATCACAAGGGCAGTTAGGACCATGGACCTTGCATGAACGCTGACACAGATATTCAAGAAATCAACAATCTGGAGCCAGACCAGGTGACTTGGCTCCTGCTGTAATTGACTCAGTGCAAGCAGTCAGATTGCATGCTCCAGCTTTCAGACAGTCTTGTCGTGATCATGCTCCTTGCTCAGACTCACCAACGTTCACAGCGCTGCACAACAAGTCCATGCAAATCAAGATTAGGAAAGCATGATTCAGCCTCAAACAACATGCTGTGTCAAGTAGCTTACCCAGATACAGGTCTGCAGCTCACTTACAAATGCTTACCCTGGAGAACCTTTCTTGGTACGACGAACCACAAGCTGACGCCCAGCAGACTGGTATGCTTGACCACTCCATCTGAACAACTAGCATGAAAGCTTCAGCACTTGTGTCACTTGCAAGTGTCACACAACAGCATGGTGACAAGCTCACAGATGGCATGAGTTGATGAAAAGGGATCGCAATCGCTGCTTGCTTTGGCTTCTGCTCTGCCTTGCACATTGCTTCTCTGTGTCTGCTGTCTTGCTTTTTTGTTGTTTTAGAGCACAGCCCACCTGCTACTTGAGCCTTTGCTGTGAGGCCAATGATATGTGTCAGACCTGAACCACCTGGAAGCCCACGCCTGTGCATGCTCAATCAGCTCAACGCCACCATCTTGCTAAGCCTTCAGCCATTTCTGCTTCTGTACATCCAAGACCACTGTCTGTTCAGACTGTGTTGTGGAAAAGCATAGGGTTTCTGCATGTTTGTGTTGTGTTTTACCCGCCTTGCCCAATTGTTGCACAGTTTCCACACGAGCAATGCCATGACAAGTACAGCCTAGAATATACTCCCTGCAAATGATGTTGCCCAGGCCCTCCCGAACATTTGTCCCAATCATGTACAGATTGCACACATATCGAATGCTCGTTTGCCAGCAGTGGAAGCAAGGCCTCATGTTTCTTTGCTTTTGCCAGGTGCTTATCATGAGATGATATTCGCTGGTCCAGATGCTTGGACCGAACCAGGCATGATCATGGTGTGACTGAGCAATCATTCCATGAGCACATGTTCGGCAGCAAGGAGAGGGCCACTGCCAGAGGGCGCTCGATCGAGCAGGAAGCAGATGGAAGAGTCGCATGACTGCCAGGTGACCGATGCGCAGCTTCATCTTACAACCTCGCACCTGCACCTCTAGAGATCTTGGCCATAAGCTTGCAGCCGACATTTGCTGTCGCTGAAACGGTCCGGGCCTCTGCGCAGCCGTGACTCCCTCGTGTTGCAGCTGCGGTGTTGCAGGCAGCGCTGTGGTCCGTCATGAGGACTGCAATGAAAGTTGCATGCTTAGCCGTTATGTGCTGCATATCACAACAGCGGTGTGTGGAAGGGTTCAAATTCAACTTCAGCACAGGTGCGCAGCTAGTCGTTTTCTAACGCTGCATCACTCTTTGGATCCTGTTTTGGAACCTGTTTTGGATCCATCAAGTTGAGTGTCCTTTATGCACCAAGGCTTTGCTGAGCGACGTCCGTCCTGGTCCAACGTTTAGCGTGGCGCAAGCGTGCGATCATGAAATGCAACGGTCCTGCTGATCCTCAGGAGGACCTTATGCAGAAGGGTTGTATGAGTCTGCACAGTACTACAATTCTCATGGCAATATATTGCAGTGGCTATATAGCCCAGACCAGTATGGCATCATGGCTATATAGCCCAGACCAGTATGCCATGGACCTGGTCGGCGCTCTCAATGCCAGCGGTGTACCATTGATTGTGGAGCTTCCACAAGGAGACGAAGCTGAGCCTATGTTTAGTAGCAATCCCCTGCCTGAGGTTGACAACGGTAGGAATATCATACATAGCTAGCTTATAAGCGCTTCGAAGGCCAGAAGCTACAATTCTCTGGAAGTGCTTCAGCGCTTCAGCCTGCAAGCAATTGGATAGTCACAATGCCATATGTATGCTCAAGGATGAGTGATCACAACAGTGTCCTCTTGATGATCTGTGCTGAACTGATCAGCTGTGTGAGCCAAAAACGCATCTGTGAATCCATCACAATGTTTGCCCTTGCAGATCATGTTGTACATATCACATACATGCTTGCAATCTCGACTCAGTACTTCGTTGCTAGCTGAGGTTGCAGATGTGTGTTCATGGTGCTGAGTTGCAGACTTTGCCACTGCTATGCATTGGGCCTTGGAGGATGGCGCATATCGCGCTTTTGGCTACATATGTATGGGGTCCATCTCTTATGACCCAATTCCAAACAGTGGTGAAGGAGCTTTAGGTCAGGGCAACTGTGGCTTAGCAATATTGGATGTGATAGACACGGTGCGCCTTGCAACATGTCTGGATATAAATGCTGCTATGTGTGTGCTAGCCTACATTGTGTTTTGCATTTACTCAACAGCTCCTGCTTAATATGTTCTGAGTGAGCCCAATGAGCTACAGTAACTGAAAAAGCTTATGGTAAAATCCATAGCTCGAAACACCACCCTAATCGGTGTCATTTCAGCAGGAGCTCACGAAAATCTGCCTGCCTGCGCATGCGCAATAAAATGTGCATAACACATGTGACAAATTGATCAAATTTTCACCTGTCTGATCACCTGGCTGGGCTGGTTGAAAGTTCAATGCAAGCTGCAGCTGAGAGCTATGGAATGATGGTGTGCAGGCTAATGGAACAGTGATTGCTCAAGGAGCTTGCAATGCCACAACAGGAGACCTGCTAGAGGCCGGCGATTTTCGCACGCATGGGCTGGTTGGGCTGGTGAGCGGCTGTTGAGCAGCTGCTGCATACTTACTTTAAAAAAAGTTAGGCCAATGCAGTCTGTGACGTTGTGACAGTTGCACTGAGAGGTATCGCTGAACAGCCTTTTGAAGCATGTATCAATTGTTTAACATTTTGCTTACTCATGGAGAGCAGCATCGCCACAGGCATGACAATTTAAAAAGAAGGATTTCCCATAAGCATAAAGCGCCTTGTACCTGCGCACTTCTGAGGCCCTTGAGGTGGCGCTGGGCGGTGTGCCCTCACCAGATCTGTGGCCCTTGTTGCAGCTCTTGCATAGCTGTCGCAGCTCTTGCAGCACATTCTTGTAACACATTCTTGCAACACATTCTTGCAGCTGTTGCACAAGCCCCTGTGCGATGCAGCTGATGTGTACAGGTACTGGTACATAACGTTGTGTTGCTACTGCATAGTGCTGCTGCTCCATGTGTTGTTGGGCCATGGGTTGTTGGGCCATGCCTTGCCCGTCCTGAAGCTGCTGCCCCTCTACGCTGCCCTCCATGCGGCCCCCATGATGCTTTTGAAATGGTTGCTCACTCTGCAACAGCTGCATATTGCGGTTTGTCTGATGTTGCATGTTACTACTGCTATGCAGTTGCTATCGCTGCATGCTTCTGCTACTGTGATCACATTGCTGGGTTGTGCTGGATGTTGCTGCATACAGGGCAGTAAATGTGGCTGCTAGTGTGCATACGCCAGCAGGTGGTGGTGCAGTTTTTATTGAGGTGCTGTTTTCAATGTGTTGCTGTCTTCAACATGCTGCTAGATCCCATTTGGTGCTCTTGCAATACTTTGCAGCTGCTGGGTTACATATCAGGGCTCTTGCAGAGCCTTACAGTTGCATGTCTCCATTGGCTTTGCTGTTGCATGCAATTGCAGATACGCTTTGTGTTGCTGCAGCTGCCACATGTTGTTGCAACGTTCATAGATGCATTTTGCAGTTGCAGCATTGCCGTTGCTTCTGTGAGGTCTTGCTGCATGATGAATGATTCTGCCGTTTGTTCATGATATGGTCATCTTGCTCATTTGCTCATGGTTGTTGCACATGCTAATGTTGCAGCTGCTGCTGCTACAGCACATGCATGTTTTTGCTGTTGTGTATTGCCAGGCTATAGCAAATTGCCGCTTTATTGCTTGGGGTAGCTGGAATGCAGATTGACTTGTTGCATATGTACCATATAAAAATGCCACAGCACTCCTCCCTTCACACAGGCCCCATCCGCACGGCGATTTGACCTTGGGTCAGATCGGCCACATTTTGATTCCGAAGCGTCTGACCTCCGTTAGAAAGTGAAGTAGGTCCCGACCAACTTCACTTTCTATC
>JAABUO010001747.1_pt1 | contig 27608 bp, 24 predicted proteins | sample 5559291 | NCBI WGS metagenome assembly JAABUO01 (sample SAMN10711878, study PRJNA513372) | rock metagenome | isolation source: Antarctica rocks | place: Antarctica: Victoria Land, Finger Mt sud | reverse complement strand
CGCGGGTGTGCATGAGGACGACGCCGGGGGGAGGGTTTCCGGCAGCGAGAAGGGGGGCCATGGAGCTGTCCCAGGTAAGGCCGCTGACGTCGTTGATGATCTCGGCGCCGGCCTCCATGGCGGCGAGCGCGGTGGAGCCGTGGTAGGTGTCGACGGAGAGGATGGCGTGGGGGCGGGAGGAGCGGATGGCGTTGAGGACGGGAAGGAGGCGGGCCTGCTCCTCGGTGGGCGAGAGCGGCTGGGCGTTGGGGCGGGTGGATTCCGCGCCGATATCAAGGATGTCGGCGCCGCGGTCGAGGAGGTCGAGGCCGTGTTCGATGGCGAGGTGGGGGGAGAAGAACTGGCCGGCGTCCGAGAAGCTGTCGGGGGTGACATTGAGGATGCCCATAACGAGGGTGCGCTCGCCCAGGTTGAGGGTGCGGGTGCGGAGGCTCCAGGTGTGCCAGGGGCGAGGGCTGAAGGGCATATGGAGGGATGTTAGAGGATCGAAGCTGGTGGTCGTTGGGCGGGCTGGATGCTCCGGGTCGCGATGCTAGACTCCGCCCATGCGATTGAGGTGTGTTGGGGTTGGGGTGCTGGTGTGGGCTGGGGTAATGCTGGGCGGGAGCGTGGGGGCGCAGACGGGGACGGGTTCCGCGTTGGGCCGGCAGATTGAGGCGATGATCGCGGAGCCGGCGGTAGCGCGGGCGCACTGGGGAGTGATGGTCCGGGCGATGGATGGGACGGCGGAGGGCGGGGTGATCTATGGGTTGAATGAGGGCCAGTTCTTTCAGCCGGCGAGCAATGCGAAGTTGTTTACGACGGCGGCGGCGATGGCTCTGCTGGGCGGGGAGAGGAGGTTTGAGACGGAGGTGGCCAGGGTTGGCGTGCTTTCTGAAGACGGAACGACGCTGCGCGGGGATGTGCTTCTGGTAGGCGGTGGGGACGCGAACCTGTCTGGGCGGGAGCTGCCGTATGTTTCGCCGGCGCTGCGGCCAAAGCGCACGGTCGGATTCGTGAATCCGTCGGATGTGCCGGCGGCGGATCCACTGCGCTCCCTGGCGGCGATGGCGGATGCGGTTCGGGCGAGTGGGCTAAAGGTGGTGATGGGCGATGTGGTGGGGGACGACAGACTTTGGCCATGGGAGCCGTATCCGCAGGACTGGTCGATCGATGACGCGGTCTGGGGATACGGAGCGCCGGTGAGTGCGTTGTCGGTCCAGGACAACCAGATGCGCTTGACGGTGACGCCTTCCCGGGAGGTTGGCGGTGCGGCGGCGGTGGATCTTGAGCAGGCGGCGCCTTACTACAGGGTGGAAGGGCAGGTGGTGACGGCGCCCGCGAAGAGCACGGCGGGGGGTGTTCAGGTGGAGCGTGCGCCGGGCTCCCGGGTGCTGCGGGTGTACGGGCAGATTGCGGCGGACGCGGGCGTGGATGTGGAGGAGGTGGCGATCGCGGATCCGGCGGAGTATGCGGCCATGGCGCTGAGGTCGATGCTGGAGGCGCGTGGCGTGGAGGTTCGGGGGCGAGCTTTGGCGCGGCACTCGATGCCGGAGATGGCGGGTGGGTTTCTGGAGATGGTGCGGCGTCCCTTGCCGGAGCTTGTGCCGGATGCGAGTGGGAGGTATCGGCCGTCGACGTTTGTGCCTTCGCTGCTGCAGGATAGCTGTGCTGGTTGTGGTGCGGCGGATCCGCAGAGGGTGACGGTGCTGGGGCGATGGAGCTCGCCTGAGGTTGGGACGGACGTGGTGTTGACGAACAAGGTGAGCCAGAATCTCCATGCGGAGATGCTGCTGCATCACCTTGCGAACGCCTATGGAGGTTTGGGCCAGGCGAACGGAACGACGGCTGAGGGGGCGCGGGTGGTGCGGCAGTTCTTGATCAATGCGGGGATCGATGAAGGGGACTTCGTGTTTTATGACGGGTCGGGGTTGAGTGGGCATGATCTGGTGACGCCGCGGGCGACGGTGCGGCTGCTGACATGGGCGTCGACGCAGCCCTGGTTTGCGGCGTGGAGGGCGAGCTTGCCGGTGGGTGGGGTGGATGGGAGTTTGGCGGCGCGGTTTGCGAAGGGGCCGTTGAAGGGCAGGGTGTTCGCGAAGACGGGGACGCTGGGGGAGGCGCGGGCGTTGAGCGGATATGCGGTGTGCGCGAGCGGACGAACGGTGGCGTTTTCGGTGATGGTGACGGATCATGCGCCGGGCGGGCGTGCGGACCAAGAGGTGATGGACCGGATTGTGGGGGCGATCGCGGCGGCGGAGTAAGGTGTGCTCTGGGTGCAAGCCGGCGCGAAGTGGCCGCGTGCGATGGAAGAGGCGATGCGAGAATGGAGGGGATGAGACAGGCTTGGGCGGGCGGTGCTCTGGTATTGGGCTTGGCGATGTTTGGGATGGCTGTGAGCGGATGCAGGCAGACGACGCCGCCGGTGCCGGTGGAGCAGTTGAATGCGCAGCAGGCGCACGGGTATGCGGTGTTTCAGACGCGGTGTGCGGTGTGCCACTACGATCGGGCGGACAAGCCGCGGAATGGGCCGGCGCTGCTGGGCGTGTTCAAGAAGCCGGCGTTGCATAGCGGGGCGGCGGCGACGGATGAGCGGGTGACGGCGACGGTGCTGCATGGGCATGGGGCGATGCCGGCCATGGGAGCGCAGGTGGACGGGCAGGATCTGGAGGATTTGCTGGCGTATTTGCATACGCTTTGAGGCGTAGGGAGTGAGTGGAAACAAGACAACGAACAGACAGACGACAAAGCAGAAGCAGGAAAGCAGAAAGCAAGGGGAGAGAAGCGAGGCGCAGGGAGTAGATGGTTTGCGGGCGGGTCGGAGTTTTGGGTGAGAGGTTGAGCGAGATGGGAGTTGAGGGTATGGGGGAGGCTCCTGAGAGCGGCAGGGATGGGGTGGTGGGAAAAGGCGTGCTGCTGCCGGGCGTGGCGGGGATTGCGATGTTTCTGCTGTTGTTGGCGCTGTTGAACACGTTTGCCGCGCTGAAGGGGGTGTTTGGGACGGGCGGTGGGCGGTTTGGCGTGCTGGCGGTGGCGACGCTGCTGGTGGTGGGCGTGTTCGGGCTGCTGCGGATGCGGCGATGGGGGTGGGCGATTGCCACGGCAGGAGCCTTGCTGCTAGCGATCGGCTACCTGTTTGTCTACACGCGGACGCATGCGGCGCCGATGGTGGTGCAGGCGCTGTTCGGGATCGTGTTTTTCCTGTACCTGATCCGCACCGAGGTGCGGGAGCGGCTGCGTTGACGCAGATGGTGAGTGCGGGCAAGCGGCGGATGCTGCGGCTGATGAATCTGTGGCCGCCGCTGCTGGGAGCAGGGATCCGGGTAGTGCGGATGGACGCGACGCTGCGCGAGGTGGATGTGGAGATGCGGATGCGGCGATGGAATCGCAACTATGTCGGAGCGCACTTTGGCGGAAGCCTGTTTGCGATGACGGATCCGTTTTACATGATGATGCTGATGGAGAATCTTCCGCGTGGGTTCGTGGTGTGGGACAAGGCGGCGTCGATCCGGTTTCGGCGGCCGGGCAAGGGCACGGTGCGGGCGGAGTTTCGGCTGACGGAGGAGCGGCTCGGGGAGATTCGGTCGGAGGTGGAGCGGGATGGGCGGGTGGACGCGCGGTTTCTGGTGGAGGTGAGGGATGCGGGTGGGTTGGTGGTGGCGGAGGTGGAGCGGGTAATCTATTGCGCGACGGAGGAGACGTATGCGTCGCGGGGAAAGGGGCGGTAGCTATACGGGATCTTCACAGGGCCTGTCTTCCGGATCGCGCATGGATCGCGCGCCCGGTGGTGGGTTGGCGGCTGCTGGTAAGATTCGGATTCGCCTGAGAGGACCTATCGATGAGTCGTAAGCTTCTGACGCTGTTGACGGTAGGCGCTGCGATGGCCGCGTCCGGAGAGGGCCGCGGTCAGAAGCTTTCCCCGAAGTGGGAGGAGCTCACCGGGCCGGATTTCGTGCGAGCTGTTCACCAGTCCCAAGGTGTTTGCCTGCTTCCTTTCGGGATCATCGAGAAGCATGGGCCGCACCTTCCCCTGGGGACGGACCTGATCGATGTGCGCTTCGCCGTGATGAATGCCGTGCAGCAGGAGTATGCCGTTGTGTTTCCCGAGTACTACTTCGGACAGATTTTCGAGGCACGCCAACAGCCGGGTACTCTGGCTTACAGCCTGGCGACGCAACTGAGTCTGCTCGACGAGACGGTGAAGGAGATGGCGCGCAACGGATGCAAGAAGGTGGTGATCGTGAACGGCCATGGAGGCAATGAGAGCCTTCTGCCGCTGTTTGCGCAGGCGCAACTGGCGATGTCGCGCGACTACGTGGTGTATGTCTTTGGTCTGCCTCGGCGAGAGGTCGCTGGCCGACCGTCTCCGAAGACGAAGGTGGACATGCATGCCGGCGAGACGGAGACGTCGTCCATGTTGATTGCGAGGCCGGACCTGGTGCACATGGACCGAGCTGGAAGCGAGTCTGGCGCGGATCGTAAGCGTTTGGCGTTGCCGGAGTCGGTGTACACGGGCATCTGGTGGTATGCGAAGTTTCCGGATCACTACTCGGGGGACGGATCGGCCGGCAATGCGGAGCTTGGCGCGTTCGATCAAAAGGCATGGTCCAGCCAGATTGTGGAGGCGGTCCGGGGGATCAAGGCGGATGGAGAAAGTTTGACGCTACAGAATGAGTTCTTCGAGAGGGCGCAGCATCCCCTGGAGACGAAGCAGTGAGTTGAGGGGCTGAGTACGCACCTGAGGTCTGCCTGCCGGGCTTAGAATGGGAGGGATGACGCCGCATGTTGCTGAGCTGGTGCAAATCGATCTTTCGCCGAGGAAGCCGGTGCGCAAGCCGGAGTGGCTCAAGGCGCGCGCACCGATGGGCGAGACGTTTCACAATCTCAAAAAGCTGGCGCGTGAGCTGAACCTCCACACGGTGTGTGAGAGCGCGCAGTGCCCGAACATTGGCGAATGCTGGAATCATAAGACGGCGACGTTCATGATGCTGGGCAATCTTTGCACGCGCCGGTGCGGGTTTTGCGCGGTGCCGAAGGGGAGGCCGGAGCCGATCGACCATGGGGAGCCGGCGCGGGTGGCGTATGCGGTGGCACAGCTTGGGATCGAGCATGCGGTAATCACGAGCGTGAATCGCGATGACGACAACCTGGGAGCTGCGCGGGCTTTTGTGACAGTGATCGAGGAGATTCGGAGGCAGGCTCCGGGGTGCCAGGTGGAGGTGCTGACACCGGACTTTCAGGGTGTGGAAGAGGCTTTGCGGATGGTGGTGGAGGCGCGGCCGGAGATTCTGAACCACAATATCGAGACGGTTCCGCGGCTGTACCGGGTGGCGAAGTCGGGCGGACGGTACGAGCGGTCGCTCGGATTTCTGGCGAACGCGAAGGTGATTGCGGCGGAGCGGGGTGAGACGCTGGTGACGAAGACAGGCATCATCGTTGGGATGGGCGAGGAGATGCACGAGCTGCTCGGGGTCTTCCGCGATCTGGCGGACAGGAGGGTGGATATTTTGACGGTTGGTCAGTACCTGCGGCCGAGCCGGGATCATCTGCCGATGGCGCGGTTTTACACGCCGGAGGAGTTCGCGTTTCTAAAGCACGAGGCGATGGGTATGGGGTTCCGGCATGTGGAATCGGGGCCGCTGGTGCGATCGAGCTACCATGCGCATGAGCAGGCGCAGTCGACGGGGCTGAGATAGCTGCTGCGAACGCTCGATAGTTGTACCGGCCACAGGGCCGTGATGGAGTAAGATCAGACTTGTTCCTCCATCCGCGACAGACTCTGCACGGCGTGTGCGGCCCAGCTTATCTCGTAAGTGGGCTGTACTCCGGGGTCGGCGTTTTCTGCCTCCACGGTCGCTGACCTCACGAGTCGAGATTGCGTGAAGCGATCCGTCTGAGTGATCCGGGAACAGTCTTGCCCTGCCGTAGCTCACCTGCGATCTCAGAGAAGCGATGCTCTGATGCGCCGTAAAGAAGTGGAGACAATGGATGCGTTCCGAGATCATTTTTCGTGCTGCAGAACAGGTTGACAACAAGTACAAGCTCTGCCAGACGGCCTCCAAGGCTACACGGCGGCTCCATATCGCTTCGAGGAACACGCAGGAGACCATCAACAGCGCGTTTGCACGGATCGCAGCGGGTGCGGAGCAGCAGGTCGCGGACACGGTCGTTTAGATTGCCGGTCAGGGTTGGTGCGCCTGCGCGGATTGTGCCCGTAAGCTGATGAACAGCCTAGAAGCTGCAAAGACCTCGCCCTTTGGCGAGGTCTTTCGCATTGTGGAGCGGGATGGTTTTTGACTGGTGCGGGCGAGTGTGGGGTTGGGGCTCTTTGCAGGTTGATTCGTGAGGCAATGACTTCGGCGATGCCTGCGACCTGCCGGGGGGTGAGGGCGTGGGAGAATGGACGGCAGACTTAGGGGGCAGGGGATGCTGGGTCTAAGTGAGTTGGCGCCGCGGATGTTGCAGTCAGAGATTCGGGCAATGAGTGTGGCGTGCGATGCGGTGGGCGGGGTGAACCTGGCGCAGGGGGTGTGCGACACGGAGGTGCCGGAGGTGGTGGCGGAAGCGGCGCAGGGAGCGATCCGGGACGGGCACAACATCTACACGCGGCTGGACGGGATTTCAAGATTGCGGAGGGCGATCGCCGAGAAAGTAGAGGCGTCTTGCCTGCGGGCGGGCGACGGGAGTGGGGTCGATCCCGAGGGGGAGGTGCTGGTGACAAGCGGGGTGTCGGGAGCGCTGCACGCGGCGGCGATGGCGCTGTTTGACCCGGGGGATGAGGTGTTGCTGTTTGAGCCGTTCTACGGGTACCACCTGAACACGCTGCGATCGATGCGGGCGGTTCCGGTGGTGGTGCCGATGGAGGCTCCGGCGGAGGGAACGACGGTGTGGGGGCTGGATCTCGAACGGGTGCAGGCGGCGGTGACCTCGCGGACGAAGGGGATGATTGTGAACACGCCCTCGAACCCGGCGGGCAAGGTGTTTCCTCGAGCGGAGTTGGAGGGGTTGGCGGCAATCGCGCGGGAGCACGACTTGTTTGTGCTGACGGATGAGATCTATGAGCACTTCGTGTACGGGGGAGCGGAGCATGTGAGCCCGTTTGCGTTGCCGGAGATGCGGGAGCGGACGATTCTGATGTCGGGGTTTTCGAAGACATTTTCGGTTACGGGGTGGAGGGTCGGGTACCTCGTTGCGGACCGGCGGTGGTTGGGAGCGCTGGGGTATTTCCATGATCTGACCTATGTGTGCGCGCCGGCTCCGCTTCAGCACGGGTGTGCGGCCGGGCTCGAGCAACTAAAGCGGCCCTTTTACGCGAAGCTGGCGTTCGATCATGAGAGAAAGCGGGCGATGCTGGTGGAGGCGCTCGAGGCGGCGGGGATGCGTCCTAATGTTCCGGATGGGGCGTACTACATCCTGGCGGACGCGAGCGAGGTGCCGGGAGCGACTGGGGCGGAGAAGGCGAGGGCGCTGCTGAAGCAGACGGGGGTGGCGGCGGTAGATGGGTCGGCGTTCTTTGCGACCCGGCCGGGGGAGAGGAATCGTGGAGAAGATCTGCTGCGGTTCTGCTTTGCGAAGAAGGATGCGGATCTCGAGGAGGCGTGCCGGCGGTTGCGGATGATGACGTGATCTGCATCCCATCAGGGATGGGCAACGGAGGTCGGATGAGGGAATGGGTCGGGATGATGGGGGGAGCTGTGGTGATGGTGAGCTGCTCGCGAGTGGTTTGGAGCGAGCGTCACAAGGATGGCGCCGTGGCGGATGTTCGGCTTGAGGGGAACGCCCTCGAACAGACGGTGCGCTGCCACCACAATGCCATCCATGTGCTGGGCAACGAGAGCCGGCTGACATTTGTGGGCTCGTGCACAAAGGTGTACGTGGAGGGCAATCGCAACTGGATGAAGGTGCAGGACGCGGGTGTGATTGAGACGAGGGGGTTCATGAACTCGGTGCTTTATCTGAATCCCGAATACGCGCACGGTGGACAAGGGGAAGGCGAACTCCGTGACGCCGAAGTGGCAGCAGTAGGGTGGGTTGGAGAGACAGGTTGGGGGCTGCCGGATGCGGACCGGGGCTTGCCTGCCGGGGGCAAGGATATCGGTTTGCTCTAAGATAGGAGAAGTTTGGCGAAGGAGAGATGACTGATGGCATCGGCGATGGCGAGCATTATGGCGTTGAAGGATGTGCATGGGGAGTTGAAGAGCCGGATGGAGAAGTCGGTGGACGACTTTCGGGCGAATCTGGCGTCGGCGCGGACGGGGCGGGCGAATGTGCACATGCTGGACCAGATCAAGGTGGACTACTACGGGACGGACACGCCGGTGGCGCAGATGGGGCAGATCTCGACGCCTGAGGCGACGCTGATCCTGGTGACGCCGTATGACATCAGCATGGTTGCGGCGATTGAGAAGGCGATCCGGACGTCGGGGACGGGGCTGAATCCGATGACGGACGGGAAGGTGATCCGGGTGCCGATTCCGGCGATGACGGAGGAGCGACGCAAGGATGTAGTGAAGCAGCTGAACAAGACGCTCGAGGACCACAAGACGGCGATCCGAAACATCCGGCGGGACGGCAATGAGCAGATCAAGAAGGCGGCCAAGGACAAGCTAATCTCGGCCGATGATGAGAAGCGCGCGAGTGACGAGGTGCAGCAGCTGACGGATGCGGAGATTCGGCGGATCGAGGATCTTTTTCGGGCGAAGGAGAAGGAAGTGCTTACGGTTTGAGTGCGGCGGAAGGGCGAAGGTGGCGGAGGTTCATGGGGCTCCTCGTGGGGTGCGGTGAGTGGAGGTACCCCTCCCCCCCGTACTTTGTACCCAAAGTTTTCGAAAGAAAAGGCTTAAGTCAGGGGTACAGGACTTGGCGAGGAGCTCCAGGAACTTCGCCCGCTAAGGCTTCCGACTGCTTGTATTTAGTTTAGCGGGTTGGGAGGGGTGATTGCGCCACGAGTTCGGCAAGAAGGTGGCAAGCAGTGCAGACCGTGTGAAAGGTTGGGTGGAGAAGCGGGTCCTCCGCTTCGCGAAGGATGACAAACAGAAGGGCAGAAGCGGGTCCTCCGCTGCGCGAAGGATGACAAACATAAGGGCGGAAGCGGGTCCTCCGCTTGGCGAAGGTTGACAAGCATAGGGGGTCCTCCGCTGCGCGAAGGTTGACAAGCAAAAAGTGAAAGGCGAAACGAAGAGGGGTGTCAGGTGGTGTGGTCGACGACGATCTTCCAGCCTTTGCCGGTTTTTTCGAAGATGAGGGAGAAGAGGCCGTCGGCGTTGCCTCCTTCTTTTTTGTTGCGGTCGAGATGGTACTTGCCGATGACGTAGGCGAACTGTTCGTCGAGCGGGTGGACTTCGAGCTCGGTGAAGGCGAGGGTTCCCATGGCGGCGCGGTTGGGGTAGTGGTGGTGGTAGCTTTCGGCCATGCCGGCGAAGCCGCGGTTGACGGTGCCCGAGAGGAAGAGGGTGTCGGGTGAATCTTTGTAGGCCTGAACGAAGTTGTCGAGGTCTCCGGCGTTCCAGGCTTTTTCCTGGGCGAGGAGGACCTTGATGATGCCGAGCTCGGTGGGGCTGGCGGTGTGGAGCTGCGGGTCCTGGGTAAGGGAGGGGAGGGCGAGGGAGGGAAGGGCGGAGGCGGTGACGAGGGTGGCCGCGAGAAGCAAGGCTCGCAGGTTGGGGAGGTTGTTCACGGATAGTCCTTTTTGCATTCGGTTTGAGCTCTAGCCGTGACGGTGAACGCAACTGCGATGACGTCCCTGGCGAAGGCCTGGAGGCGGGCGGCGACGAGCACGAGGCGGGGCTTCCCTCGTGTGCAGGATACATGGGCGGTGCGGCGTGGAGGCAAGGCGAACGCAAAGGGCAAGGCAAGAAGCAAGGCAAAGCAAAAAGCAAAAAGCAAAGCAAGGAGCAAGGGCAAAGCAAGGAGCAAGGGCAAGAAGCAAGAAGCAGGGCGAGGGCGAGGGCGAGGGATGCAGGGTGGGCGTGGGCTGCCTCCTGCGGCTCGCGCATAGAATCCTTGCATGCCGGATCGGTTTGGGAGTGGGCCTTTGGAGACGAGGGTGGTGCACGCGGTGTGTTCGCTGGATTGTCCGGATAGCTGCGGCGTTCTGGTGACGGTGGACGATCTGAGTGGGCGGGCGGTGAAGGTGCAGGGGGATCCAGGGCATCCGGTGACGCGGGGGTTTTTGTGCGGGAAGGTGGCGAAGTATCTGGACCGGGTGTATTCGCCGGAGCGGCTGCTGTACCCGATGCGGCGGCGGGCGGGAGTGGCGAAGGGGCCGCTGCCGAAGGGCCGGGAGGCGGAGGCGTTTGAGCGGATCTCGTGGGATGAGGCGCTCCATGAGATTGCGGCGAGGCTGACGGCGATTGCGAGGGAGTGGGGTTCGGAGAGCGTGCTGCCGTACAGCTATGCGGGGACGATCGGGCAGCTGGGGTATGGGTCGATGGACCGGCGGTTTTTCAATCGGATGGGGGCGTCGCAGCTGGACCGGACGATCTGCTCGACGGCGGGCGGGGCGGCGCTGATGAGTGTGTACGGGGTGAAGCTGGGGACGCCGCCGGAGGAGTTTGCGCGGGCTGGGATGGTGATTGCGTGGGGGGCGAATGTGCATGGGAACAACGTGCACTTGTGGCCGTTTATCGAGGAGGCGCGGAGGTCGGGGGCGCGCCTGGTGGTGATCGACCCGTACCGGACGCGGACGGCGGCGCTGGCGGAGGAGCACCTGGCGATCCGGCCGGGGACGGATGGTCTGCTGGCGCTGGGGATGATGCATGTGATCTTTCGCGAGGGGCTGGAGGATGCGGAGTACATGGATGCGTGCACGCACGGGGGAGCGGAGCTGCGGGCGCATGCGTTGCGGGCGGAGCACGGGCCGGAGCGGGTGAGTGCGGGGACGGGGATTGCGGCGGAGCTGGTGGAGCGGCTGGCGAGGGAGTATGCGACGTGCTGGAGCCGGACGGGGAGGGCGGCGGCGATTCGTCTAAACTATGGAATTCAGAGGGCGGAGAATGGGGGGACGGCGGCGCGGGCGGTGTGTATGCTGCCGCTGGTGACGGGAGCGTGGAGGCATCGGGGGGGTGGGCTGCAGATGTCGCTGAGCGGGGCGTTTCCGTTTAACAAGGCGGCTCTGGAGAGGCCGGAGCTGATGCGGGCGAGCGAGCTGGGACGTGGCGGGCGGGTGGTGAATATGAGCCAGCTGGGTGGGGCTTTGACGCGGCTGGGGATGGAGGATGGTCCTGGTCGTGGACCTGAGGCTTTGCCGGAAGACGACCCCACCCTTTCCGATGAGATCGGAAAAGTTGGGGCACCCGGGGGTGGAGGGCCGCCGGTGAAGGCGCTGTTTGTGTACAACTCGAACGCGGCGGCGGTGGCGCCGAATCAGAACGAGGTGCTGCGGGGGTTGCGGCGCGAGGATTTGTACACGGTGGTGCACGAGCAGTTTTTTACCGACACGACGGACTATGCGGATGTGGTGCTGCCGGCGCCGACGTTTCTGGAGGTGAAGGATGTGCAGGGGGCTTACGGGCACCTGTATGCGCAGGTGTCGGAGCGGGCGATTGCGCCGTTGGGGGAGGCGCGGAGCAATGTGCGGATGTTTGGGGAGCTGGCGCGGCGGATGGGGTTCGAGGAGGCGTGTTTTGCGGATGGGGAGGAGGCGCTGATTGAGCAGGCGCTCGGGACGGAGCATCCGTGGTTCCGGGGTGTGACGCGGGAGCGGATGGAGCGGGAGGGGCAGGTGGAGCTGTCGCTGCCGCGGAATGAGCGGGGGGAGATGCTGCCGTTTTCGACGGCGGCGTGGTTTGGGACGGCGAGCGGGCGGGGGGAGCTGGCGCCGGCGCCGGTGTATGTGGCGTCGTCGGAGAGCGTGGGTGGGGTGGATGAGCGGGCGGAGTATCCGCTGCAGTTTTTGTCGCGTAAAGCGGACAACTATATGAATTCGACGTTTGCGAATATCGCGGTGCATCAGCGGATGGAGGCGCGGACGGAGGGTGTGCTCGAGATGAGCGTGGGGGATGCGGGGGCGCGGGGGATTGTGACGGGGGATGCGGTGGAGGTGTGGAATGGGCGCGGGCGGATTGAGCTGGTGGCGCGGTTGGATGGGGCTGTGGGGGTGGGTGTGGTGGCGGCGCGGCTGGACTGGGCGAAGCTCTCGAAGGGTGGGGTGAATGTGAATGCGCTGACGAGTGAGCGGTTGACGGATATTGGGGGTGGGGCGACGTTTTACTCGACGATGTGCCAGGTACGGCGGATGGGGGTTGCGGTGGTGTTTAGCTGTTAGCTCTGGAAAGCAGAAAGCAGAAAGCAGAAAGCAGAAAGCAGAAAGCAGAAAGCAGAAAGCAGAAAGCAGAAAGCAGAAAGCAGAAAGCAGAAAGCGGAAAAGCAGAGAGCAGAAAGCAAAAGCAGAAAGCAAAAAGCAGAAAAGCAGAGAGCAGAAGAGCTAAGGCTAAGGGCTGGAATGGGGAGGGTGGAGCGATCTATGTATGCGGCGAGGTACCAGTGTGCGGGATGTTTTGAGTGGGTGGAGACGACGGTGGATGAGTCGGGTGGATGGAAGCAGGAGTATGTGGAGGACTGCCAGGTGTGCTGCCAGCCGAACGTTTTGACGATGCGATGGGAGCCGGGGGCGGGGGAGTTTGGGATCTCGGCGGAGCTGGAGAGTTGAGGCGGGAACGGGGAAGAGCGGTGCCCTCGCTCTCGAATTCAGGGCTTTGGACGTCCAAGGGAAAGGGCTGCGTTGGCGCGGTTGTGGGCGTCGGCGCGGTTCGCTAAAGACGGGGCTGCTCCCCTATAATCGAGGCTTCCCCAGGAAGATGCTCGGGGCGCGATACCGAGAGCAGTGAGGGTGTAGTTATCTTTACCGTAGACCGAGAGAGCGCAAGCTCCCCCAAGTGCAGGATCAAGAACGTGGGCGGGCGCACCCGCCGCCTCTGGAGCGCGCTGGCCGCGGCGTTGGTGTTTTCTCTGGGGAGCCTGGCGCCGCGGCCTGCTGTGGCGCAGGCTCCGATGAATCCGGCGCAGGCTCCGACGAATCCGCAGAGCATCTTCAGTACACCGGCGGCTGAGCCGACGGGGGTGCAGACGTTGTGTCAGCCGCAGGTTGTGGGCAACCGGCGGATCCCGAAGGAGAGCGTGCTGGCGCGGCTGTTTTCGCACCAGGGCGACCTGTATGACGCGGCGGTGGTGGAGCGCGACTTCAACTCGCTGTGGAACACGAATTACTTCGACGATGTGCGGATCGAACGGCAGGACACGCCGAAGTGCGTGCAGCTGGTGATCTATGTGCGGGAGAAGCCGACGATCCGGTCGATCGAGTACACCGGCCTGGGCGCGGTGTCGCAGTCGGATGTGCTGGATCGATTCAAGAAGGCCAAGGTGGCGCTGTCGGTGGAGAGCCAGTACGACCCGACGAAGATCAAGCGGGCCGAGGTGGTGTTGAAGGACTTGCTGGCGGAGCATGGACACCAGTTCGCGACGATCCGGGAGGAGATCAAGACGATTCCGCCGGCGTCGGTGGCGTTGACGTTCAAGATCAAGGAAGGCCCGACCGTGAAGGTGGGCAAGATCGCGTTTCAGGGTAACGACAGCATCAACGACCGGACGCTGCGGGCGGCGATGAAGAATCTGCGGCCGCTGGGTGTTCCACACTCGATCCTGCTTGAGGACCTGATCTCGAAGACGTTCGACGCGAGCAAGCTGGATGAGGACACACAGCGGGTGCAGCAGGCGTATCGCGATCGCGGGTACTTCCGCGCGCTGACGAGTGAGCCGACGACGCATGTGCGGGACCAGGGCGGGATCAACCCGCTGACGCTGCGGCCATCGACGGGAAAGCGGATCGACATCCTGATGCCGGTGGAGGAGGGGGAGCGGTACCGGCTGGGCGGGATCACGTTTAAGGGCAACACCCACTTCCCCAACACGAGGGTGCTGCGGGCGCAGTTCGCGCAGAAGGATGGAGAGTATTTCAACTCGACGATGTTCGCGAAGGGCCTGGACCAGCTGCGAAAGGCGTATGGATCGCAGGGCTATATCCGGTTTGTGGGACAGCCGACGCCGCGCGTGGACGACGCGAAGAAGCTGGTGTACCTGGACATCGATATCGATGAGGGAAAGGCATTTTCGGTGTCGCGCATCGAGTTCACGGGCAATGTGATTACGCGCGACCGCGTAATCCGGCGCGAGTTGCTGCTGGATGAGGGGCAGGTGTACAACAGCCAGCTTTGGGACCTGTCGCTGCTGCGGCTGAACCAGCTGAACTACTTCGAGCCGCTCAAGGTGGAGCAGGACTCGGAGAACCGGATCGACGACAACGAGGGCACGGTCGACCTGCTGTTGAAGCTGAAGGAGAAGGGCAAGAACTCGATCGGCTTGAATGGCGGCATCAGCGGATTGTCGGGAACGTTTATCGGGTTGAACTACGAGACCAACAACTTCCTGGGACTGGGCGAGACGCTGTCGCTGCAGGCGAATGTCGGGGATCTTTCGCGGAACCTGAGCTTCGGGTTCACGGAGCCGTACCTGCGGAACAAGCCGATCTCAGTGGGCTTCCAGGTGTTTACGAGCAAGTTCGACTACAACCCGGCGAAGAGCTACTCGCTGGGGAATGGAGGGACGAACGCGAACCTGACGAACGCGCAGAACTCGCTGCTGACGAACTACAACCAGTCGTCGACGGGTCTGACGTTGACGGCGAGCGAGCCGCTGCGGCACCTGTTTGCGCAGAAGGGCGTGACGCGTGTGGGTGTGTCGTACTCCCTGTCGCGGTCGAGTGTGACGACGTTCAACGACAATACGCGGAATGTGTTTCAGTCGCTGGCGTTCCGGTCGGGGGTGCAGGGACCGAACCAGCTAAGTGGGATTATCTCGTCGATTATTACGCCGAGCTTTACGTTTTCGAGCCTGGACCGGGCGGTGGGGCCGCATACCGGAAAGGACTTCAACGCGGCGATCCAGGTGGCGGGCGCGGGCGGCAATGTGAAGTACTACTCGCCGCAGATCAGCTACCGGCAGTTCTTTCCGTTCAAGGGTCTGAAGATGAACCGCGAAGGGCACAACGTGGTGGGGTACCGGTTCCAGTTCGTGCATGTAGCGGGCTTTGGCGGGGAGGTGGCGCCGCCGCAAAATCGCGTCTACTCAGGCGGCGAATCGGATGTGCGCGGGTTTGATATCCGGTCGAGCGCGCCGTACACGTTTATCCCGACGCGGACACTCTTCAATCTGACGAATCCGGATGGGACGACGGTTCCGCGCGATCCGACGAACCCTAACCTGGGCCAGATACAGATTCCGCTGCCGATCTACCGGCTGGTGTCGATTGGCGGCGACACGAGCATCACGTCGAATATCGAGTACCGTATACCGATCGTGAATCAGGTGACATTTGCCTTCTTCACGGATTTTGGGCTGACGTTCAACCTGCAGGACAGCCAGCTGCGCCAGAGTGTGGCGGGGCAGTCGCAGATCACGAGTCCGCTTTACGGGTGCCCCCGGGTGGTGAACGGAGCGTGCTTTGGCGGGCAGCAGGTCAACTTTCCCTTTTTGCTGAAGACGGTTCCGGGAACAAATGTGGTGCCGAGGATGTCGAACGGAGCGGAGCTGCAGGTGGTGTTGCCGATCGTGAATGCTCCGTTCCGGATTTTTTACGCGTATAACCCGCTGCGGCTGTTTCGCGATGTTCCGCAGACGTTGACTCCGCAGAACACGGCATGCCCGCCAACGACACCGAACTGCTCCAACTTCCGATCTCTGTTTCCGCAGACGAGCGCGGGCGATTACAGCTATGCGCAAGCGGTGCAGTTCTACGGCGCGAACTATACGCTGCGGGAGCCGCGAAAGACGTTCCGGATCTCGGTGAGTACGACGTTCTAAGGGTGGGGAGCAGGGGAGACGAACAGGGCAGGAAGAATAAGGCAGGAGAACAAGGCAGAAAGAGCAAGGCAGAAAGAGCAAGGCAGAAAGAGTAAGGCACAACACACAAAAAAGCCCGTCAACCGGAAGGGGCTTCGCGCTCCACGTTGTCTTGTTCTCTGCCTTGTTCTTTCTGCCTTGCTTGTCTTCCTGCCTTGTTCTTCCTGCCTTGCTTGTCTGCCTTTGTTCTTCCTGCCTTGTTCTTCCTGTGGGGTGATTGGGCTGGTTTTGCTTGGTTTGGCTGCTGGTTAGTAGGCTCGCTGGTACATGCGCGAGATGCGGTCGTGCCAGCCTAGGGTGTCTTCGTCGAGGAAGGCCCAGAGGAGGCCGAAGCCGAGGGGGCAAGCTGCGATGAGGGTGGCGAGGATGCGGCGGCGCATGGCGGAGCGGGTGGGGTTTTCGTCCGCGAGGGTGCAGAGGCCGATGCGGGCGTAGCGCATGCCGGGGGTGGCGTCGGAGAGGGTGAAGAAGAGGAGCTGGTAGAGGAGGGCGAGGATGGCAAGGGTGCCGACGGTGCCGGCGACGGCCATGGAGCGGGGGATTTCGAGGACGGAGTGCTGGCCGGAGAGGTGGGTGAGAGCGAGCGCGAAGACGGCGGTGAAGAGGAGCTGCACGGTGAGGATGATGCAGGCGTCGACGATGGCGGACATGAGCCGGAGGCTGATGGGGGCGGCGTGGGGGACGCTGGAGGTGAGGTAGTCGAGGTCGGGGGATGCGGTGAACTCGGCGACGGGCAGAGCGGAGAGGAGGATGGACGACCACTCGGTGGGGAGGGAGTCAGCAGCGGGCGTGGAGGAGAGAAGGTCGGTCTCGACCTCGAAGATGCGGAGCTGGGAGTTTGCGGATGCGGGAGTTTGCTCGTCGCGGAGCGGACCTTCGGCGAGGCGGGGACGGGCTTTGCGGGAGGCGATGAGCTGGCGCGGGAACTCGATGAGGTTGGCGGCGATGGTCTCTGGGGCAGAGGTTTCGGCGAAGACGGGATCGTGGCGGAAGGCGATCTCGTCGTCGAGCGCGAGGCGTTCGTCGGCGAGCTGGTCGTCGTGGTCGAAGCTGAAGCCGGTGTGGGTTTGGTGGCGGGCGCGGAGGTGCGAGGGAATGGAGGGCGCGGCGGCGGTGTGGGTGGCGTCCTCGAAGGGGCGGACGGTGAAGCTGAGGGGCTCGGCGGGGGCGAGGGGGTCGGGAAGATCGGAGGCGGGTTGGAGATCGGAGACGGGTTGGGGCTCGGAGACGAATCTGGGGGTGAAGGTGGTTGGGCGCGGTGTGACGGGAGGGGGTTCGGTGGCGAAGAGAGCGGCGTAGTCGAGGGGGGAGAGGGGGACGGCGACGGGACCTTGCGGGGGGTTGGCGGGAAGCTCCCAGTGGTCGAGGTCGGCGAGCAGCTGCTGTTGCGCGACGGCGATGGCCTGGGCGTTGATGGTGGCGACCTCCGCGGCTGCGTCGGCCTGGTGGACGGCGCGCTCGGCCTCGGCGGCGAGGAAGGCGCGATAGGTTTGGGAGTGCGCGTAGCGCTCGGCGACGGCGGCGGCGATGTTGGCGGAGCGGACGCGGGCGGTGCGGGAGGGCTCCCGGTTGCTGCTCTGGGCGGGGGCCTGGGTCGGGGTGGGGGCGGCGGCGGGAGAGGTTTGGGCGCGACGGGCGCGGTGGGCGGCGAGGCGGTCGGCGACCTGTTGCTTCAGGGCGAAGTGGGGGAGGTGCTGGGGCGGGAGATCGGGGGATCGGAGCTCGGGCGACTGGGGTTGGGGGGCGGCCGCGGAGGGGTTGGGATCGTGAGCGAGCTCAACGTCGGGATGGATGCGAAGCTGTGCTGAACTCATGGTGCTCAAACCTGAACCCGCTTCCGTGAAATCGTTTAGCCTCAAGATGTGGGACGGTCGCTAAACCGTGTGTCGACTGAGACAGGGGTGACGATGTCGCGAGGTTTGTGGCGTTGCCGCTCCCGGGCCATCGTCTCCTTTCTGATAGTTATCATGCTGGCGGGGTTTGAATCCCGGCGGAGTTGGGGGCAGGCAGTAACGAGTCAGGCACCTCCGGCGGGGCTGCCGGACGCACCGGCCGCGATGCCGGCTGGGACGATGTCTGGAGCGGGGGCTGGAGCGGGGGCTGGGGAGGTGCGGAGAGATCTGCCGGATGCTCGGATGGTGCCGGAGCCGGGGCAGACGGACCCGCTGGTGATCGTGTCGGACGGGCCGCAGGAGAAGGTGGGCAGCCGGTTCGTTCTGAACGAGAGTGTGGTGCTGACCTATCGCGGGTACCGGGTGGAGGCGGACCACGTTGAGTACGACAGCGAGAGCGGAGATCTGACTGCGTCGGGGCATCTGCGGGCTACGGGCGGGGCGAACCATGAGGTGATCTCGGCGAGCCATGGGACGCTAAACCTGAAGGCGCAGACGGGCCGGTTCTACGATGTGACCGGGTCAGTCGGTGTGAAGCAGGCGCCCGGAAGGCGGGCGGTGTATGTGAGCTCGAACCCATTTCTGTTTACGGGCCGGATGGTGGTGAAGACGGGGCCCGAGGAGTACCAGGTGTATGACGGGACGGTGACGTCGTGCCAGCTGCCGCACCCGGACTGGCTGCTGTCGGCGGGCGAGTTTACGCTGGACCACGAGCGGGCGCGGGCGAGGAATAGTGTGTTCCATTTGTTGAATGTTCCGCTGCTGTACCTGCCGTACGTGACGCATCCGGTGAACACGACGGAGCGGCAGAGCGGGATTCTGATTCCGGTGATCGGGCAGTCGTCGACGAAGGGTCTGGTGCTGGGGGAGCAGCTGTACTGGGCGATCAACCGGAGCTCGGACCTGACGCTGGGGGCGGAGTATTTCTCGTTGCGGGGCTGGTCGGAGTCGGCGACGTTTCGGTATCGCGGATGGGGCGACAACTTTGTGCGGGCGCACTACAACGGCCTGCTGGACCGGCAGAACGGCGCGTTGGGGACCTCAAAGGCGAACCAGGGAGGAGAGGACGTGACGGTGGCCGGGCGGTATGACCTCGGACCGGACACGCGGGTGGTGGCGGACGTCGAGTACCTGAGCTCGTATGTGTATCGCGAGGCGTTTACGGAGAACTTCAACCAGGCGGTCTCGACGGACATTCTGTCGACGGCGTACGGGGTGATGGAGCGGAACGGATACGCGGCGGCGGTTGAGGCGGACCGGTACCAGGGACTGAAGCGGGTTCCGACGGCAGGGTTTCCGGCGACGTCGACGTCGAGGGCGCAGCCGGCTTCGGCGGGGCAGGATGTGCGCATCTTTCATGTGCCGTCGATCCAGCTGAGCACGACCGAGCATGCGACGGGCGTACGGGGTTTGGAGTGGACCGTTGCGGCGGAGGCGACGGGGCTGAAGCGGGTGCAGCCGAATTTTGTGACGAATGGAGTTACAGAGCGACTGGATGTGCACCCGGAGCTTCTGTATCCGTTTGGAGGTGGTGGATGGCGGGTCCGGCCGTCGATCGGGGTGAGGGAGACGTTTTACAGCAGGAGCCGGAGGACGCCGTACACGGCGGCGGCGGCGCCAACAGAGCTGCGGAGTTCGCTGAGCCGGAGCGATGTGGAGGTGCAGGTGGACGCGCGTGCGCCGGTGCTGGAGCGAACGTTTACGGGGGGGGCCGTGGAACGGCTGCTGCACAGCGCGGTGAAGCACACGGTCGAGCCTGAGTTTACGTATCGGTATGTGACGGGGGTGGGGAACTTCCTGAATGTGCTGCGCTTTGACGATCGGGATGTGGTGAGCAACACGAATGAACTGGAGTATGGGGCGACGCAGCGGCTGTTTCTGAGGCCGACGGGCGGCGTGAAGAACGCGGCGTGCGGGGCGATGCCGGTGGACCTGGACGCGCCCGTGGCGGGGGATGCGGGAGCGGAGCGGACGGGGTTCGAGAATGCGGGGTTGGAGGATGCGGGGTTGGAGAAGACGGGGTTAGGGGAGGTGGGGGCCGAGGAGCGGGCGCCGGTGGCGAGGTGCACGGCGCGCGAGTGGATCAGCTGGAGGGTGACGCAGAAGTACTTCTTCGATGGGCGGTTTGGAGGTGCGGTGCAGCCGGGCCGGCGGAATATTTTTACATCGACGCTGGATCTTTCGGGCGTGGCGTTCCTGACGGAGCCGAGGGAGGTTTCGCCGCTGATCTCGCGGCTGCGGGTGCGCACGTCGGAGCACCTGGATCTGGAGTGGGACTTCGACCTGGATACGGGAGCGAAGAAGTTTACGTCGAATAACCTGCTGCTGGACGTGCACAAAGGGAACGGATTTGCGGGGTTGAGCTATGCGCGGCTGAATGCGCCGGGGCGCTCGTACGTCGAGGGTGTGTCGAGGTTGACGGCGGACTTCAGCCAGATGCGGGTGCTGCTGGGGTACGGTACGCCGACCAAGCGCGGTTTGAGCGTGGCGGCGAATGCGGGGCTGGATCTGGATCGAACGCAGGTGCAGTATGGGGCGATCGAGACCTCATACAACTGGGATTGCTGCGGTCTGAGTGTGGAGTATCGCAAGTACGAGCTGGGGCCGGTGCGCAACGAGAATGCGTACCGCTTCAACTTCACGCTGGCGAATATCGGGGCGGCGGGGAATCTGCGGCGGGCGGAGAGGCTGTTTTAGGCGGAGCGGGCGGGGGTGGAGGCGGTGCCGGAAAGGTGCTGCATGGGCGGTTGGAGGCAGGTTGTCCGGGGGTGCGTGGAGTGTGCGTGGAGGCCGGGCCGGTGAGTGCCGGGTGGCGTTTGGCGCGGGTTTCGCGTGAGATAATGACCTACTGTGCCGACCATGGAAGGTTCATTCCGTACGCTCCTGTTCTCACTTCTCGCGGTGGCGGTGGGATGCCATGCGCAGACGCCCGCGCAAACCTCAACCGGGGCGGCGAAGAGCCCTGAACGGCTGCTGAGTGCCTCGGACAAGGTGTCGCCCGAGCTGGCGCGGCGGGTCGAGGTGTTGATCCGGTCGCGGTCGAATGTGCCGGCGAACTACACGATCGATGTGGGACCGCGAGGGAAGAGCGACGTTCCGGGATTCAGCGAGATCGCCGTGAACTTCACGGCGGATGGGAAGAGCTCGAAGCCGGTGACGTTTCTGCTGTCGGATGACGGAAAGACGCTGGCGCAGTTCAGCAAGTACGACATCAGCACGGATCCGCGGGGGTTGGTGAGCGCGGAGGGCCGGCCGGCGCGGGGCGGGCCGGCAAACGCACCGGTGCTGATTGTGGGGTATGACGATCTGGAGTGTCCGTTCTGCGCGAAGATGCATGCGGAGCTGTTTCCGGCGCTGCTGGAGCGGTACAAGGATCAGGTGCGGATTGTGTATCGGGATTTCCCGTTGAGTATGCATCCGTGGGCGACGCGGGCGGCCGTGGATACGAACTGTGTCGGGGCGCAGAGTACGCCGGGTTACTGGAATCTGGTGGACCACATCCATGCGCATGCGAACGAGCTGGGTGGGGCGGAGAAGAGCCTGGAGAAGGCGAATACGACGCTGGACACGCTAGCGCGCGAGGAGGGGACGCGGCAGAAGGTGGACATGAGCGCGCTTTCGGCGTGCCTGGCGAAGCAGGACGACAAGTCGATTCAAGCTTCCGTGAAGCAGGGCGAGTCGATGGGCGTGGAGTCGACGCCGGTGATGTTCATCAACGGAGAGAAGCTGGAGGGTTTCTATCCGATTGAGGATGTGTACCGGATGATCGACGGGGCGCTGGTAGCGCAGGGGAAGACTCCGCCGTCACCGGCAGCGAAGCCGGCGGCTCCCCCGGCGGCACATGCGAGCGGGCGGGATGCGAAGCCTGCGCCGAAGCCGGGCAACTGAGGAAGAGGATGTGCTGATGGTGTTGCGGAAGACCGGCGAGATTGGATGCGGAAGGGAGAGAGGCGGAGCGAAGCCGGTGCGGATCGCGGCGACCGTGGCGCTGCTGCTGCTGCCGGTTGGCGGGTGCAATCGCGGGCATGGAGCGGACGTGATGGCGACGGTGAACGGACATGCGATTATGCGGCCCGAGATCGACAAGGCCTACGCGGCGCAGCTGGGCGACGGGCAGCAACAGCAGCAACCGTCGCATGACCAGGCTGACTCCTTGCGGCTGAACGTGCTGCGGGAGCTGATCGATGAGGAGATTGTGCAGCAGCGCGCGGCGAAGACGAACCTGACGGCGACGAACGAAGAGGTCGACGCGAAGCTGGCGGAGATGAAGGCTCCGTATACGGAGGAGCAGTTTGCGCAGAAGTTGCAGGCGAGCAGCCATACGCTGGACGACGTGAAGCATGATCTACGGCGGAGTTTGACGATCGAGAAGCTGCTGAACAAGGAGATCAACTCGAAGATCACGGTTTCGGATGCGGACGTGAGGAACTACTTCGCGCAGCACAAGCCGGAGTACAACTTTATCGAGACGCAGTATCACCTGGCGCAGATCCAGGTGACGAACTTTCCGGCGGCGCAGCCCGGAAACCTGCAGGGCAGCAAGGCGACGAGCGATGTGGAGGCGAAGAAGAAGATCCAAGCGCTGAAGAATCGATTGGACAGCGGAGAGGATTTTGGGGCGATTGCGCTGAACTTTTCGGAGCGTCCGGAGACGGCTTCGAACGGCGGCGACATGGGGTTTGTGCCGGAGTCGCAGATGCATACCGATCCGACGATCTTTGCGGCGGTGACGAAGCTGAAGGCGGGACAGATTACGGAGATCTTGCCGCTGCTGGATGAGCAGACGAAGAGGCCGGTGGGCTACGCGATCTACAAGCTGATTGCGAGGGAGCCGGCGGGGCAGCGCGACTTGAACGATCCGCGGGTGCAGCAGGCGATCCGGCAGCAGCTGCGCGACGGTCGATCGCAGCTGTTGAAGAATGCGTACTTCGAGATGCTGCGGGACCAGGCGAAGGTGGAGAATTTTCTGGCGGAGCAGGTGTTCAAGAACGATGCGCACTGAGGTTTTGCAGCTGTGTCTGCATGGGGGCTAGCGCTGGTCCTGGCTACGCGGCGGTTTAGAGACACCGCGGAGATCCGATCTCCGGCGAGACATCGGATCGTTGGCGATATAGAGAAGGTGTGAGGGGGCTCTTTTTATGAGTGAGGCGGCGGTACGCTTTGCGATTCTGGGGTTTGGCCACCATGCGGTGCGGCGGCTCGTGCCGTCGTTTCCGGCGTGCCGGGAGGCTGTGCTGGTTGGGGCGTGGCGGCGGGACCAGACTGCGCTGGCGCGGAACTGCGCTGAGCTTGGGATCGCTCATGCCTTTGGGAGCCGGGAGGAGATGTGCGCCTCGCCGGAGGTGGACGTGGTGTTCCTTACGTCGCCGGATGCGATGCACAGGGAGGACGCGCTGCTGGCCTTTGCGCATGGAAAGGCGGTGCTGTGCGAGAAGCCAGCGGCGATGAGCGCGGGGGAGGCGGAGGAGATGGCGGAGGCGGCGGAACGGGCGGGCGTGGTGTACGGGGTGGCGCAGAACTTTCGGTGGAACCGGACGCTGGAGTGGATGCGGGAGCGGATTGCAGGGGGACGGATCGGTGAGCCGCAGATGGCAACCGCGCAGTTTGTCTACGCGGCACAGAATGCGCCGCGAACCTGGATCGCGGACCCGAAGCTCGCGTGCGGGGGACCGATCGGGGATGTGGGGGTGCACTGCATCGACGCGCTGCGGTTTGTGCTTGGGCGGGAGGTGGAGACGGTAGCGACGATGGCGAGGAGGGATGCGTTGTCGGGCGAGGTGGAGGCGGTGGCGACGCTCGCGATGGAGATGTCGGGCGGGGTGTACGCGCAGGTGGGCGTGAGTGCGCGTGCGGCGTACCGGACCTTGGTCGAGGTGACGGGGAGCGAGGGTGTGGTGAGCGCGGAGGACGGACTTACGGTGGATCGGCCGGTGGAGGTGGAGTTGCGTTGCGGGGGTGAGGTAGTGGAGCGGGAGACGCTGAACAATGCCGACGGGTATACGAGGATGCTGGACGAGTTCGCGGGGGCGTTCCGGGGCGGGAAGAGTTTTAGGGCGAGTGGCGCCGATGGGGTCAGGAACATGCGGGTGCTGGATGCGGCGTACACCAGTTGGCGAAGCGGGCGGCGGGAGAGCGTTGCGGGCTAGCGAGGGGTTTGGGGGATGACGGCTGCGAGATTGGAGGCGCTGCGCGAGGTGACGGCGTAGCGTTGCGGAAGGGCATCCGGCGGGAGGTAGCGGCGGTAGACGCTGACATGGAAGCAGGACTGCTGGAACTCCTCCTCGACGTCGACGCGACCCTCCTGAATCAGCGGCAGAAGGTATCCGCGGAGCCAGGCGATCTCGGGGAGCGAGAGGCCACGTTTGGCGATGTCGATGGCCTGCCCGGTGAGATGGGGAGAGGCGGTGTCGCCTTCGGCGGGGGCGGCGTTGCCGTTAGTGCGTTGGAGGCGGAGCTGGAAGGCGACGGTGCGGACAGCGGAGTTGACCTGGAGCGGGGTGTGGAAGCGGGCATAGTGGTCGCGCGCCAGGTTGGCGAGGAACTGTGCGGCCCAGGCGCGGCAGAAGCGGCGGTTGGAGGGGAGGCGGTCGTCGACGCGGAGGGCCTCGCCGATGGGGAGGGGGACGAGCATGCCGCGGGCGCGCATGCCCTCGAGGTCGGCGTCGTCCTGGACACGGCCGAGGCCGTCCTGATCGGCGAGGACGTTTTGGCGGACGAGGATCTCATGCGAGCCGACGAGGGCAGCGGGGACGACGAGGCGGCCGCGGTCGTTATAGAGGTTGGGGAGAAGGGTGGACTCGGTGGCGGCCTGTTCCAGGCTGGGGAGTTGGGGGCGATCGGAGGTGGGGCGTATGACGCTGACGACCGGGGTCATCTCCCTGGGGGAGGCGCTGACCGGGGCGGTGTCGGGGTCGACGGAGCGGGGCGGGGCCGAGGTGGAACGGCCGAGACGGGTGCTTGCCAAGGCGAGGAGATGGCGACGCGGGGAACGGCGTGTGCGCCGGGGAAGGACGTCGCCGCTTACGTGGCGGTCCGCCCCGGGGAGGTGGCGGGCGGTGGAGGGTTGGGGAGAGCGGCGGTCGCGCGCGGATTTGCGGGGCGATCGGCTGGGGGGCTGAGACTGGCGCTCCCGCCGCGAGGAGATCGCTCGCTCGCCGTGGCGGAAGCTTTCCGGCTGCGGATGTTGCGCGCGCGTGGGACGGAGATCACGCGCGGACGGGTGGGGCGTGAAGGGGACCAGCCTGGTGGGATGGTTGCGGGCAGAGAGGCGCGAGGGAACGATGGAAGCGATTGCCAACACGAGGAGGGCAAAGCGAAGGTGACGCATAGGTTTTTGGAGGTGCGGAGCACCAGAGCAACTTCAGAGTATCGGTCCGGGTTGGATTTGTGTAGGTGACCAACAGGGTTCAGTTACCCTTTGGTCACGGTCGTTGCCGGTCGGTCTCGGGGAGGTTCGGTTGCGCAGTGTGTCGATTGGGATTGGGTTGGTGGCGGGGCTGGTTCTGGCGGCGTGGGGGAGGGGGAGTGTCCGGGCGGAGGAGGACGCGTCGAAGCCGGAGTACTTCCAGACGAGGGTGCAGCCGATCTTCGAGGCGAACTGTTATCGGTGCCATGGGGGGATGAACCATCGCGGCGGGTTGAGCATGCAGACCCGGGCGGGGCTGCTGAAGGGAGGTCACGATGGCGCGGTTCTGGTGCCGGGTGATCCCGCGAAGTCGTTGCTGGTGCGGCTGATGCGGCATGAGGGACCCGCGGATGATCCGATGCCGATGCCGCCCGCGCCGCGGCAGAAGCTGTCGGATGCAGACATTGCGACGGTGGAGCGCTGGGTAAAGGCTGGAGCGGTGATGCCGGAGGAGCAGCCGCGGCCCTAGTTTGGGATAGCGGGAGACGTGAGGACGGGTGGGGAGGAGGCGGTTCGGCTGAGGTTCAGGAGGCGATCTCTTGGCGGTGTGCGCGGAAGTCTTTCCGATATTGCTCGAGAGCTCCGTCGCGGGCGGCTTCGAGGTGGCGGGTAAGGGGGGAACGTTTTCCGAGGTGGCCGCGGGCGATGCCGGAAAGGGCGAGGAGATCGTGCCAAACGCCGCCCGCGTGCTGAACGGCTTCGAACTCGGCTGCGACCTTTGCCGGAGATGTGCCGGTGTTGCGTGGTGTTCGAGGACGGTTGGGGGTAGTGCCGCGGGGTGCCGAGGGCGGGGAGGCGGCGGGGGCGACCTCCGCGATGTAGCGGGCGAGCTTGGCGACCTTTCGGACGGCGTGGAGGAGGCGGGGTTTGCTGGTGGTGAGGGTGCGAGTGGAGGCGGGGAGGTGGCGCCGGTACCAGTCGCGGGTGAGAGTGGTGAGTTGGGTCGAGGAGAGGGCGAGACCGGCGGCGGGAGCGAGGGTGGTGAGGAGTTGCTCGAGGGTGGGGGCGAGCCGGGAGTGGAGCTTGCTGAGGGTCTTGAGAAGCGCGGCAGCTTCCTGACGGCGGCGGTGCTCCAGGGTGTCGGAGAGACGTTTTGCGTGCCGGTGCAGGCGGTCATGGTGGCGCCGGGCATGGCCGGTGTGGTGGTGGAGGCCGGCGGCGGAGGTGCTGCTGGTTAGGTCGTCCGGCTCGGTCGGGCGGGAGGGGAGGAGGTTTGGGACGAGGTCCTGCTGGACGTCCAGATCGCGGACGGCGCCGGCGGCTCGGCGAAGCTTTTTGAGGAGGCGGGTGGATTTGCGAGCGAGCTTAGCGTGATCGGGGAGGCCGGGAAGGAGATCGAGGAGGATAAGGAGGGCCTCGATACGGCGGCTGGTGGTGCGCAGGCGATGGACGGGTTTGGGCTGTGGGTCGGCGAGGGTGAGGGTGATGGCGGCTTCGAGGTCGGTGACGTGCTCGCGCAGGGTGACGATTGGGTAGGCGAGATCTTTTGCGGCGGCCATAACGGTCAGATGCGATTTCGGCATGGGATTAGGCGAAGGATGCCGGGCAGAGTGGGAATGAGGGGTCTACCGGGTAGGAGCAGGCGTCCTCGACCTAGCCTGTCGCGACCGTTTCGGGAGGGAGGGCTGCTCTCACGGTGAGGACTTCGCTCCGGGTCAGGTACTGACGTGCGATACAGCCTAATGCTTGTGGTGTTTCAGGGCTTCGCGGATTTTGCTGACGTGGGTGCCGTGGACGCGGATGGCCTCGTGGAGTTGCTGGCCGGTGACGTGGAGTTCCTCGGCCCAGAAGTGGATGTCGGAGGCGAGCTTGGGATTGATCTCGTTGGGGTCGTGAGGGCCTTTGGATTTATGGGGGACCTGCTCTTGCGGGGGCGCGACGGGGTCGGACATGGTCGATCCTCTTTCGTGAGTGGGACTCGTCTGGTTAAACTACAGATGACATGGCTTCTGACACGACGGCTCTCTTGGTGAGATGCGGATGCGAGGCAGGACTGGAAGACACAGACCTGGCGGGGTTACCTGAGTCGGCACGGGGTGTTTTGTCGCCGGGCTGCAACGCGGGGGTGAGCGATAGCGGGTGATTGCGCCGGATGACGGTTGGGGACTGGGGTGCATCGGATGGGGTGTGGATTGGGTGCGCGGGTTCCGGCTCCGGGAGAGGTGCGGATTGAGAGCTTTGCGGGCGGGTCTTGGATGCGTGGCGATGTTGTGGTGGTGTGTGGGTTGGGGAGGGAATCGGGGGGTGGCGCAGGTGGCGGAGCCGCGGGATGCCGGGGTGTTGGAACCGGCTGTTCGGGGTGGGGTTGTGGGGGAGGCGCCGCCGGCTGCGGCTGGAGCGGTGGTGGGAGATGCGGTCGTGGAGCGCTTCCTGCGGGAGTTTGTGGCGGCTTCGGAGGCGAACGATGCGGATCGGAAGGCGGCATTCTACGCGGAGGC
>JAABUO010001746.1_pt1 | contig 27611 bp, 41 predicted proteins | sample 5559291 | NCBI WGS metagenome assembly JAABUO01 (sample SAMN10711878, study PRJNA513372) | rock metagenome | isolation source: Antarctica rocks | place: Antarctica: Victoria Land, Finger Mt sud | reverse complement strand
TCTTGCGCCAGCGCGTCGAGGGCGCCCTGCAGGTCGGCCACGCTGCGGCCGGCGGGGCGCAGGCGGGCCAGGGTGTCTGCGTCCATCAGATCCGGCCCATCTTCTTGTGGAGGGCGGCGACGCGCTCGCCGAGCGTCGAGGACGCCTTCCGGCGCTTCGGCTGCTCGGGCAGCGCGTCGACCGGATCGGGCACGGCCTCGCCCCGCGCCCGGAGCAACGCTCGGTGGCGCTCGCCGAGCGTGCGCGGCTTGGGCCTCGGAGCGGCGGGCGCGGGCTGCTCGGCGGCAGCGCGCAGGTGGGAGAAATCGCGCGTCGGCGGCATGGCTGAAACCTTCCTTGTTGCCTGGGATGTGCCCAGGCGCTGAACCACACGGGCGGAGGACCGAACCGCCGGCCGCTCGGTTGCGGCATCCATGAGGGCGAGGAACGCGTCGTCTGCCGCCATCACGGCATCGGCCAGGCCGGCGCGCACGGCATCGTGGCCCAGGAAGGTGCCGGCTTCGGTGCCGCGCACGTCGCGGGCCCGCAGTCCGCGGTTACGGGCCACCGTCGCAACGAACAGCTCGCCCATGGCGTCGATGTCCGCCTGCATCCGCTTCTGCGCCCCGCTGGTCAGGGGCGTGGTGGGCGCGCCATCCGCCTTGCGCGCGCCGAACTGCAGCGTGGTGACCTTGATCCCGGCCGCGTCGAGGGCGCGGGTGATGTCGGCGTGGAACGCGACGACGCCGATCGAGCCCACCGTCCCGGTGCGGGGCACCAGGATGCGATCGGTGGCGCTGGCGATCCAGTAGGCGGCCGAGCACGCCAGCTCGTCCACGATCGCGTGGATCGGCTTGGCGCCGCGGGCCGCGTAGATGGCATCCGCGAGGTCAGCGCAGCCCGAAACCTCGCCGCCGGGGGAGTCGATGTGCAGCGCGATGGCGGAGACGGCGCGATCGTCCAGGGCCTCGGCCAGCAAGCGCCGGATCGTGGCGTAGGGGGTTTCGCCGTAGCCGAACCCGTATCCACTCCCGTGCACCAGGATACCGCTGACCGGGATGACGGCCACGCCGGCCACCACCTCGTTGTCGGGGTCCGTGCGTGTTGCCGGGCCGGGCCCGTCGCCGGGGTAGAGCACCGCCGGCCGGTAGCTGGGCAGCAGCGCCAGCGGCCGGTTGAGGAAGCGGTGCGCGAGCGCCTCGCGCATCATGCGCCTGCGCTTCTGGGCAGATTGCCGGCCTTGTCCTGTCCCTTTCCGCGGCGAGGATTTGCCCAGCCCTGGCACAGATGGCCGTCCTGCGGGACATGCCAGGGGAGGGAGACCGGCCGTCGCACGCCCACTGCTGGAGGCGTGTCATGGTGGCCGCGACCCGCAATCACGCGCGGCGGCGCCGAGGTGAGGTAGAGGCTCAGAGCTATCGGTGCTGCCGCATGCTTGTTCATCGCCGGCGAGGATGCCGGCCGGCTCGTGCAAAAGCCGCCGCTGATTTCTGCACGATCGCCGGCGGCGTGGCGGGCCGTCGCGGCCGGCGGCAACGGTTGCGCGCGCTATGCACAGAGTTACGCACCGGAAACGAGTAACGTCTTAACCCCGCGTTAATCATTTGCGCGCCGGTCGGCCGCGCAGGGACGCAGGGCCTCGAACACGGTTCGCGCGCCCAAAGGCTTGCCCTCGGTCAGCACTGCGACCCGGTGCAGCACCCGGTGGCGCTCGAAGGCACCAGGGGGCAACTCGGCATGGTGCTGCTGCTCGCACCATGCCGTGACCAGGTAGCGCCCCAGCTCGGCCGCAATCCGGCCCGCAGCCCGGGTGCGCCGGTCCGTAGGCACCAGCACCACCCGAGCAGCACGCAGGGCCTCTGCCCGGGCCTCCAGGCGCCGACGGGCCACCTGCCAGGGCGCCTCGAGCTGGCGGGAGAGCCAGAGGGCGTCCGCAGAGGGCAGGACAGCCAGGACGGCCTCCAGGCGGGCGGGATCATCGGTCCGGGGCATCGGCTGCCAGCCCCTCCAGCTCGGCCCAGGACGTGCCCTCCAGCCACGGGGCGGTGAACAGCGGGTGGCTCGCCCAGGTGGCGTGTCCGGTGGGTGGCGGGACGTCCTCGGCCAGGCAGTCGACGGAAGCGGCGCGCATCCGTTCGTGCCAGGCGTCGACGTAGCCCGCGACGGTCTCACGGGGGTGGCCGAGCCGCAGCAGCAACGCCGCAACCTCCTGCGCACCACCGTCGACAAGGGCCGACAAGCTGCAGCACTCGCTCGGCAGCAGCTCGGCCGCGGGTGCGGACAGCTCGACCAGGTTACCGCGGGCGGGGTGCGGACTGTCCGCACTGTCCGCACCCTTGCTCGCGGCGCGCCGGTTGCCTTCGCGCCATCCCGTGCCGGCCAGGCTCGCGGGCAGCAGCTTGCCCGGAAACATTGGGAGATGGCGGCTTTGGATAGCGTTCCGCACCCGCTTCTCGCTGCAGCCGTCGCGGCGCGCGAACTCGCGGATGCTGATCATCTCGGGCGGGGGTGCGGACACTGCGGACACCTTTTCGGGTCTGTGGCTGGTTTTGCATCGGGGTTCGAATTGCCCGTGAGCCCCGTTTTGGCTGGGAAGGACCCGTGCCGGGGGGGGGTCGAAAGCCCCCCCTGGCGGTATTAGGTAGCAAGCACACCAACAGCAAGCATGCATCATGCTTGCTAAGATGATACCATGCTTGCTTGCTGACGGAGCCGGCTGGCATGGCGAATCAGGTTCTGACCGGCCTAATCAGGCGTCGCGCCGAGCTGGACGGCGAGGGCATCCGGCTCCGCAAGCGCCTCGAGCAAATTACCTTGGACCTAGCCCGTTTGGACGCCGCAATCGGGGTGTTCGACGCGGACATGAATGCGAACACGATCCGCCCGGTGCGGATGCGGGCGCCGAACGTGGTCACTATGGGGCATTGGTCCCGACGGGCGCTAGACGTCCTGCGAGAGGCTGGGGAGCCGCTGCCAGTCGGGGAGATCACGTCCCGGGTGATGGTCCTGACCGGCATGGACTTGGGGAACGCGGCGGCTCGGCGGCTGGCGACGAAGCGGGTTAGGCACGCGCTGGCGGGGCAGCGAGATAGGGGCTTGGTAACGGTGACGCAGGGGATTGGGCAGCTCGTGGCTTGGAGAGTGGCCCGATAGGTGGTTAGCGCTGAACATGAGAGCGGCTGGTGATAGGTGTTGAGCCATTGGTGACGTACGGAGTGGCGATGCTTCCTTATTTTGTTTATCAGTATTTTTTATAAATAGATGGAGAAATCGCGGAATATTATCAAACATAAGAAGCAGGGAGAAGCATAAAATGCCAGCGCTCAACAATTAGCGCTGCCAATACCCCGCCCACACCCGCGACACCGGATGGCTCAGCGCTGCCGCCGTAGCCGCCTGGTGCTGCGCCCTGTTCGGCATCCGGCGGCGATCCTCGCGCCACGCCATCTCCGCCGCGTAGAAGCCGACATACTTGCCGCTGATGTGGTGGTGCTGGCCGATCTCAGCCCGGCGCAGGCGTGAGAAGAAGCTCTCCGCCTGATTGGTGCAGGCGCCGTCGAGGCTGAACGCGACGGAGTGGTTGATCCGGCGCATTTCAAACCGGGCGTGCAGCGCGTCCCAGCCGGCCGCCTCATCGGCATGGACCGTGGTGCCTATGACGACGTTGGCGCGGATCAGGGCGACGCCATCGGCCTCCCTGGCAACCGGCCAAGTCAAGGTTCGGCCGCCGCGCTCGCGGGCCACAACAATGGACTGGCGCTTAGCGGGGACCGTGAGGCGGCGATCCTTGCGGTCGGCTTTGACGTTCTCCGGCTTGGAGTGGCCGCCGAAATAAGCGCCGTCCACCTCGACCACACCGGATAGCGGGCCGCCGGCCATCTGCTCAGCGCCGATCGCCTCACGGAGCTTGTGGGCCAGGACGAACGCCGTCTTGTACTGGACATCAAGATCGCGGCCGAGCTGCAGGGCGGAGATGCCCTTAACCGCGTTCACGAAAATGGCGATAGCAGCAAGGTAGTCGCGGATCGCGAGCTTGCGGCTGGCGAAGATGGTGCCGCTTGTGACGCTGAACTGCTTCTCGCAAGCCTTGCACTTCCAAATGCGCCGGGCGGTGTAGGTGTAGACCGCCGTGCACTGGCAATGGGGGCAGAAAGCCGCGCCGCCGTTGTCGGCAAAGCGGATGGCGACGAATGCCCCGTGCGCCTCATCGTCGGACATGCGGAAGATGGCCTTGAGGCTCAGGGTCCGTGCGCCGGCAGAGAGGAGGAAGTGCTGAGCCATGGTCGCTACCTATCAACGAATATCGTTGATTTGGTGTAGGCTCTCCGCGCCCGTCCGTCAACGATATTCGTTGCTAAAATCTCGAGCCTCCATTATCCCGTTCCCATGCTCACACCAGGACAAATCCGTGCCGCTCGAGGGTGGCTAGGGCTGACACAAGGCGAGGTCGCTGACAGGGCCAAGATCGGCCTAAGCACGGTGCGCGACCTCGAGACAGAACGCCGCCAAATCTCGAGCGCCATGCTCGAGGCGATCCGGACAGCCCTCGAGGCCGAAGGCGTCCGGTTCACCTATTGGAGTGACGGAAAACCACGAGGAATCGAGGCAATTAGCTCGAGCGATCCTGTGCCGGAGGCTTAGACGCCCGAGCCGTTCGCCCTCCGCCGGGTGGGTGCACCCTAACCGTCGTCAGTGTCAGTGTCAGTGTCCATGGTTAGGGGCAACTCTCCAGGAACGTTCACCTTAGGCATGGTGCGATCCAATAGCTTCTTGAACTCGGCCCAAGATGTAGAAGCCCTCATAAGAAGCACCACATCATCAAGATGCTCCTTTAGCTTAGGATGTCCATGTTCCACAGTGAGATGCTGGAACAATTTGTGCTTCCTGCGGCCATGGCCATCAGTGGGATTTAAGCTTTGCAGTTCGGCCAGCACTCCAGGTGCAAGACGCGAATAAACGATATCATTGGTATAGTAAGCCATGATACCGGGGCGCGCAGTCGGAAAACTGGGCAGCTTCCAATCCTTTAGCCTAAACACCTGCTTGAAGTATTCGGTGGGAAAGGTCGGCGTCCATTTCCTTAGTTCCTCGTTGATAAATCTGTTAAGAATATCCTCAAGAGCGTGTCTGTCACGTATTTCCTGGTAACCCGTGGCCTGATCTACTAGTGCGATAATGCCAACATGGGCAAGTGCACGCATTATCGTTTTAGCTTTAAAAGCGACCTCTTTTTGACGCTTACCCAGATGCCCCTCGTCGGCTGCGTCAAGCCACACGTCGCAAAGCTTCGGGATGATCTCGGCCTTGATGCCACGAGCAATCGCGCCGCGCTCAGTCCTGTAGGCAACCGTGATGGACTGCAGATCACCTAAGTGTCTGTCAACAAAGGGTTTTAGAGCCTTAAACGCCAGAAATTGAGGTATATCTGCAGCGAGAGCTTCCTCGTCGCGGTTCGCTGAAACCCACCCGCTGTAGTACATGCCCATGCTGGCCATGAAGTCGCTTTGAGTCAGGATACGGGTGCCATCGGACAGCACTGAGCAGGGGAACACCATGTCCCCGATCTTGACCTCCCCTGGATACTCCGCCCGTGGCAAGTCTTTAAGCCGGTCGCGCCGTGCTGCCCCGCCCTTGCTGGCAATTGCGCTGCGCTTTCCCGCGTCAAGCCTTTCGGCCCGTATCCGACCGCCTTTCTGCTGCGGCGTTTCTGGTTTGGAGTCGGGCGGGAACAAGTCGGACATCAAGCACCCTCCATGCGTTAGCAAGCATGTTGGGATATACTGTGCTTGGTAGCAAGCAAAATTAGCTTAGGTGTGCTTGCTACCTAATTCCGCCCCCTGGGGGGTAGGAACTCCCCCACCCCGGGGGTCGGGTGGTTCACCGCGCGCCTACCGCTTGGCCGTCGCCAGGGCTTCCGTGATGGCCGCGCTCACCGCACGGGGCCAGTTCTTCCCGATGGACTTGGCGACGATACCCTGCAGGTCGAAAATTGGGCTGTACTGCGGTGCGCCCAGCGAGAAGATCGCGACCGGCTCGACCACACCCTTGGACACCAGCCGCCAGATGCCGATCGGCGCGCCGTTCCCCTTGGCATGCGCGACGAAGTAGTTCGAGCGGTGCCCGGTGGCGGCGAGTGTTAGCTTCATGCGATGCAGGCGGCGCGTGGTGGTAGCGCTGATGCTCTGCCCGACGTCGTTGAACGAGTTGAGCCGGCTCAGCATCTGGCCAATCTGGCCGCGCGACCAGTTGCCGTTGCCGTCGCGATCGGCGCCGCGCGCGGGGATGACGAACTCGGGAGAACCCACGGCCTGCGAGCCGATGCGGATCTCCATGCCTTTGAGCCGGCGCGGGCCGCCCTCGATGTTCGGCGCCAGATAGTTCGCGGCCGGCGTGCCCCTGCCGCCGGTGTTCGTCCGGGTGCCCACCCAGGCGGTCAGGTCAGCCTTGTTCGCCGGCTTCGCGTAAAAGGCATTGAGGGTGTAGGGCGTCGGGTTCCGGAAGGACTTCTTCATCCCGGCCTGGACGTCGCCGACGGCGGAGCGCGCGACCGATGTGAGGGCCCGCGCCAGGGCGAATGGGACCTGTCTGGACACCCCGTTAAGGGCGGCTTCCACGTCGCGGGTGTTGACGGCGAACTTGATGCTGATGGGCATGGTGGCGTCTCCGGTTGGGGGTGCGGTGTTTCAGTCAGGCGAGCTGCCAGCGGGGTCGCGGCCGGCAGTCTCGGCGGCGGTCCAGCGCTCGACGCGTTCGGCCACCTCGGCGTCGTTGAGGTCCGCCCAGCGATCCAGGAGCTGCGTGAGGTTGCCCGGGAAATGCGAGGCAGTGCCCCAGCCGAGGCACAGCGCCCGGACGTGGCCGCCGAGTACGCAGGGCGAGCACTCGTAGCCGGGGCGGGTCCAGGGGTGGCGTTCGATCAGGAGCGTCATGGAGTCACCTGCTGGGATGGGGCGCGTGCAGCTGTGCGGGGGGCGATCGTCTGGAAGAGGGCCGCGCCGTACGGCCGCTCGGACCATCCCGCACGCGGCCATGGGGTCCGACGGCGTCGGGTCTCGCGACCTGCAGCCTGCGTTAACGGTTCGTTAACCATTCGCTGCGACGCTGCCGGCTTCAGCCATCGGGAGGCATCCATGCGCATGGGAAGCAGCGTCAACGGATACCTCTTCCTGCCCGCAGTCGTTCGGCCTGAGTTGGATGCGGCAGCACTCCCGGCAGCGGACAGCTCGCACGCCAGCACCGTCGCGGACGTGCCCGTCCCCACCATCCTCGCCCCGTGCCTGACGGCCGTAGCGCACCTGGTGCGGCTCGCGTTCTGAGGGGCTGCCGCCTGTTCCGCCTGGATTTCCGAGATCGGAGCCGAGCCCTGCCGGGCAGCGGCTTCGGTGCTGCCGGCCCATCCGAGCCACGGTGCTCGGGTGGGTTCGGTAGCTTCCGCAGCGCAGCACAAAATCGGCCGAGTGACGGGTTGTGACGGGTCTGCCGGTTGAGGCGTTACGCGTGTACGCGTGCGCGTAACGGGTAAACCGGACAACCCGTCACTTTTTGCCGAAGCGTCACCATACGCCCGTGTCCGAGGGCAGAAGGCGGACGCCGATGAACGCGGCTCCCGTGCCCGTTCGCTTCTTGGCTGCGTGTCGCTGCAGGCCTTCCGAGAACCACTTCTCAGTTCCAGGCTCCTCGCCACGTGCGACCGCCCAAATCTTCCAATCGGCATAGAGCGCGCGGCTCGACGTCGTGACGCGTGCTTCGCGCTCGCATCGTTCCATGAACCAAGCGGCCAGCGAGTCCTGCTCGGCGAAGTAGGAGTCCGTCGCCTCGCGCACGATCGCCGGCGGCGCCAGGTGCTGCCGCTGCCAGGCAAGGCAGCCCCGAACCGCCCACGCCAGTATGCGCGGCAGCTCGGCATGCAGGATCGCCGTCAGCTCGAGGTCCGGGCGGGCCGGCACGAACGTCAGTGGCATCAGGTGCATGCGCCGGCGCATCGCCGGGTCCGGGTTGCGCAGCACCGGCCGATGGTTGCCGGCGATCCACAGCTTGAACATCGGCGAGAACTCGAAGGGATCGCCGCGCATCACCCGCGCGCTGATCCGGTCGCCGCCGGTGAGGCTCTTGATGCGGCTTTCCGCCCAGGCCTTGCCCTGCTCCGTCTCGGTCACCAGCACCATGCGGGCGCCGCGCAGGCTGGCCAGGTGCGTCGGGTGCTGCTCATGGCGGCCGACCGTGAACACATCCTGCATCGCCGTGGTGGCGTAGTCGCCCAGCATGGCGGCCACCGTGGCGAGCAGCACGGACTTGCCGTTGCCGCCCGGGCCGTAGAGAAAGGCGAAGGCGTGCTCGTCGATGACGCCGGTGAGCGTGTAGCCGATGAAGCGCTGCAGGTAGCGCACCATCGTCTTGTCGCCTTGGGTGATCTCCAGGAGGAAGCGCAGCCAGCGCCACGGGATGCCGTTCTCCGGCGCGGCGCCCGTGCACTTGGTGAACAGGTCGTCGCGCCGGTGCGCCCGCATGCGGCCGGTGCGCAGGTCCAGCACGCCGCCTGGGGTGTTCAGCGCCCACGGGTCCGCGTCGAATTGCTCGGCGGCGCGGGCGTGGCGCCGATCGGAGCGGGCCATGCGCTCGACGCTCGCCACCGTGCCGGAGCTGGTGATGTCGAGCGCCGTCGCCTCGCCGCGCTTGGGGTCCTGCGCCTCGGCCAGCGCGCCCATCTCCCGGCACACGGCGCGGCACAGGTCATACACGGCCAGGGTGGTGTCAGTCGCCCACTTGGTGCCATCCCACCGCAGCCAGTGCCCCCAGGTGGCGACGTAGAGCAGCTGCCCGTCGTGCCGGCGGCTGAACTCCAGGGCGAGGCCGTCGTCGCTGAACTGCGGCGGGCGGACCTCGGCCACGCTGGCCACGGCGGCCAGCGCGATCGCGTCGACGTCGACGAGCCCGTTCATCGGCGCATCCCGGCCCGGAGCGCGCTGGCGAGCGTCAGCGCCACCTCTCGGCCGCTCAGCCCGATGTATTGCGCCGCCACGGCAAGCGAGTCGGCGATTTCCGACGGCGCCAAGTGCTCCGGCATGAACCGGGTGAGCGAGTAGGCCTCGCGGTTCAGCACGTCGTTGCGTCCGCCTTCGCGAGTGCTGGCCACACGTTTGACGGCATGGCCGAGGGCCGCGAGGGCGTAGCGCCGGGACTTGTCCGGGTTAGCGCCGAGGTCAATCGGGCCCCGCTCCAGAACGGGCTCCGGTGGCGGCGCCATCAGCTGCAGCAGCCACGCCGGTGCGACCGGGGGCGACACGTCCCAGGGCGCCACCAGCCAGCGGTATGGCTCGCCTGTCCGGTGGTGGCGCGAGGGCGGCACGGTCTGGCTCTGGCGGCCGCGTCGTGGGTCGATCCCCGGCGCCGGCCAGCCGGTCTGCCCGCGGATCGGCGCCCCGGTGTCGCGAAAGAACAACGCCTCGCCGCCCCCGCCCGATCGCAGCCACGGCGCCGGCGGCAGGGCCCCGTGCCGCGCCACCAGGTCGCGGAACGCGGCGAGGCCGTCGGCCGCGTGGTCCGGCCCGGCGGCGTCCAGATCCAGGCCCCAGATCCCTGAGCCCTGCATCACCACGCGCCAGCTGCAGCCCTGGTGCTCCCAGGCCCACATGCCGAGCGTGCCGAGGTCGCACGTCGCCGCATCGGTCGCGCCGGCGAAGCAGGCTGCGCGGGAGTGCGAGCTGGCGGGGTGCAGCCGCCACCCGAGCAGCGCCAGGCGTTCGACGTCCTCCGGCAGCGTCATGCCACCACCTGGTGCAGCGGACGCGGCGGGAACCGATCGCCGCCGGCCGCGTGCAGCAGCTCCGGCGATAACCCGGCGCGCCAGGCGTCGAGCAGGTCGAGCGTGCCGGCCAAGTCGCACCGGTCGCGCGCCAGCTCGGCGAGCAACTCGGCCAGGGCTCGCGCGCCGAGGCGGTGGACGTGCTCGGCGCCGCGCTGGATTCGGAGGGTGTCGACGGCGCTCATGCGCGCCCGCCCGTGGTGTGCGTCACCGTGACTGGGCGCACGTCCGGCCAGGTGGCGCGCACCGCCTTCATCAGCTTGGCCGTGACGTCGCCGCGGGACCTGGCGCAGCGGCGGCAGACACCGAGCCCCAAGACGCGGGTTGGGTGGTTGGCAGTGGGCATCACCAGCCCCACCGCGAACCCCTCGCGGCGCAAGGGCTGCGAGCAGCTGACGCACACCTTGCGCGCGTGGCTCGGTGAGTTCTCCACCAGCGCGATGACGTCGCGCAGCGCCACGACGATGCCGTAGGCGCGGGCGTCGCCGGCCATGGCATCTGCCAGCACTGCAGAGGCATCTGCCGGGCGCAGCACCACCAGCTCGACCACGCCGCCGGCCTCGGAGCGCAGGCCGGCGAGGCCTTCGGCGAGCCCGGTCATGCCGAGGCCTCACCGCGTGCCTGATGCGCCCGCCAGCTCAGCAACTCGCCGCGTCGACGGTTGCCACGGGCCAGCTCGAGGTCAGAGGCCAGCTGCAGCTCACGGGCGGTCAGAGGCCGATCCGCGGCCGGCATCCGGGCAAAGTGACTTTGTCTCGTGCAACGGGGTTCCGTTGCGAGTTGATCGCGCATTTGCGCTCCTCGTGGAGCAGCGACGTTGATCGGACTGGCCGGATCGGCTATGTCATGGCTTGGCAGCTACACGACGCGTTCCGGTTTTGCTTCAGCCCTGTCAGCGCCCCTGCGTTGGCGGGGTTTCTCTTTTCTGGCCTGCGGCTGTCAGGCGGCCTGGCGCGCTTCGTTGGCGGTGTTCTTGCTGCCCACCCTCGGCAGCGTGGCAAGGTGGCGCTCGACTGAATCGCGCACGATGAAAGTGCTGCGGCCGCGCTTCACAGCCTCGATATGGCCGGCATTGATCGCGCGCCAGATGCCGGTGTGCGAGAACTTGTACTCGTGCTTCATTTCCTCGACCGTCATCAGCCGAGACTTAACCTCATCCATCGTCGCGCTCCGTATTCCGGGAATGCCGGGAAGTTGGCGACTTCGATTTATAGTCCTGGAAAATGGCTGGTCTACAAGTATTAAGCCTTCGGAGGCGTTGTTAATTACCGAGTTTCCAACGTCTTTTTGCGGCTGGCGATCTCGCGCTCGAGGAAGGTCCGCACCTCTCGCCAGAGCAGCACGGCCTCCGAGAACGGTAGATCGTCTGGAAACAACCCCGGATAGGCCTCTATGAAGCTGCACACGGGTATGGTGACCTCTTGGGTAATTGCCATTGACGATGCCATGACGGTCGTCAAATGCTCCGCGGCCGTCATCTTCTCTGTGTATAGCTTGGACACTCGCGCGGAAAAGGTGTCTGAGGTTTCTACCTGATAGCGACCTGAGAGGGCAGTTAATCTCTTCAACCGTTTTTTTGCTTGTTCTTCTGCAATTAGCTCCGGGAATAAATCTAGCCTTACTGTCGTGCCTCTCGCCCTGAGTGCGCGCGCATCGCGAAGCAGATCCTCGTATGGCATGTCCTGAAGGAATTTCTTCAGCTTGCGCTGCGCGTGATCCCGCCCCCCAACAGCACCCTGTTGCCACCAAGTTGCCGTGCGTCCTGCCGCAGTGCCCATGCTCACACCAGGTGGCGTCAGATAGACGCGGATAGCCTCTTGTTGGACCTCGCTTGGCAAGGCCTCTGATGGTCGACCAACCGATCGGCGTCCCTGAATGGCCGCCAGAATCCGCAGCAGCCGGGCCTCTCCCACTTCCCCCAGCCATCGGCGGACCGTCGCCCGATCGATGCTCGGCAGGCTCCGCAACCACGCTGGGTCTTGATCGCCGGGAGCCTGCGCCATGAAACCGCCCTCTCGCCTCCGGCCGGGAGGATCGCGCGCCAGGTGTCGACGGGCAATCGGGCCTCATGCACCCGCCTCCGCCATGTCCGCCAGCGTCGACCACGTCAGCACGGTATGCCGCCGGGCCCGATCGCCGAAGACCCCCGCCATCGCCGCAGACTTGTCCACGGCCAGCACCGCCCGGCAGACGGCCACCTTCGCGCGCATGCCGCCCACGGTGTGCGCGCGCAGCCCCGATACCCGCTCCGCGGCCGCGTGCATGCTCGCCACGGCAGCCTCGAACACCTCATCGTCGGCGGTGCGCTCGAGCCGGGCGACGTCTTGCTCGGCACGGGCGAACGCGGCGCACGCGGCCAGCAGCTCGGCATCCGGGTGCGCCGGGAGTGGCGTCGCGACAGCGGCGGCAGGGGCTCGGCCGACCCACCGCGCGTCCGCAGTGTAGCCCTCCGGGAGCGGTCCATAGTCTGCGGCACACCGGGCCAGGATCGCGGCCCGCGCCGGAGCCACCATGTCGCGCAGCAGCGAGGCCAGCAGCGGCGTGCTGGCGTCACGCTCCGCCTCCACGTCGTCATAGGCCTCGCGCCACCACGCCGCGTAGGCCAGCGCCTTCGCGTGCCACCCGGCCGGCGTGGTGGCAGGCGTGGCTTCGATCCACGCGAGCGTCGTCCAGTCCGGCTCGCGGTCCTGCGCATCGGCCAAGTCATCAGGTGCGGTGACGTAGCGCCACCAGTTCCGCCACTCGGCCTCAGCGAAGTCGTGGCACACCCGGACCAGCTCGGCGTCGGGGCTGGACCCGGGCTTGGCTGAGGCTGCGGCGGTGCCGGCGAGCAGTGCCGCGGCAGAACCATGCAGCATAGCCCGGCGCGTCGGCGCGATGGTCTGTGCCATGTCAGGCCTCCCCAATCAGGTCGCGGACGATCGCCGCCATCAGCACCTCGGCAAAGTCGCCGGGCGCGTCGTTGAGCAGATCCGGCTTCCACAGCGCGAGACTGCGGGCCCGTGCCACTCGGCCGGCGCGGGTGAAGGCCTGCAGCTCGCCCATGCGGTTCACCAACGGGTACTGTGCGGTGCTGATCCGGTCGCGCTCGGCGTCACTGGCCAGATCCTCCGGGCTGCCGCCGATGCACGAGAAGTCGGTGCGCTGGTATGCACGCTCCAGCGCGTCGAAGTCGGCGCAGGCGGCCAACAGCTCGGCATCCAGGCCAAGGGTATCACCACTACGGATATCCTTGGCCAGTCGAGGCGCGGCAGCAGCGGACCCGGCCAGCGCCAGGCCGGCGCCGGTTCCGAACAGGGCACGGCGGGTGACGGCGCCCATGTCACGCCACCGCCGTCATGTCGTTCACCAGCGACCACACCAGGGGGCCGTAGATCCCGGCCTCGTCCCACTTCGTATCGTCCGTGTCTGGCCGGCGCGAGGATGGCTCCATGAGGTGCAGCACGATCCGGGCCTTCGCCTGTATCCCGGCCGGCGTCAGCGCGAGTGTGGCGGCGATCCGCTCAGCCACCACGAACCATTGCCGCAGGGTAGCGTGCTCCTCCGCCCCGTGCAGGTCCTCCGCGGCTTGGTCGAGGCGCATGGCCTCGGCGCACAGAGTGAGCAGGTGGGCGTCCGGGCTCGCCTCCGCGCCATGGCTGGGGTTGGGCAGCACGATCGCGGCGCCGACAGTGGCACCCGTCAGAGCTGCGAGGATGGAGCCGCTGAGGATCTGGCGGCGTGAAGGCGTGGTATGGGTGTGGGTAGCCTTGGGCATGGGAGTGACCTTTGCCTTGGGTTAGGCACGGGCGGGGATTGCCCTCCCCGTCCGTGCTGCTGTTGAGCCTATTACGTTTTTACGTCACTGCGCAACAGATTATCTACATCACTGAACTATGACGTTGCGACGCGGTGGCGTAATAGCGTAACGGTAAGGCATGAAAGTCCTTGGCCTGCTGTCCCGCAAAGGCGGAGTCGGAAAAACGACCCTGGCATTGCACCTAGCCGTCCTGGCGCAGCAGGCGGGGCGACGTGTGTTGCTGGTCGACCTCGACCCGCAAGGCTCGGCCGCAGCGTGGTGGCAGGCCAGGGAGGCGGGCACTCCGCAGCTAGAAGTGACGGAGCCCGACAAACTGGAAGCCCTGCTCGCGAGCGCGCGGACTGCTGGCGTCGACTTGGTAGTAGTGGACACTCGCCCTTCAGTCGAAGCCGACGCCGTGCAGGTCGCAACCCTATCCGACTACCTCTTAGTCCCGACCAGGCCGGCTATCATGGATCTGCGCGCCATCCTCGGTACGCTGGACATCGTGAAGGGCGGGCGACACCGCGCCAGCATTGTCTTGAATGCCTGCCCAGCGGCGCGAGTGGGGACGGGTGAGGCGGCAGCGACCAGTGACGCCCGGAAGGCCCTGAAGGCGTTTGGCGTGCCCGTCGCGCCCGTGTCGATCGTGCAGCGTGCAGCAATGTCCCACGCCCTGCTAGGCGGGCAGGCGGTGTCCGAGACAGAACCCACAAGCAAGGCCAGCAAAGAGGTTCACGCCCTCTGGCGCTACGTCGAGAAGGAGATAGGCAAGTGAAGAAGAAGCCCACGTTTTCGGACGCCTTGGCCAACGAGGGAACATCCCCGCCTGCGGCGGAGCCGGTCGCAGCCAAGCCTAAGGATGACCGGATTAACACCACGATCCGTATCAGCCCGGCCGGGCTTGAAGCCTTGAAGAACGTGGCGGCTGCCAAGCGTGTCCGGGTCAACGACCTTCTTCTAGAAGGCGCTGAGCACATCCTCGCCCTTCATGGCCGAAAAATGCAATTGCGTAAGTGAGTAGAAATGCAGTGGAGTAAGTGCGTAAACGATCAGATTCCTTGCATCTACTGCGGGCACCCGTGGGAAGCAGTGGATCACATCCAGCCCCGTAGCCACGGTGGCACTGACACAAAATCTAACCTCGCGCCGGCCTGTAAAAGCTGCAACAGCGCCAAAGGTGATAGGCCAGTAAGTTATTTCCTACGCGAACACCCGAATATTCTAGCTCGGGTGCACGCACATCAAAGCGGCGAAGACGTGCTTTCGCGTCTCACCCCAGACCAAAAGCCTCAAGCAAAGGACACCCGGAAAGGGCAGACGCTGCGCCTGTCGGCGGCGGCGTGGCGCCAGCTCAAGGTGCTGGCCATGGACGAGGGCGCGACCGTGCATCAGATCCTTGTCGACGCCGTGGACGAGGCATTCCGAAAGCGAGGGAAGCCAACGATCGCGCAGGATGGGCAGCCGGAGCGGAAGAAGGCTTAGCCGGTTTCCGATACCTCCATTTCGTCATCAGGGGCGTCACAATCGACTACAGCGATCCGCGTCCGAGAGTCCCCCTTACGTCCATAGTTCTCCATGCACAGCCGCTTCTGTGCGAACAGCGAGGCCATCGCCGCCTCAAACTCCTTTTTCGTGGAGCCCTGCCGGTCTGGCCGCTTGGCGAACCAAGTGGGCGCGTAGTTCGTAGCGTTCTTCGACATGCTCAAATTGACGTTGCTGGTGCGACAGGCCGCCAGCAACGCGAGGAACAACTCCTCCACCTCCAGCAGCCTATTTGCGGCGGTGAACGGTGATGCTCCCGGCCGAGCCTCAGGCATCAGGGCGCCACGGGTCCACCGGAGTTTAACCTGGTCCCCGATGCGGGCGTGGTTCGCTTTCCTGCGCGTGAGCAGGCGCACGTCCTCATCAACTGCAGCGCCTTCCTCAGCCTCGGGACGGGTCAGAGACCAGCGGCTGCGGGCGCTGTTGCTCCATCCCGTGCTGCCGCCGTCCAAGTCGCCGGACGAGCTCATACCGGAGCGGGAGGGATGCGCATTCAACAGCACGGCGCCGTTGATCTCCTGCGCAATCCGGCTCAGCGCATGGCCGATGAACTGGCGGACCTGCTGCCTGTCGTTCTCATTGCCACCGAAGGTGTCAGCCGCGGTGTCAATCACCACAAGGCGGGCACCGAACTCCTTGGCTTGACGGATCAGATCAAAATAGCGATCCGTCAGCACCGGCTCGCCGGCCGCCTCAAACCGGACCAATGCGTTGTCTTGGCCGACCGGGCATACCCAACGCATATCGCCGAGCTCGCCAAAATGGACGTCCATCGCCGCGTTGATGTCGTGCTGGCGACGGTGCATCTCGCCTTGGTCATCCTCGCAGAACAACGCGAACACCCGGCACCGTGCCACCGCAAGCCCGCACCAGGGGCGGCCCGTCGCGCAGGCAGTGGCGAGTTGCTGGGCGAGCAACGTCTTACCCGTGCCGCCATCAGCATACAGGATTGTCGTGTACCCGACCGGCAACCAGTCCTCGACGATCCACTCGCGGCGCGGAACCGCGACCCCAAACAAGGTGGTCGGGTCGACCGGCATCAGGAGCGCAGCCGGCGGCCTTTCCTTCTTCGGCTTATCCTCCCAAGGCGATCCAGGCCGCTCGTTCGGCTTGGCCTGCTTCCACCCAAAGTCAGCCGGCGCCCTGCCCAGCTTCTCGCAAATCCAGAACGCCGCAGCCTTCGCATCGGGAGCGCCACCGTGCTCCAGGACGATGTCGACCGGACTGCGGCCCTGCCCCGTGCCGAAATCTTGGCCGCCGCCCGGGTGGACACTCAGATCCTCTTCGAGGTCGCGGCCGAGCTTGTCGGAGGACACGCGCCAAGCGCCCGTGCCCGGCTGCTCCTTCGCGCTCGGGAAGATCACCGGGAGCCACGCGCCGATGCTACGGAGGGCGGCGGCGTTGACGCTGGTGAAGAACTCGCCCCCGCTCGCGGCGGCCGGCTTCGCCTCGGACTGCCGAGGCGGCACATTGTCTGCACCCGGCTTGGTTTTCTCCTTGCCGCCAGCGGCGCGCAGAACAGCCTCGGAAGCCGCCACAAAGGCACGCAGCGCCGTTTCCGTAATGGCGGGCAGCTCATCGAACGTGACGCTTTGCGGCCCGCTCTCCGGCCATGCGTAGGGCTGGCGCGTATCGGGGTGGATCCCATGGGCGACGAATTGCTGGCCCTGGCCCAAGGCCTCGACCTGCATCTTCGTGCCATCCGGTAGGAACAGCTCGGGTGTCTCAATCTTGGTGAGCGGCGCCTCGACCCGGTAGCAACGCAGCCACTTCGGCGCCTGGCCGATCCGCAACAACGGCGTCCAGCCGAGCAATGCCTCGGCAAGCCGCGCCACTTGGTCGGCCAGCTCGGGGACGGGGATGTCGCCGTCGACCCCGATCAGCGTCCCGCACAACAACCCGGTGTTCGTGGAACCCGGCTCGCTGTTTTGCCAGGACTGCACCACGGCGTCGTCTGCGCCGGCGCAGACCGTGCGCCAGTCCGACATCAGGGGGCGCTTGCCGGCGGCTTTCACCCCCATGTCCGGGGAGCTGATCGGAACAGGCTGGTATCCGTTTGCCCGAAGGCAAAGGCGCAAAGTGGTCAGCATCGTGTGGCTGGCAGGCGGCATGGCGTTCATGCGCGGCCTAGTGCCCATCGCCAGTCGGCCGGGTTCAATGAACCGCCCCTGGCTTGATCGGGTGGACACCCTTGGACGGCCGGAACCCAATCCGGGGAAGCGGTGACAGGAACGTGCCCCAGGCGTCGACCAAGGCCGAGGTCGTTTCCACCATCAGTACGCGTTGCATCAGTTCGGCCATGGCGAGGGCGCCGATGTAGTGTTCTCGCTCACCGGCACCGCCGTGAACAATCGCCGACGCGGCCCAGCTCTTGGCCTTGCTCGCGCAGCGCCACCGGACAGGTCCGAACGATGCCTCGCCGTAGCCTGGATCGCCGGCCAGCAGCACAACGGCAGGCCGGGTCAGCCGCGCGACGGTCTGCGCTGGCCAGGGGCTGTCGGGTGTCGGGACGTAGACCACCGCGATCTTGCCGGCGGCGGCGGCGGCGAACAGGACTGCCTGCGGTGCGCCAGCCTGCGCCATCCGCGCGGCGAGCTTTTGCAGCTCGGTGCGGCTGCGAACGGCGAGATCCGCGGTCATGCGGCGGCGCTCCGCAGCTCGGCGGCAGTGCGTACCAGACGCTCCGCAATGGCGATGTGCCCCAAAACCAATTCGGCGTCGGCCTGCCGCTCCAGCGTAAGCGCACGATTGGCATGTGTCTGCTGGCTGACCGTTAGGGTCGTCTCAGCCCGGATTATTTGGACGGAATGCTGCAGGTCAGCTCGCATCGCGGATCAGCCCCAGCGAAGCAGCAATAGCCTCAACATCGGCGGCCCGGATGCGATATCGGTTGTTCGCCAGCTCCGCCGGGATCTTCCCCGAAGCTGTCAACAACCAGACCTTCCGATAATTTGGCGCCGGGACCCCCGAGCCTTTTTCTCCGGACGCGATGCGGTCTAGGGCACCGCAGAAGGCAGGTAAACCCAAGTACTCGGCCATGATGAACCTCTGAAAGTGAAGGGATCACCAGCCGACAGAGGAGCGTCGCGATTGAATTTTGACGCGATGCGCGGTAGGAGGGCGGTGCTGGGAAGCACACCATCCGACCTTGCCGTCGTGGGCTGGTTTAGGCTCGGGCGTGGAAAGTCGGTCGCGTAGGCCCGCCGCATCACAGCCCTGCCAGGGGCTGAAGTGCGGCGGCGTCGCTTCTAGCGTCTACCTCGTCGAACGCACTCGCAGACTGGTCGCGATTAAGGCTCTCCAAGGCTTCGGCATCATCCAAAACAATGCCTGCCTTGGCAGCAGCATACCGACTGCGAGCCACTATCTCGCCTAGTTCAAGAATAATTTCAGCGCCGGCGAGAGAAAGCGCACTGACCGGAGCTTTATATTCTGAATGTGGCTTTGAGTCGTAAGGAGCAAAGTGTTGTGTAAATGCCTGTTTGTTTTTATCGAGACGAGAAACAGAGACATGAGGCCTAATATGAGCAACATGAATGGTGGTGAATAACTTTGATACTTGCGGTCGCGACACAGACTTTGTCGCTAATTCCACGACACCAGTTAACCAAGACCCAAACCAAAGCGTATCCGATGAAGCCACAGAATTACACGTCCCGTTTTGGGCATCTTCCATCCAAGTTGAGGGGAGCAAGGGTAGGCTCCAAACCTGCCTAATTGCTTCGGCAGTTCGTATCTGCGGCCCACCAACCATCCCGCACAGCAACATCACACAAGCATGGGTCACGTCGACTTGCGGAATCGGCGTTCTTCCGAGACGAGCACCAGGTCGTGCATGAGGCAGAAGGAGGCCCGCTCTCGCGTAACGGACGCGCAGGCGCTGGTCGACCGGGTCGGCACCGCTCAAAGCGATGTAGAGGTCGGTCAACCCTGCAATGTCGGTCATCGAGCGCGCCTCCGACTCTAAGTCGTTGCACCTTAACGGCTCTCTCTTTTCCGTGCAAGCATTGCTACGAGGTTCGTACGATTACCGACGCCTCACGAATTGGACCTGCGACAGTTGCGGCGGTCTGCGGCGGTTGTCTGTAACCCATTGATATCATTGATGCGGCGGTGTTTGCGGCGGTTTGTGCGGCGGTCTGCGGCGGTTCATCGAAACCTCCCGTAAACATTGATGCGGTGGTTCTGCGGCGGTCCTGAAAAAGGGGGGGTGGTGTGTGCCTACTACTACGTAGTAGGGCGAGCGCCCCTCCCTTGGAGGTCTGGGGCGTTCGCCTAAGAGGAAGGGCAGCCGCGCGATGTCCGATGGACAGAAATCGAGGCGGTATGACTGTTCCAACATCCGGGGATGATCCGGGGACATCCATCCCCCCGTATGGTCCCTGGACCCTATAGGGAAAAAGATCATACGGGGTGATCTTTATTCCCCCTTCAGGTCCGGGAATGTTCCGGGGGAATCCGGGGATTGAGTAGGTCAGCCGACGCCGTGTTGCTCCTTATGGCCAGCCGCTTTTACGTGTTCGGTAACGATGCACTAGCGGATATACCGATTAGGGCTGAAACCCCCTGCCGAGACATCGCCGCCCGCCCGCGCCGAATGCTTCCGCTATCTGCCCCAGGCGCGCTGGCCACCATCGGCACCAAAACTGGCTCATGTTGAGCCACTTTCTGACTGCGCCTGAATTGCCTTGCCCCCCCCCCCGCCCCATCCCGTGTAGTTTCCCTCAACGCTCGTCGAGGGAAAGCACACAGCATGCCCGGCCAACTCGTCAGCTACCTCCGCGTCTCCACCGAACGGCAGGGCCGCTCCGGGCTTGGTCTAGAGGCGCAGCGCGACGCGGTGGCCCGGTTCTGTGTCGCAGAGGGGTTCACGCTCGCGGCCGAACTGGTCGAGGTCGAAACGGCAAAGGGCAGTGACGCCCTGGACCGCCGCCCCCAACTCGCCGCTGCCCTTGCGCAGGCGAAGCGGCTGGGCTGTGCCGTGGTGGTGGCAAAGCTTGATCGTCTGTCCCGCGACGTGGCGTTCATTGCCTCCCTCATGGCTCAGCGTGTGCCCTTCCTGGTCTGCGACCTTGGACCGAATGCCGATCCGTTCATGCTCCACGTCTACGCTGCTCTCGCCGAGCAGGAGCGCCGGATGATCTCCACCCGCACCACTGCCGCGCTGGCTGCCGCCAAGGCCCGTGGCGTGGTGCTGGGCGGCTATCGAGGCGCACCCCCGCCGGATGGCGCCAAGGGCCTCAGGGTCCGCCAGGACAAGGCCGCAGCCTATGTCCGCGAGGTGGGGCCGATCGCTGCTGACCTTCGTGCTGAAGGCGCCAGCCTGCGCCAGGTCGCTGCTGTGCTCACGAAGCGGGGCATTCAGACTCCGCGAGGCAAAGCCTGGACAGCAACAGGGGTGCGGACGCTACTGGGCTCTACTGCTATCTAGTCCCAATTTCGATATAGCGACAGGACGACTGGCATGAATGGAAAAATCCGTATTGAGCGCGAGCTAGGTATAATTGACGTCACAAACGGAAAGCAGATTTACATACCAATAGGTGCTAAGTTTAGAGCAGCTAATGAATCAAAAGTAATTGTAACCGTCACCACTTCTCAGGCTGGGCTTATACAAGCAGATCAGAACGAGATTATTCTTGACGCCAGCGGCTCCAATGATTTTTCTGGCATAGTGATAGGTGCCACAGACCATACTTATCGGCAATCATACTGCAGCAGCGATCTGTCTCCCGGCAAGCCTGATGGGATGTACGACTGGAAGCAGGCTTGTCTGATAGCAACGCCTGTAGCTCCGTTCACCGATTAAGATGCTCTCGTCTTATCAAGGTGTATAACATACACGTTGATAAGGTCGGGGCGTGGTCAAGTTGGATAATATACAACTTGACCACATAGGGCGTAGGCCCTGAGTAATAGCAGCAAGCGGAAGAAAGAGAAAGCATCACGATTGATACCTAACGCTTGCTTTCTCTGGAATGTGCGTCTCGCACGAATTACACCGAAGATATGGAGCAAGTATCCACCCGGTCCGACGCGATCCCCGCCCCGACCTACACGCCTTCTGACCTGAGTGCGCGACGATCCTATTGGACCCGATCCGCGATCCTCCACGCGATCGGTGATGAACCGGGTTTCGAGCTGTCGCCGCTCCGCCTCGCGCTTGTCTCAACCGCCGTCAAAGCCGCCGAAACCCTGGCCAGCCTCGACGCCATGCCGGACTACGCCGGTTCCGAGCCCCCGCACCTGGCGCCCCTGCGGCAGCGCACGCTCAACCGCATGTGCCGTGTGCTGGACATGCTGGGCCTGGACCATGCTCCCCCTGCCCTGCCCCGGTTCGCCCCGTGATGGCCAGCAAGCGCCGCGCCCCCGTGCTGAAGGCAAAGGACCGCCGCTCCACCGACCAGCGCCGTGTCGACCGCGATCTGCGGATTGCCCGCGCGCAGTCCCGTGCCCGCCTCGCCGCCGCCGGCCGGGATGCGCAACCCGAGCCGGGAGCTTAGCCATGTCGGGCACCGCAGACACCTCCACCCCGGCCCAGCGCGTCGCGTTCGTCCAGCTTGTGGAGGGCACCGGCGGCGGTGCCGCGCTGCCGGGTCTCGCTGCCGCCGTGGCGCAGTCCAGCGTGCCTGTCCCCGTCACCACGGCCCATCTGCTGGGTCTCCCGGACGGCGCCACCTTCGCGCAGGCTGCGGCCCGGTTGCAGTCGCGATGGGTAGCGGGACTGGCCGGGCTGTGACTCTGCGCCCCGCCTTCCCCAGCCTGGCGTTCGACCGTTCGGTGCGGACCTACGATCGCGACGGCCGGCTTCACGTCGAGGTGGCGCTGCTGACCCGCGCCGAGGTGTCGAACTATCTCGGCTCAGAGATCCCGAATTGGCAGAGCCTCGGCCTGGAGCCGAATCGCCTCTACCAAATGTTGCGCGATCCCGCCGCCCTGGTGAAGGCCGTGGCATCGTTCAACAACCAGCCGATCCTGTCCGTCCATCGGCTGCACTCGACGGCCGCGCACGACCCCGAGATTGTCGTCGGCTCGACCGGCACGGATGCCGTGTTCAACGACCCGGACCTGACCTGTTCGCTGGTGATCTGGGACCCCGTGGCCATCGCCGGCATCCAGACCAGTGAGCAGCGCGACCTGAGCTGCGGATACCACTACGTCCCCGACATGCGAGGCGGCAGCTACCGTGGTGTTCGCTTCGACGGGCGGATGACGTCGATCGCAGTCAATCACATTGCCGTCGTGGATTCCGGTCGCGTGCTTGGCGCGATGGTCGGGGACGCCCGGCCCGACTTTCCCACCATCACAGGAGACACACCCATGCAGGACGAGACGGCCGAGAAGCTGATGGCCTTCCTGAAGGACCGGCTGACCCCCGAGGACTTTCAGAGGGCACAGGACATCGTGGCCGCCAGCGAGGGAGACCCTGCCGCCGGCATGGCGGCCGACCGCATGCGCCAGCGCAGCGCACAGGCCAAGCTCGCGGAGATGCAGGCGGACGAAACCCGCCGGCGCAAGATGTTCCCGCACTACGATCGCCTGATGCGTGGGGTCTGAGATGCCCTCACTGCTGAGCGCCAAGCGGTCTCCGCAGCGCAGCCCGGAGCGCCAGGCGTTGGCGGACGCCATTATCGGCTCGCGGCAGATTGAGATCAGGCTCACGACGGCCGCAGCGGACAAGGCCTCTGCCTTCACGGCGAAGGTTGATGCCCAGGGTTGCTTTGAAGCCGCGCAGGCGGCCTTTGAACAGGCCAAGCTCGACACCGGCCTGTATCTCCTTGCTGTTGCGAGCGGGAACGCTGGCGCCCCGCCTCCGACCATCCGCGAAGCCCGCGAAGCCATCACGGACGCGCAGGACCAGCTCGACGCCGCTGCGGGGATTTACGAGGCCGCCACGGCGGAGCATGAGGCGGTGGCCGCTGCTGCCTCGAATCACTTTGTTGCCGAGCGGCTGCGCGATCTGGCGATGAGCGTCATGCGTGCGGAAGGCCGTGCGGCGGCCGATGCCGTGGCTGCCCAGGTGCGGCAGGCGTACGACGATCTGCTGCTGCACGGCTCGACCCTGGAGTGGCTTGCCGGTGCGCGCATGTTCGCCGTGGTGACGGACGTGGGCAGCCTCCACGGGCGGCCGGCGGACGAGACGCTGCGCCGGGCCTTGCAGGCTGTGACGAACATCCGGGCTGGCAACGCATACATCAAATACCCGGACGGCAGCGGCGCCTGGGGCGCGGCCCTCGCCGCTCTGCTGACCGATGCGGACGCGCCGCTGCCCGTGGTGCCGGCGCGATGAGGCGCAGCATCGCCGTCCCCATCGGCCCCGATGGCCAGCGCCACGCCGGGCATCGTCTGAGTGTAGGGAACCGCACACATGACCAGCAACGTCAGTCCCTACACGTCCCCCGCCACCTTGGCTCGCCTGGACGGCCGGACCCGCGAGGGCCGGCTGATGCGCCGGGTGCGTTCCGACCTGATCGCCCATGTCGGCGGCAAGCCGTCCGCGACGCAACGGATGCTCGTTGAACGCGCCGTCACGCTGTCCCTCTACGTCTCGAAGCTGGACGCCAAACTGCTCAAGAACGGCTCCATGACGGAGCACGACTCCCGGACCTACCTTGCATGGAGCAACAGCCTGACCCGCACGCTGCGCGAGCTGGGCCTGCAGACTCCCGATCTAGCCGACCCGGTGAACCGGCTGCAGCAGCACCTGGCCGGCAAGGCAGCATGAAACGCCCGGCAGCCAAGCAGCCCCCTGCCCCGGCCCAGCACGCCCCCGCCTCGGCCTCCTATCCGACGATCCTGGCCACCCTCGACGACCCGGACCTGTTCGCCCCGCACTTCAAGGGCGACACGTGGCAGGCGTGGCGGGCCTTCCTGGCGGCGCTCTACGGCCTGCCGATGGATGCCGACACCCTCGCCCTCTACAGGCATCACACCGGCCGCACGGAGCCGCCCACGCAGGCGTTCGCTGAGGCCGCCCTGATCTGTGGCAGGCGTGGCGGCAAGTCTCGCGTCCTCGCCCTGATCGCCGTGTTCCTGGCCACGATGCAGGACGTGACGCCGCACCTTGCCCCGGGCGAGCGGGCGACCATCGCCGTCATCGCCGCGGACCGGAAGCAGGCCCGCAGCATCTTCCGGTTCGCCATGGGGCTGCTGACAGAGACGCCGATGCTGGCTGACCTGGTGGAGGACAGCACCGCCGACAGCATCACGCTGCGCAACCGGGTCACGGTGGAGATCGCGACCGCCAGCTTCCGGGTGACGCGCGGCTACACCTTCCTTGCCGTACTGGCCGACGAGGTGGCGTTCTGGCGATCGGACGAGACCAGCGCGAACCCGGACGAGGAAATCCTGGCCGCCATCCGGCCGGGCCTGGCGACGATCCCGGGCGCCATGCTGCTGCTGGCCAGCTCGCCCTATGCCAAGCGCGGGGCGCTGTATCAGGCGTTCCGCGATCACTACGGCCGGGACGATGCCGACGTGCTGGTCTGGCGCGGCACCACGGCGGAGATGAACCCGCGCATCCCGCAGCGTGTCATCGACGCGGCCTATGAGAAGGACCCCGTTGCGGCCTCGGCCGAGTATGGCGCGGAGTTCAGGAACGACATCGCCGGCTTCGTGTCGCGCGAGGTGGTGGACGGCGTGATCGTGCCCGGCCGGCGCGAGACCCTGCCGCTGCCCAGCACCCGCTACGTCGCCTTCGTCGACCCGTCCGGGGGGTCGGCGGACTCCATGACGTTGGCTATTGCGCACGCCGTCGAGGAGCGTGCTGACGGGCAGGTGACGCGCCGCGCCGTGCTCGACGTGGTGCGCGAGGTGCGGCCGCCCTTCAGCCCGGAGAGCTGCGTCGCGGAGTTCTGCGCGTTGCTGAAGACCTACGGCTGTACCGAAGTGACCGGCGACAGATATGCCGGCGAGTGGCCGCGCGAGCAGTTCCGCAAGCTGGGCATCACCTACAAGCTGGCGGACAAGCCCAAGTCGGACATCTACCGCGACCTGCTGCCACTGCTGAACAGCGGCAAGCTGGAGCTACTCGACCTGCCGCGCCTGACCGCCCAGCTCTGCGGCCTGGAGCGGCGCACGGCCCGCGGCGGCAGAGACAGCATTGACCACGCACCCGGCGCGCACGATGACCTGGTGAACGCCGCGGCTGCTGCGGGTCGGGTCCGGGCGGCAGCCCATGCGGATTAGCGCGGAGATGCTGGCAAGGGCGGCGCAGCCTACCGCTTACAGTAGGGCACGAATGTGGTGACTTATCTATTTGAGGTTCAGGAGCTTGCGCATCACGTCCTCGAAGGGGGCGCCTTCCTCTTCGTGTTCGGAGAGGTCAGGTTTGGGAGTGTCGGTCATGTGCGAAGCCTCTTCTGATGCTAAGTTCGATGTGACCGTCGACATGGTTCGCGCTGGAGGAGAAGCTTTACGCGATTGGCTTGGTGAAGGACGCAGCGCTGACTGGCTAACTTTGAGGTCATCCGACACTGGCATAACTTACATTCTCAGGGCGGTGCTTGGAGATCAGGTGCGAATTGCATCTGATCCTGAAATTCTGAAAAGCGAACATTGAGGGCATCTACGTTCTTCGATGCGCCTATGATACGCTTTATGCTAAAGCAAAACTGAGTTCTAATTCTTTGGTTGTATATGTCTCCCATTTGACTTGCTTGTTCGGGATTAGGTGGTCGGAACTGCCTCGAAAACTCGGTGCGGAGGAAAACCTTTTCAGCCCACACGCAGACGTTTGCTTCAAGAACCCAGTGTCCATGCACTAAACGATTCCTAGTTTGATTAACCTGCACCAGACTATCGGTGAGGCTCTCGAGAGTGTCAGCGCTTGGTGTTGTTAATTTTAACGACGAAAGAGATTTGATAATCTCAACAACTTGTCTCATCCCCATGTTAGAAAACACTATTCGCGTATCAGGTCCGCTTGTTCCAAGAAGTTTTGTGATTAATACAATAATCACTTGTTCAAGCCGCCCCCACGCATCCAGAAACTTGCCTAGCGCTTCGTGACGTTTTCCGTCCTCATAATAAAAGACGTCTAGTTCTGCTCCGATAAGCCGAGGATTTCCACAGTCTTTATTTGGATCTTGAAGGAATAGAGTTACCGGATAAGGCAAATCTTTCATCTTGAGAACCCGGACTTGATGCCCACCTATTCGTGCGTTTTCTTTGATTTCTGCCACTTTAGAAACGCCTTTGCTTTTTACTTTATGGTTTGCTTACGCACCAATCCGCCGATACGTGAGGCGCTTGCCCTCCGCCTGAATAAGCGCAATGCGAGTGCGCTCCGTGTCGCGGCTGGATACATCAAGCCGCGACAGGCATTCCAGCCCGTATTGCCTCGTCCACCGTCTCTGGGCTCCGCGCGATCACCAGTAGCAATACGCGCGCAGCCGCCTCAGGCTGCCGACGTCCCTGCTCCCACTCTCGTACAGCCCCAAGGCTGAACCCGAACCGCCGCGCAAACGCCGCTTGGCTCAACCCCAGCCCCTCACGGATCGCACGCACGTCCACCGAGGCGGGAGGATGCCAGACACGCGAAGGCTCGCGAGAGCCCGCCACGATCTCCGCAGCCTCGTCCAGGCTGGCCATCAGCTTGTCCGTGACGTCGACCCGATTGGCTACCATGGCTCTGTCCTCTTTCAAGCCGCAGCCGGCACCACATCACGCGTACCCGCCCGACGCTGCACGCTGATGATCTCGACGCCGATCGGCTGCCCGTCCAAGCCGTATTCCACAAACACACCAGGTGCGACTTCCTCAGAGGTGTCGGAGATGCCACCCTCGGGACCGAAAGCGATATGCAGGACGTCGGCCTGCGGATCATAATTGGTGCGGATCACAATCGAGCTCCCCTGTCCCAATGGGCGGTGATGATGAACGTGTCCGCACCGCCCTCAGGGCGGTGAACGACGCGCAGGATGCGGTTCCCGAACCCCGCGATGGCCTTGTAGGAGCGAGTCAGGGCAGCGTCAGTCGGGTCGACCATCACGCGGTCAGGCGCAGCAAGCGCGGCCTCGATATAGGCAAGGACAATGCCCCGCTTCTCCATCTCGCGCACGACATGGTTGCTGAGCTTGAGCATCGCGGCCTGTCTAGCTGCTAGTTAAACGATATGGCAATGCCGTATGTGTGTCAATGCCGTATAGCTTGGTCTGTTGGTATGTTGGTGAATACCAAGGCAGCTAGGTATCAGGTGAACCGCAGGCTGACCCTTGCGAGAACAAAAGTTCTCATTCCACCCTGCCCCGATGGCCGCCAACCTCTCCGCCCGCAAGCGGAACGACCTACCCCGTCCGCGGCCCCGTCGCCATCTGCGTCGCCGTTCCAGCAACCGTTAAGGCGCCGGTAACCATTGGCAGGTAATGCTCGTCTCGCCTCTGATCTTCCGTTGGTTCCGTGGACACCCATGGCATGTTTTGGAGCTGGAGGTGTCGGATGGATCAGCAGGGGACGAAGCCGATCAAGCGGTCATTCACGGAGGAGTACAAGCATCAGGCGGTCGGG
>JAABUO010001745.1_pt1 | contig 27611 bp, 31 predicted proteins | sample 5559291 | NCBI WGS metagenome assembly JAABUO01 (sample SAMN10711878, study PRJNA513372) | rock metagenome | isolation source: Antarctica rocks | place: Antarctica: Victoria Land, Finger Mt sud | reverse complement strand
GCCTCGAACACGCGGGCGTATGCCAGACGCCCCTACGGATCATTCACGGGACCCGCTACGCCGCCATCGGCCAATCGTGGTATAGGCTCTCCGCCTGTTCCATGAGCGTCGGCAACAGGGCCTCGATATCCGTGGCGGGCAGGCGTGAGCGCCGTAGCACGCGCTTCACGGCCACGCGGACGCCCGCGCGCGTGCTCTCGTGGTCGGTCCAGTCGATGCTCAACGTGCCCTTGATGGCCACCACAAGGTCCCGCACGAGGGCGCACAGCGGATCGCTGACGTCTATAGCGCCGGCGCCGCCGCGCGCCAGCACATCATAGAAGGCTACTTCTTCGTCGCTCAGGTCCAGCGCCGCCGCGCGGTTGTCCACGCCGCGCAGTTCGCGCGCCATCGCGATGAGCGCGCTGATGACCTCGGCCGACTGCACCGAGCGGCTCAGGTACGCCGCGATGCTCTCCTCCAGGCGTTCCTTGAACGAGCGGTACGTCACCACGTTGCGGCGCAGCTTGCCGTTGATCTCATCCTCCAGCAGCTTGCGCAGCACCTCGAACTGCACGTTGGGGTGCGCCATCCCGCGCACCTCATCCAGGAAGGCGTCGCTCAGGATCGAGATATCGGGCGTCGCCGCGCCGGCCACGTCGAAGATGTCGATGACGCCGGTCGCGGCGACGCTCTCCGATACCAGTTGCTTCACGGCGGCCTCGACGGCCGGCGAAGGGCCGCCGCTCGTTGGGGTATACTTGACCACGTTGCGCCGCACGGCCTGGAAGAACAGCACGTCGTCGCGCAGCGGGTCGATCTCCGGGCGCGCGTTGACCAGCGCGACGGCCTTGGTCAACTCCGCGCACGCCTGTAGGAAATCGCGCTTCACCTCGTCGTCGCCGCCGACCGCGCCAACGGCCCGCTGCAGCAGCGTCACCTGCGCGGCGGGGGCGCGCCGTGTCCAGCCGTGGTAGTTGATGCCATGGAAAAACGCCGCCACCACGTCGTGCTTCTCGCGTGCGAGGTCGAGCGCCACGTCGATGGGCAGCATGGCCTCGTCGCGGGCGCTATCGGTGTACTGTGTGAGGGCGCGCTTGAGGTCGTCGGCGATGCCGATGTAGTCCACGATGAGGCCGCCCGGCTTGTCGCGGAACACACGGTTGACGCGCGCGATGGCCTGCATCAGGTTGTGGCCCTGCATCGGCTTATCGACGTACATGGTGTGCAGCACGGGCGCGTCGAAGCCGGTCAGCCACATATCGCGTACGATCACGAACGTCAGCGGGTCTTCGGGCCGCTTGAAGCGCTCCTTGAGCTCCTCGCGCTTGACATGGCTGTACAGGTGGCGCTGATACTCCGCTGGGTCGGTGGCGCTGCCGGTCATGATCACCGCCGTTTCAGGGCAGCCGGGGACGCGCCGCAGCGCGTCGTAGAGCTCGACGCAGATGCGCCGGCTCATACACACGATCATGGCCTTGCCCTCCAGCGCCTCGGAGCGTTTGTGGTAGTGCGCCACGAGGTCGTCAGCGATGTTCTGTAGCCGCTCCGGCGTCCCCACCATCGCCTCCAGCCGCGCCCACTTGCTCTGTAGCTTGCCTTTGACCTCATCCTCCTGGCCCTCGGTGACATCCTCGAAGTCCTCGTCGATCAGTTCGTTGGTCAGGTGCAGCCGGGCCAGGCGGCCCTCGTAGTAGATAGGCACGGTCGCGCCGTCATCGATGGCGTGGCGGATGTCGTAGACGTGGATGTAGTCGCCGAAGACCTGGCGCGTCGACTTGTCGTCCGTCTCGATCGGCGTGCCGGTGAAGCCGATGAACGAGGCGTTGGGCAGGGCGTCGCGCAGGTGGCGGGCGTAGCCGCGCGTGAAGCTGTACTGCGAACGGTGCGCCTCATCGGCGATCACCACGATGTTGCGCCGATCGGACAGCCGCGGATAGTCGCCGCCCTTGTCGGGCTGGAACTTCTGAATCGTGGAGAAAACCACCCCGCCGGCGGGGACGGCGAGCAGCCGCTTGAGCGCCGCCACATCGTCGGCTCGCTCAGAGCGCGGCAGCAGGCTCGCGGCGCGGCCAAAGGCGCCGGACAACTGCTCATCGAGGTCGTTGCGGTCGGTCAGCATCAGCAGCGTGGGATTCTCCAGGGCGGGGTGGCCGATGATCTTGCCAGCGTAGAAGACCATCGAGAGCGACTTGCCGGAGCCCTGTGTGTGCCAGACCACGCCGATGTGGCGGTCGCCGTCGGGCCCGGTCGCGCGGACGGTCTCGGCGACGGCGCGGTTGACGCCGTGATATTGGTGGGACATCGCCATGATCTTGGCTACTGCCGGCCCGTTCGTTTCGTACACCACGAAGTGACGCGCCAGGTCGAGGAAAGTAGCCGGCGCGAACATACCGCGCACCAGCGTCTCCAACTCGGAGATAGCGGCGTCCGCGTCCGCCTCCCCGTCTATATTTATGGCGCGCCAGGGGGCGAAGCGCGGCCAGTCGGAGGTCAGCGTGCCGTGGCGGGCCACGGTGAGGTCGGAGACGACCAGGACCTCGTTGTAGGTGAAGACGGCGGGGATCTGGCTCTGGTACGTCTGGAGCTGGCGGTAGGCGCCCTCGACCGTCGCGGTGGGGTCGAGCGGATTCTTGAGTTCGAATAGGGCCAGGGGCAGGCCATTGACAAAGACGATGATGTCGGGGCGGCGGTTGCGGTCGCCGTCGGTGATGGTGAACTGGTTGACGGCGAGCCAATCGTTGCGCTCGGGGCGCTCATCGTCGAACAGGCGCGCGCGTAGCCCGCGCCGCTCGCCGTCCGGCGCCACGTCCTCGACGGGGGCGCCGTCGCGCAGCATCTCGTGGAAGCGGCGGTTATTGGTCAGGACATCGGGCGCGTCGAGGTCGAGGACCTGCCGCGCGGCGTCATCAAGGGCCGCGGCCGAGAGATGCGGATTGAGCCGCTCCAGCGCGGCGCGCAGCCGTCCCACCAGCACAACCTCGGTGAACGACGCGCGCTCGGGCGCGCGGCCACCGGGGCTGATATCCGGCCCATGGGCGTACCCATAGCCAAGCTCGCGCAGCCACTCCAGCGCCGCCCGCTCGACCGTCGACTCGTCCAACCGCCTAGCCATGCGCCGCTCCTCTCACGACTATACCTACCGCGCCGTCATCACGTTCGTCCGCGCCGCCACATTCCTGTAACCGGGGGCGTCCTTTATGGTATCGTTATACCACCGCGTCATCCGTAGGGGCGTATGGCATACAGCCCTGTCCGAATAAAATATGGCGCACGGATCGGGGTGTAGGGGCGTATGGCATACGCCCGGTGGTCGCGGGTGTGCGGTTCGCGGCAACCGACGTCATCACATTGAAGGGGTTCGCGGCGACGGTTGGGCGTATGCCCTACGCCTCTACGCACCCGCGCGCCCGATGCCGCCCCGTGATGCCACGTTTTTATCATCGGACAAGGCTGTATGGCGATACGCCCTCGTGTTATCCCCGCGAGGTGTCATCTATGCCACGATCCATTGCCTCCGACCTCCGCGACCGGCTGGCGCGCTACCTCGCCGGCGCGCTCTCACTGACCGACGTGCGGCTGTGGCTTGCCTCCGCCGTGTGGGACATCGAAGGCTCCGGCGACCAACGCGCCGTGTCGCTCCTCCACGCGCTCGAACTCGCGCTCGCCGAGTATGCGAATGGCGACTGGACCGACGCGGAACTGAAAGAACTCTTTCGATCGCTCCTCGCAGCCTCCTCTACTGCTTACTCGCGGCCTGGGCGCTAACATAGGAAAGGCGTGCTGCTACACCCCCGTAGCGGTGTTGGCTCAGACGATCGCTGGCGACCGAGGCTCCTGTCCATACGCTACGGCCGCGCCACGACGCTCACATGCCCGTGCTCTTTGCTCTTGGGTTCGACGACGATAGATATGTCGTTGTCGAGCGCGATCAGCAGCCGGAACAGTCGCTCCAGGCTGAAGCTGTTGAAGTCGCCGCGCAGGAGCGCCGACACCTTTGGTTGCGGTACGCGCAATATCTCGGCGGCGCGCGCCTGCGTCACATCACGCGCCGCGATAGTGTCGGCGATGCGGCTCACCAACTGGGCTTTCGTCAGGTGCTCCTCAGGCTCGTCCACGCCAAGGTCGGCGAAGATGTTGCCGCTGCCCACCGTATACGTCATCTCCTCGCCCATCTCATCGGTTATATGGCGCGTTTCACTCGTCGTAGTCTCGTTCATCGGTCTTCCCATCTCTCCGTCCGCTCCCGTTACCGTCGCTAGGATGGCGCCAACTACCGCAGTTCACGCACAATCCATTGCAAATCAGGTAGTGGTAGCTGATACTAATGGTAGCTCATCTGCCATGTGTAGAAGGAGTAACGACGTCGTCCCGCGAGGGGCGGCGTCAGCCTTTATGTCGTTGACTGTTCATGGCAATGGCGTCATCCGAATCTTCGTTGCCTCGATGACCGAGAAGTGCCCGGTCCAATCGGCGCGACTCTCCAGTACCGCGACCGCCGTCCGAGCGATATCGGTCGGCGAAGAGGTGGGGATGCGAAAAAGGATAACGCCACACGACGCCGGCACTCTGATGCGGAACACCAACTCGCCGAAGTCCTTGTCAAACGTCACCAGGATGCGGCTTGCGGCGACTGCCCGGTTAATGACGTCCTGGTCAGTGATTCCGGGCGCGTCCTCACGAATCCATGCGACATCATGTCCCCGTGTGCGGAGCGCGCTCACCGCTATGCTAGGGAAGTTTTCATCTGCTAGGAGACGCATTAGCGGGGATATACCTTCTCTTCGTGTAGACGCGCGCTAGCGTACGCGAGGCACGCCAATATATCGTCACGCGTCATGCCAGGGTAGTTGCTAAGGATGTCACTATTACTCCAGCCATTCGCCAGCAGTTCGATAATAAACTCTACGGCTAGGCGCGTCCCCTTTATGACGGGCTTGCCGACCAATATGTTTGGATCAACAACAACACGATCCTGCCACTCCATTATTCGCACCTCATCTCAACTCGACGTAGTCGAAACTAACCAATAGTACGATACCAATTGTTGATCCTGCCCGCACTGTGCTACTCTTCGTGTCGGACAGGCCCCATGATCCGGCCTCATTCATACCACTCCCTCCACGCAGCGCTCGGCCTCAGCGATGCGCAAATCGCCCGAGAGCAGCTTGGGCAACAGCGCGTCACGAATGGCAGCCAAAGTTCGATTCTCTTCATCGTTGGCGCTAATATACGTTGAAAGTGGAGCGGCAACATGCTCGAACGCATCAATCAGTACAGCAGATGGTACCAACAACTTCGACATATATGCCATATGGCGATTTAATCCAGGCACAGCAGAGTCAGCGCCAAGAGAGGCTAAATCCTGGGTAGAGAGGGTGTGAAACAGATAGTGGATTCCACAGATAGGACCTTTAGGAACTACATAGAAAGTGGTGTCTATCGGGAAAAAATCTCTCGAAGCCCAAGTGACGACACCGGGATTACCTTTACGACCAACTACAATACCCGGCCCTTTAACGAGCGCCTGGTCATGCCATCCCACTTGCCCATTAGATCCAAACACGGGCACTGTGCTGGTACGTCTGACACTGTCCTTGAGTGCTTTGCCATAGGCCAGCTCAACAACATCACCAATCGTAGACACCGACCACCCTCGCGGAATCTGCCCCAGCGGCGAGTCCTCGAACGCGTCGGGGAACAGTGCGGCGGTATCCGCGTCCATGCCGAACGGCAGGCGTCCCTCCACCTTGGCGCGCACGGGGTCGAAGTCCACGAACCAGGACGTGAAGATGGCCCGCGCTATCGCCTCCAGCGTCCTGTTCATGCGCCGGTTGAGCTCAATCTTGTCGTCGAGCGCGCCGAGGATGGCGGCGATGGCGCGCTGCTCGTCAAGCGGCGGTACCACGGCAGGGAGCGCGGACAAGATGGATGTATTGAGATTCGGCATTGTAGCGCCGACTGCATGGTGTACAATCCAAGCACGAACATTAGGATGGCCCAGGTAGTAGGAACAAAAGAGTGGATCGAGTACGTCGTTGCCCAATCGAATGCGGAGACAGCCGGTGCCGCACAGCCAACCATCTTCCTCGGTGCGGACTAGCGCCCGGCGTTCAACATCGCCACGACGGCTATAGACGATGTCGCCGGGCCGCACGCGATACCGTGATAGCCTCTGCGCATCTTCTAGCGTAATGCGCGCTATTCCGTCTATGATGATCCTGTTGTCGCCGATATTTTGAGGCATGATCGATGGGATGCCAACAGGAACGTAGTCCGAGGCGTGCAGCTGGCTCCCAAACGGACCCGTCTGAATATCGCCGCCACCTTCGGCACAAGCCTCGCCCAAAGCTGTCACCCTCCAACGACTTGGGAGCGGGCCAAAGAGAGAATCGGTCACTGTATATCGGCCTCTATGTATTCGTGTCGTTGCGGTCACGGCAGGGGTATTCGTACACTGCGTCGGGCAGCGTCGGTCATGCCGGAGCGGTTTGGGGGCAACCGCCGGGCGTATGCCATACGCCCCTACGGACTCTCATACTTCGACATGTGTGAGGGCATATGCGTTGTTCAGGTATCGACTAAGCTCATCCGGCTCTAGCACATCGTCGTCAACCGTCATCGCGGCCAGATCCTCCACGGCGCGCAGACGTTCGGCCTGCTGACTCTCCTCGTACGCGCGATCAATCATTGATCGCGCCACGTCTGAAAGCGAGGTCCTTTGCATCGCGGCGATCGCTCTGAGGCGACGACGATGTTCCGTGTCGAGGTATATATCGAAGTGTTCGCTACCTATAGGGGGAACCTCTCTTGTGTACCACGATATTGTAGGGCGTGCGCGCGGCGTCGGCAAGAGGCGCGCGCATATGGAGGGAGATCGGTAGAGGTGTATCGCCCAACAGTCCTGTCCGATTACAATATGGCGCGTGGATCGGGGCGTAGGGGCGTATGGCATACGCCCGGTGGTCGGGGGCGGCCTGGCGTGCGCCGTCCAGTGGACATCTCTGCGGCGAACAGGGCGTATGCCATACGCCCCTACGCCTGCGGTGAGGCTGGGTAGTTTTAATCGGACAGGGCTGTATCGCCATACGCCTCTACGGACGATCCTCCGTATTATAGTCGTCCTCAGCCCAGCGCAGAGGATTGTTGGCGATGTACGCGCGGATACTGTCCAGGTCGCCGTCGTCGCGGATGACGTGTTCATAGTAGTTGCGCTGCCACACGCGAACATTGGGCGTGCCACACAACGCGCCGACGCGGTGGGTGACGGCGGCCTTGAAGCCGCGCACGATTGAGCCGGCCGTTTGGGTGGGAGACCGCAATGTAGGGGCGTATGGCATACGCCCGTATGGCATGCGCCCTGTTCGCGGCACGGCCGCTCGCATCTTCGCTCTGTCGATCAGGAGGACGCCGTGCAGGTGGTTCGGCATGACGACATATGCGTCAAGCACGACTTCGCGGCGTACGTCGGGTGTACGCGCCCATTCCTCGGTTACGATGTCCCCCAACTCATTCAATAGCATGTCGCCGCCTACGATCTCGCCGAACAGATGATGCTGTCCCTGCGCGCACAACGTAAGGAAGTACGCGCCGGCCGTGGCATAGTCGTAGCCTTTCAAGCGGATAGAGCGCCGGTGATGGATAGCGGGATCATAGCTATCGGCCATACCCTACCTCCGTGGCAACGTTTCGCACACGCCTTTGCCGCGTATTATAACGCGCTCGTGTTGCTCTACGGTCCGTTTCGATGTATGGCGTATCGTGCGCGTCTCGGTCGCGATGCGAGCGTATGCCATACGCCCCTACGACCGGGCGGTGCGTCAGGCGTATGCCATACGCCCCTACGAATCCATCCCGCGCCGGGCGTATGCCATACGCCCCTACGAGCCGCCATTGTAGCCAAGCCCTTGCAGGTTCTGGCGAATCGCCTGCTCTAGTTGTGCGCTCGCGGCGAATTGCTCGTCGAGCGTCTCGACCAGGCGGGTCATCTTGTCCTCGAAGGGTTCGCCGTCGTCCTCGACGGCCTCGGCGCCGACGTAGCGGCCGGGCGTGAGCACATGGCCGTGGCCCCGGATCTCGTCGAGCGTGGCCGCGCGGCAGTAGCCGGGCACGTCGGCGTAGGCGCGCAGGCCGGGCTCGCCGCGCCAGGCGTGGTACGTGCCGGCGATGCGCGCGACCTGCGCGGCGGTCAGCTCGTTGTGCGTGCGGTCGACCTTGCGGAACAGCTTGCGCGCGTCGATGAACAGGGTCTCGCCGCGGTGGCCGTGCTGCCCCCGTCCCTCTTTACGCTTGGCCAGGAACCACAGGCATACCGGGATGCCCGTGGTGTAGAACAGTTGGCCCGGCAGCGCGACCATGCAGTCGACGAGGTCGTCCTCGACGATGCGCCGGCGCAGGTCGCCCTCGACGTTGCCGGCCGACATGGAGCCGTTGGACATGACGAAGCCGGCGCGGCCGGACGGCGCCAGGTGGTAGATGAAGTGCTGGATCCAGGCGTAGTTGGCGTTGTTGTCCGGCGGCAGCCCGTAGACCCAGCGCGCGTCGTCCTGCAACAGGCCGCCGCGCCACTTGCTGATGTTGAAGGGCGGTTTGGCCAGCACGTAGTCGGCGCGCAGGCTTTTGAACTTGTCGTCGTGGAAGCTGTTGCCAAGCGCGATCGTGCCGCTGATGCCCCTGATGGCCAGGTTCATGCGGCAGATCTTCCACGTCGCTTCCAGGCTCTCCTCGCCGTAGACGCTGATCGCGCCGGGGTTGCCCGTGTGCGCGGCGACGAAGCGGGCGCTCTGCACGAATAGGCCGCCCGAACCGCAGGCGGGGTCGAAGATGCGCCCCTCCAGCGGTTCCAGCATCTCTACGAGCAGCTTGACGACCGAGCGCGGCGTGTAGAACTCGCCGCCGGCGTTACCCTCGGTCTCGGCGAAACGCCCGATGAAATACTCGTAGACGCGGCCCAGCACGTCGCGTTCGCGCGCGTAGGCCGACCCGAAGCCGATGGCGCCGACGAGGCCGATCAGTTCGTAATAGGCGTGCGGGGCGACCTGCGTGGCGGCGAAGTTCTTGAACAGGATGCCCTTGAGCACGGCGTTCTCGGCCTCGATCGCACGCATGGCGTCGTCGATGATCACGCCGATGTCGGGCTGCGCCCCCTGCGCCTGGATGTAGGCCCAGCGCGCCGTTGGCGGTACCCAGAAGACGTTGGCGGAGGTGTATTCGTCGCGGTCCTCGGCCACGGCGCGCATATCGTCCTCGCTGGCGCCCGCGACGTAGTAGTCGGAGCGCTCGTCGCGCAGTTGGCTCTGGAGTGTCTCGTGGCGGTGGCGGTCTCGTAGGGCGGCTTGGGGGCTTTGGGCATGGGACCGCTTTCTGGCCGGGAACGCCGGCTAGTTCGACAGCATCTCGACGTAGACGAGCGTCGGGCCCTGTGGGTGGCGCAGGTCGACGGCTATGCCGACGTCGTTGGCGCCGTCCGAGTATTCGGTGAAAGTGTAATCGGCGTTGGCCGCGAAAGAGTGCGGCAGATCCGGCAGCGCGGTTGGGAGGTCGGAGGGGTTGGCGCTGTGCATGGGGATGGCGAAGCGGCCGATCTTGCCGCCATGGTCCGGCAGGACGCCAAGATAGTGGGCGATGACGGCGGCGGGCGCGGCCGTCGACCGGTAGAGCGCGGTCGTGGTCACCTGATTGCTGCCTATCTGCGGCGTCGTCTGGCTGGCTCCCACACCGCTCGCCTGCGGCGGCTTCGTGACGGCGGGGAGGGCGAGCGTAGGGGTGCTGCTGCCCAGGACGTAGAGCACGCCCCCTACGAGGCACACCACGATCAACGCCACCAGCCAGGCGGTGAACGGCAAGCCCAGGATGCGCGGCGGCCGTCGCGTTTGCCATGCTTGCGGCGCCTGTTGTGTCTCGATCATCACTACCCCTCGTCTTAACTCGCGCTATCTATCCGCCCACCCGCCGGCCACGCGGCTCTTAGGTGACATAACTACCGTAGCAGGGGCCGGCGTTCACCACAAGCGCTACGGCGTTGATGTGTCCCCTAGCGGCGGCACGATCACCTCCAGGTCGGGAAACATCCGCCCGAAATCAGCGCTGTTGTATGTCAGCAGGGTATCAGCGTGCCGCTCGGCGTGAGCGCCAATGATGAAATCGGCCAGGATACGGCGAGGCCAGCCGTCCCCACTCGCTTGCCGGCGGTTCGCGTATGCACGGTACGACTCCGCCGCCCGCAGCCACACGTCACGCGATAGTGTCCATTCGACGGTGATTTGACCGACAGCGAGGAACTGGTCAAGCGCCTCAACGCGCATGCCAGGGGCCGCGGCCAACTCCGCGTACACGGGCGCACTGATTGTGAGACCAATCGACTGGATGAACTGATCGAGGAACGAGACCAAGGCGTCGACACTCCCTGCGCCACCACGGATGACGGGCAGCAAGACGTTCGTATCAACGGCGGCGGGCATGATCGCCTCCGTGACCACGTCGCGGCGCCACGCCACATAGGTTACAGATTGTCATCGCCGTAGCGGATGTTGTGCAGGAAAGCCTGATCCGCCTCTGGCGACATGCCGGCGGGCCGGGGGCAGATACCTACAACTGTCCGAAGTGAGGGTCCGTCAGCTGTGGGGGCAGCCCGCATCATCGAGAGAGAGCCCCCCGTTGTGCGCACGACCGTGAGACGGTCGCCCGGCTGTATTCCGGCTTCACGCAAGACGTGCGCCGGGATAGAAGCCCCGTTTTCCGAAACGATTACCTCCGGAATATCCGCTGCTTTCTGCATCCTAACCCCTCCTTTTTACATATACGGCTCTACTGTCCCTCATGCCTACCAACGGCTATCACTAATAGTGTACAAGAGGTACGCGCTATCGATAGCAGTTATTCTCCGTCACATCTTTTCGTGATACCCCCCTCACTTGACAAGGGAATGACTGATTAGTTATTATTTGACTGCACGGTCACGAATAGGTAGTCAAGGCGTAGGCGGGTCACGAGGCGACGCCGATGGTCGTGGAGTCTTTTGATGGTGGTGGAGTCTTTTAAGGAGCGCCAGCGGCGCGCGCGCGAGGAGGCCATCCTCGACGCGGCCGCCGAGGTGTTACGGGCGCGCGGCTTTCAGGCTATGGCGATGGATGAGATCGCGGCGCGCGTCGGGATCGCTAAGGGCACCATTTACTTGCACTTTGCAAGTAAGGACGCCCTAGTAGCGGCGCTGATCGCGCGGGGTATCGCCGCGCTTGCGGCGTGTATCGACGCTCTCGATCCGTGTCTCCCCGTGTTGGAGCGGCTCGATCGTATCCTTAGGGCGATGTTGAGCGGGGCCGTCCGGCACGACCATGGCGCGCCCTTCCTGGATAGCGCGGCGCCCGAACTAAAGCGTTTGATCGAAACCGACGAGCGTTGCGCGGAGTTGGTACGAGGCTTGCGCTCACGCCTGACGGCCCTGATCGACGAGGGGCGGCGGCGCGGGGAGATTGACCCGCGACAGCCGGCGGCGGTGCTGGTCGGCGCGCTTTTCGCGCTGTTGTCCCCGCGCGGTTACGGCCAGATGCTGACCGCGACGGATGTCCCGGTCCTCGAGGTGAATGACGCCCTCATCCGCCTCTATTTGCGGGGCATCGCCCGCGACCCGGCGGATATCGAGTTCCACACGAGCGAGTAGCGGCCGTGGCGCCGCGGCGCGTTACGCCGTGTTTTTGTCAACATACGCTAACAGAGGGAGAAAAGCTGATGGCACAGGTAGTCGCGGCGCCGGGGGGCGCGGCGGGCGTGACGGTCCCCCCGGCGCGGAGCCGCGCCGCCATGACGGAGAACGCCGCGCGCTGGTGGGTGCTCGTGACCGTCATCTTCGGCGTCTTCGTCAGCATCCTGGACAGCACCATCGTCAACACGGCCATCCCCAAGATTGAAGCTGTCTATGGGGCCGGGCTGCACCAGGGCTCCTATATCGCCACCGCCTACACCCTCGCCGCCGGCGTCGTCGTCGGCGCCTCGAGCTATCTCGCCAACCGTTTCGGCATCAAGCGCGTCTTCCTGACCTCATTGGGCCTGTTCACGATCGGGTCGGCCCTGTGCGGGCTGGCCTGGAACATCGACATCCTGATCCTGTTCCGCATTCTACAAGGCGCCGGCGGGGCGGCCCTCTTCCCGCTGGGCATCTCGCTGATCTTCAGCACCTTCCCGCCGGAGGATCGCGGCCTCGTCAACGGTGTGTTCGGCATCCCCATCCTGTTCGCCCCGGCCATCGGGCCGACGCTCGGCGGCTACATCGTGCAGTACATCGACTGGCGCTGGATCTTCTACGTCAACGTGCCCATCGGCATCGTCGGCGTGCTCATCGGCCTGCGCTTCCTGCCCGATTCGCCGCTCCAGACTAGGTCGCGCTTCGACCTGCGCGGCTTCTTGTTGCTGGCGGTGGGGCTGGGCCTCTTGCTGTACGGGCTCTCCAACCTGGCCTACGATGGCTGGAGTTCGATCCTGACCGTGTCGGGGCCAACCATTATCGCGCTCATCCTGCTCGTGGCCTTTGTCGTCATCTCGTTGGTCACGCCCAACCCGCTGCTCGACCTGCGGGTGTTCAAGAACCGCAACTTCTGGGCCGGCAATATCATCATCTGGCTGTCGACCGTCGGCCTGTTCGGCGGCGCGTTCTACCTACCGCAATACCTGCAGGGATTGCGCGGGCTCGACCCGTTCCACTCGGGCCTGCAGCTCTTGCCCCAGGGTATCGCGGCGATCGTGGCCACGGTGTTCGCCGGCGTCCTCTACAACCGGGTGGGCCCGCGGGCGCTCATGATCGGCGGCGCCCTGTTGCTCACCCTCGATACCTACGCCATCAGTACCTGGATCGGTTCGACGACCGCGGCCTACGCCGCCCTCACGCCGTTGCTGATCATCCGTGGTCTGGCTCTACCCCCGCTCGCGCAGACGTCGAACACCATAGCCCTGCAAGACATCCGTGGCGCGGCGCTGCCCAGCGCCTCCACGATCAACGTGGTGACGCGGCAGGTCGTGGCTTCGCTGGCGCTGGCGGTGCTCGGCAATATCGTCACCACGCAGCGGATCGCGCACAACGCCAACTTGGCCAGCCGGGTAAACCTGAGCGATCCCGCCGTCGCGATGATGTACAACGGCCTCGTAGCCCGGTTTCAAGGGCAGGGGCTCTCGTTCGTCCAAGCGCAGGGGGCGGCGATCGCCCAGCTGGCCGGGCAGGTGGCGCGACAAGCCGGCGCCTTGGCTTTCCGTGACGCCTTCCTGATCTCTACTATTATCACCATCCCCGCGATCGTGCTGCCGTTCCTGCTGCGGCCGTTGTCGCGCTCGCGCAAGGTCATATCCGGCGCGCCGGGCGTCCCCCCGGCGGCCGAGTAGTCGAAAGTCGAAAGTAAGACGGCTGACGCATCGTGGGCAAACCGGTGACCATGTACTGCCTAGCAGTAACACTCCATCGACCATCGACCATCGACCATCGACCATCGACCATCGACCATCGACCATCGACCATCGACCATCGACTATCGACCATCGACCATCGACCATCGACCATCGACCATCGACCATCGACTATCGACTATCGACCATCGACTATCGACCATCGACTTCCGACCTGATGATGTGCGCGGACGCCGCGAGCCGCGCGACGTGAGCCGCGTACCGGCCGTCCTGGCTGCCCTCTTGCGTTGCTAGGTCGGGTAGCTCGGGCATGAGGCGCGCGGCCTCGCGCAGCAGGGCGACGCCCGTGACGTAGTCGCGCACATGGATCGTTTCCGGGACGAGTGTCGTTGCAGTAGACGCGTCGGCGGACACGTTGTGGTAGTTGCCTAGCGGGAAGGCCAGCCCCGTGGCCTGGTAGCCGAGCCGCACCGCCGCGCTGCCCTCGCATTGCCCGCCATTCATCAATTGCCGCTGTACCGCGGTCGTCGCCGGGCGCGACGGATGCCAGATGTTCGAGCCGAGCCGCTCCGCCGCCGCCTTGAGCACGAGCTCCGCCCTCTCGCTGAACGTCGTGGCGCGGTCGCCTACCCTGATGACGGGGCCGTCGCCTTGCCGCGCGCCCGGCAGCTCTTTGCTGGCCTCAAGCGACACGATGATGCCCTCGCGCGGCAGCGCGCCGCCCTCCAGCGCCGCGCGCGCCCCGACCAATCCGACCTCCTCGGCGCGCGTGAACACACCGTACACGTCGGTGGGCCAGCCCGCGCCGGCCGCGGCATGGAGGGCGAGCAGGATCGCCGCGCAGCCCGCCAGGTCGTCGATGACGCGGGCGTGGATCACGCTATCGCGCACCTCGAAAAGGGGCAGGTCCCACACGCCGAAGTCGCCCCGAGCGATGTCCCCTATGGAGGTGGCGTCGTCGACTGTGATATGCAATTCGACGTCGCGTGGACCCGCGCCAAGCAGGTACCCGATGATACGCCCCGTGATCCCTCGCGCGCGCGCGCCGCCCCTGCGCGGATAGATCCTGACGGGAACCTCGCGCGCGAAGGCGCGCGCCGGGACGCCGCCCTCGAGCGCCGCCGTGAAATGCGCGCCATCGGGACCGCCGGCCGCGCCGATGGTGAAGGCGGGATGATCCATGTGCGCCATGAGCACGAGGGGGCGACAGGGCGCGCCGCGTTGATGGCGCGCCACGATGTTGCCGTACGCGTCGACGGCGAACGGGATGTCCCACTCGCGCAGCCACTGGCCGATGCGCGCCGCGACGCGCTCTTCATGGAATGGGGCCGTCGGTTGCGCCACGAGTTCGCGCAGGACATCGAGATAAAAGGCGCTCCGATCGTCCTGATCGCTAGTACTATCTTGCACGGTGATGCCACCTCTTGCTTATGTTATTCTGCTTCATGATATCCTGCTTCATGATATCCTGTGCGCCCACGGCCCAATCTCCTGTGCGCCCACGGCCCAATCTCCTGTTCGTCTACGCCGACGTACACTTTGCACGCTTTGTGCCGATATATAAGATGAAGTGGGTGTGATAGGGGGCGTGTGGTGGATCGTAAGGTCGGACGTTGGCTGTGGAGCGGCGCCCTATTTGTCGCACTGGCCAGCGGCATTTTTCTTGCCTGGCTCCTCGTCGGACCCGGCGGTCAGGCGGCGCGGTCGGGTGGCGCGGCGCCCCTGGTTAGCGGCCTGTTACTGCTGCTGTTGATGTCGGTGAGCTTTCTCAGCGCCGTCTTCACGCTGCTCGTAGAGAATAAAACCCTGCGCGGCCACCTCAATGAAGCGCGCGGCCGGACCGCGGCGCTGCACGACACGTTGCGCGCGGCGAGGGAGGAGGCGCGCGCCGGCGAGAGCGCGCTGGCGGCGGCGAACGGGCGTCTGCGCACGATGGCGACGACCGACCTGCTGACGGGTCTGCCCAACCGCACTGCTGTCGTCGTGGCGCTCGACCGGGAGCTCGAGCGCGCCCACCGTTACAGCCGGTCGTGCGCGCTGCTCTTGCTCGACCTCGACCATTTTCAAGGGTTCAATAACGCCCACGGGCGTCAGGTCGGCGATGTGGCTCTGCGCGAGTTCGCGGCGGTGGTACGCTCCTCGCTGCGCGGTGTCGATACGTTGGGCCGCTGGGGCGACCAAGAGTTCGTCGCGCTGCTGCCCGAGACCGAGCCGGCCGAGGCGCTCGCCGCCGCCGAGAACCTGCGGCACGCTGTCGCCGCGTATCTGTTTGCCGCCGGCGGTGGGACGCGTCTCACCTGCTCCGTCGGCGTGGCCGCCTACGCGCAAGATGGGGTAGACCGCGCCGCGCTCGTCGAGGCGGCTGAACGCGCCGTACGCGCGGCCAAGCGCCTGGGCCGCAATCAGGCGCGCGCCGCGCACGAGCCCGCCGTCGACGCGCTTGGAGGCTACGGCGGCGCGCGCGACGAGGCGGCGCTCGCCGGGACCGTCGAGGCGTTGTCCGCGCTGGTCGAGGCGCGCGACCACTATGCGGCCCGCCACGCCCAGGATGTCGCCGCCCTGACGCTGCGCCTGGCCCTTGTCTCGGGCTGTGTCGCCGCCGACGCGCGCCGCATCGCGGTGGCCGCCCGTCTGCACGATGTCGGTAAGGTCATGGTCCCCGACGCTGTTTTGCAAAAGCCGGCCGCCTTGAGCGACCAGGAGTGGGCGTTGATGCGTACGCATCCCGACGTGGGGGCCGACGTGGTAAGCCGCGCGCCGGCGTTGCGCGCGCTGGCGCCCCTGATTCGTGCGCACCACGAGCACTGGGATGGCGGCGGTTACCCGCGGGGATTGGCGGGAGAGGACATCCCGCTCGGCGCGCGCATCATCGCCGTGGCCAACGCGTATGGCGCGATGACGACGGATCGGCCGTATCGGCAGGCGCTGTCCCCGGCGCGGGCGCTGGCCGAACTGGAGCGTCGCGCCGGGACGAGCTTCGACCCCGCCGTGGTCACCGCGCTGGAGCGCGTTCTCAACGCCGACCCGACCTTAACGGATGGGACCGGCGTGGCGTGAGGATAGTCGGAAGTCGAAAGTCGATATCTGATGACCAGTATCTCTCTGCCCTGGCCTGTTGGGAGTCACCCCATATGACAGCCCCTTCGCTGTCTTCTCAGGCCTGTACCGAGTGGCGGAGGCGGCGTCGGGCCAGCGCCAGCGGCTGACGCTCGCGCCGAACCCCTATTTTACGGCCCTGCGCGCGGCGGGAACGCGGCCTGAACCGCGCTACACCGTGCTCAGCTATGACGAGCCGGCCCTGGCGCGGGACCTGCGCGCCCCAGGAAAGAAGGTGAGATTCGTATCATGCCCCCGCGTGAGTAGCTAGGGTATGATAGCGGGCATGCGGCAACACACCGGGCGCGTCTCCCGCCCTTGACCGTTGCGGCGTCGTCCCCGACGTCCATAGCGCCGGCATACCATCGACGTTATCGCCGGCCTAGCGATCAGGGAGACCGCCGTGGCCCGCACTTTTCTTGTAACCGTGACCCGCCTATCCGTCCTTTTACGCGTCCTGTTCATGCTGGCGATGATCCTGGGTTTGCTCACGTTCCCGCGCGAGGCGCCGGCGGCGCACGCCTCCAGCCGGTCGCCCTCATCCGCCGTCGTCGCGCTCGCCTACACGCTTCTCGGCGAGCCCTACGCCTATATCGGCGACGACCCGTCCACGGGTTTCTCCTGTATCGGCTTCGTCCACTACCTCTACGCGCGGGTCGGCGTCGACGTCCCCTACAACCTGAACCTCGCCTACAGCGCGAGCCGGCATGTGGACACGGCGCACTTACAGCCCGGCGACCTCGTTTTCTTCAGTGGGACCGTGTGGGACGGGCTCTCGCACGTCGCGGTCTACGCCGGCAACGGCGCTATGATCGGGGCCGATAACTATCAGACGGGCGTGGAGTTGACGCGCCTCGCCGAGCCCTACTGGCGCGCCCACTACACTGGGGCCACGCGCCCCTTGGTGGGCTCCGCTACCATCCCCGTCGCGCCTCCGATCGTCGCGCCGGCGCCGCCCACGCCGTTGGTTCCACATCGCCCCCTCCAGGCAGGCGACCGCCTGCGCGCCGGAACCGCGGGCGCCGTGTACAGCGGTCCCGGCTACACCTACCAGCGCATCGACCGCCTCGACGCGGGCGCCCCGTTCGATATCGTGCAGGTACAGGGCGGCTGGGCCAACGTCGTGTACCACACGCCGGACACCGATCTCTACGGCTGGGTCGACGCGCCGTACCTGGCGCGTTGTACCGTCACGGCCAGGGCGGCGGCGGGTAGCGTACGCCCTGCCGCTGTACGGCGCGTCGCGCTCGTTTCGGCGTCGGTCCTGCTCGTGCGCCAGGGGCCGGCGGCCGACCAACCCATCGTGGGGCGGCTCACGCACGCCCAGCGCGTAACCATTCTCGACCAGCGTGGGTCTTGGGACTACGTGCGCGCCGGAGGCACGCTGGGGTGGGCGTTCGCGCGGTGGATGGACGTGTAACCTTCGGTCGATGGGCGATGGGCGATGGGCGATGGGCGATGGGCGATGGTCGGCGGAAACACAACATTGATGCGCTCGATTCTCTATCTCTGGACGGGAGCTGTATCACGGACTATGCTGCCTCTATGAAACGTCGGACTATTGCCGTCGCTGTCCTTTTCCCTCTTGGGGCTCTCGCCCTTGTGAGCGTAATGGTCCTCATGGTCCGGGGTCAGTCCTCAACGGGGCCGATCTACTCGTTGGCACAGGTGCAAGCCGGCCTATACCGCGACCCGCGGGTGTGGGCGGGGCGGACGGTCAGCGTCCGCGCACAAATTGATGCTCTGAGTGGGGATGGGACGCTGCGACCTATCTCACGCCGCCCGTCACCCTATGACAATCTGTTAAGCATGCCGGCTGGCTCGCGCATGGAAATTACCTTGGGGCCACCCCCATCATCCCGCGCTGATCCTGGCGCATCATATCCTGCTGTTAGCCTCTTCGTCGGCCCGCGCGTGTCGGACCCACTGCTGTCGGCGCTCCGGCGTTGGCCGGTCCTCAGGAGGATTGTGCCTGCGCCCGATTTTGAATCCACTCCCCAAAACATTTCGTCTCAAAAAGTATTCGTCCTACGTCTCCTGCCACGGGGTCAGTCCTTCGATGCACTCCTCCTCGATGTGCAATAACACCCTTTTATGCACAATGAGCCGTCATGATGTGTCATCTTGCTCGGTTTCTGGCCCTATTTCCTGCTCGATCACTGGCCCCATACGGCTGCCGTTTCACTAGACAGAACAGCCCTTTTGAGAAGTGAATTATGCGGCTGCTTTCCTGCCCACGCCTGCGGAAGTCGGCGCGACACCCTGCTATCGCGTCCCATTCACTTCATGAAAGGTTGGCGGCAGCTCACGAAAGGTTGGCGGCAACTCCAGGCGCCGACGCGGAGAGACAATAGCGATGGGGCCATCACAACCCCACTACTCCTTCTTCAGCCGATAGATCGCGTCGCCGTCCATCCGGCCGCGCGTCTTCCGCCGCGCGTTCGCCGCGCGCCTCGTCGAGGGCCTCGAACACGACGCCCATCCCCCCTTCGCCGAGCCAGCGCTCGACGAGAAAGCGATCGGCGAGCTTCGTGCCGACGATCCCTTCGATCACGCGCTCGAGACTACATCACTAGGGAATGGGCCGTCCTCGCTCGAGAATGTGCCCGTCGGACCGTTCGCGTCGAGGAGCGCGAGGCGCACGGGCTCACGTGCGGCCTGTTCGACCGTCTGAGTGCCCTCGAAGTTGTTGAGGTCCGTCGCGGTGAAACCCAGGCACGCCGCGTTGACCTTGATACCTGCCGATTCGAGGTCGGAGGCGAGCGTGATCGCGTTGAGCGCCGTCTTCGACGAAGAGTAGGCGCCGAACATCGCGCGGTGCGGGTTCGTCGGGTCCGAGTTCAGCGTGAGCGACCCGCCGGAGCTCGATACGTTGACGATGCGTGCCGCCGCCTTCGCGCCCCCAACCGGAGTCTTTGTATCCCCCGACCCTGCGCCGCTCAGAGCTTCATTTGCATTCGACCCGACCCAGCGGATTGGGTCCGTCCATTAACGCGGCACGCGCCGTGGGCCAGGCGGGGTCTTCGGGGTAGAGCGCGGTGCGGAGGTAGGCCCAGGTAAGCCGCTGGACCGCAGCCACTCGCGCGGGGTTCTCGTCCGTCGTCTCAGCCGCGTCGTACCCGGAAATCCCGCCAAGTATGTGTTCTGCGCCGAACAACGTCAGCAAGCACTTGGGGCCGGGACTCAGGACGTACGCATCAGCACGATAGTCCGCACGATCCGAGAAAGCGGGGTTGACGTCTCTGTCGCCCGCGACCACGAGGGCTGGCGTCGTCATCTCAGCGAAGCTGAGGTTCCGCAAGACTGGATAATGCGCAGCCGCGAACGCACTGAGATCAGCACCGCTGCCAGGTGCGGCGAGCACCACACCCGCTTTGATCCGGGAATCGGCCAGGTCCACGTCCGATCCGTCTGTGGGATCGGTAACCCGCTCGCCCAACAGCATACCTGCCGTAAGCCCGCCCAATGAATGCCCTGCTACGGCAATCCGCCTGCGGTCCAGGCGCCCGCTGATCTCCGGAACGGACGCCTCGATGAGGTCAAGCTGGTCGAGGATGCGCTTCATGTCTTCGGCCCGCGACCGCCAGTACAAAGGCGCCTCGGGGTCATCGGGATCGAGGCGCAGCGTCTTCGAGTCCAGATGGGTCGGCTGGATCACGACGAAGCCGTGCGCCGCCCAGAAGTTGGCGAGCGGGCCGTAGCCGTTCAGTGAGGAAAGGTTGTTCGAATGTCCGTGGCCGTGCGAGAGGAGGATGATCGGTAGCTCGCGCCCAGTCGTCGGCGCGGAAACGCGCATCTGCAGATCCACGGCGCGCCCCGGAGCTGACAGTGCCACCGGACTGACAGAGACGACAGGAGTAGGCGCGCTGATTGCTACATTTTCAGCTACATTGATCGGCTTGTTCATGGAATGATCTCCTCTGTTGGCCTCGGTGACCAGGGCGACGGGGTTGTCCTGCATGGTGATCTCCTCTTTGTCCGTTGATGTGTGGCCAACGCCGCCGTGCTGTGCTACAGTGAAGCCTAAGCGGAACCACATTCCTATTATAACGGAACGGTGTTCCTTTTGCAAGAGACTGCCTATTTTCAAAAACGCCTGCGGCCGGCGCTCCAAACCTTGCTTACACCCGCTGCCGAAGCGGGGAAGGTGCGCGCCGGTGTCGAGCCAGACGACCTGTTGCGAGCGGTCGCCAGCCTCTGTACGCCGGCTCACGACGGCGGGCCCGCGCAGGCGCGGCGCATGGTCGCTCTGCGTGTAGACGGGCTATGCTACGGCGTTGGCCCATCAGCACACACGCGCTCTTAGCGTCGCACGTTGGCCTTGAACAAGGCCCATTACAACGATCCGTGTAAAAACGGGCCATGTGCGGTTGTTCCTTAGCTCATGAATTCGCCGCTCTCGAAGCCTACCTTTGCCGTGGCACAGGGCTACGTGCTGTGCGGGTGCGCGGCGGGATCCGCGGTGACTGAGCGGAGAGCACGCAGCGTGTCGTGGACGAGTGCGGACAGTGGCTGCGCGCCGTCTTGGTCGAGCCACCGGCTGATCGTGACGCTGAAGACGGTCACGGCGAGCTGGGCGGCGAGAAGCGCGGCCAGCTCGTCGACGCCGCGATCCCGGAACCCCTGGTTGATGGCGTCCGACAGGGCGGAGAGTTTCCGCAGCTCGCGCTCGCGCAGGCCCTCGTCCGCCTGAATGATGGCGCGGCGTGTCCGCAGGTACGCGCGCTGGCCTTCGAGCCGGGTCGCCGCGACCGTCTCGAGGGCGTAGGCGATCAGCATCATCGGGCTCAGCGACGCCGGGGCGTCGGCCGCGAGTCGTGCCACCAGCGCGGGGAGTTCCGCGTCGCGCGCGAAGAGCACCTCGCGCTTGTCGGCGAAGTGACGGAAGAACGTGCGCGTCGTGAGGGCGGCGCGCGCCGTGATCTGGGGGACGGTCGTCTCCGCGAAGCCCTGTTCGATGAACAGCTCGATAGCTGCGCGCTCTAACCGATCCCGCGCGTTGGGTTCCCATCTACTCATAGCACCCTCCTCATATCACTATCCTACTTGACAACACGGCGTGTCATCAAGTAGGATAGTAATAACACGGCGTGTCGTCAAGCTGGCGACGCGACGACCGGGGATGAGATGAGATGACGGGAGCAACGGGATGCATAATGATGACTAACGAGGTGTGGGTGCTGGGCGCGACCGGCCGGACAGGGCGCGCGGTCGCGACGCGCCTGCACGAGCGAGGCGTCCCGCTCGTGCTCGTGGGGCGGAACCGCGCACGCCTCGAAGGCGTCGTCGCCGCGCTAGGCGGCGCACCGCGGCTCCGGGTGGGCACGCTCGACTCAGCCCTCGCCGCGCTCGCCCAGGATGCCCCCGCCGTGGTGGTCAACACCGTCGGCCCGTTCACGACCACCGCCGTCACAGTTGCCCGGGCGTGCCCTCCTGGCACCCACTACGTCGACGTGGCGAACGAGTTTCTGGCCGTCAAGAAGATCCTGGGACTCAACCGGGAGGCCGCGGCCGCGGACCACGTCTTCGTCACCGGGGCGGGCTTCGGCGTGCTCGCGACCGAGAGCGTGCTGCTGCGCCTGTGCGACGGGCGCCCACCGGCGACACGGGTGCGCGTCGACGCGCTGGCGTCCGTCGCCACCGAACCCGGCGTCATCGGCTCCGCCCTTGCGGCAACCATCGTGGAGATCCTGACGTTCGGCGGGCGGGAAGTGCGGCACGGACGCCTGGTGCGCTCCCGATCCGCTGCGCATCCCCTTCAGCTGACCACTCCCGACGGTGAGGTTCTCGCCACGGGGAGCGGTGCCAGCGGCGAGTTGCTGGCAGCCTGGCGGGCGAGTCACGCCGACTCCGTCGTCGCGGCCTCGACCGCAGCACCGTCGAGCGCCATCCTGCGCTCCGTCTTGCCTGCCGTGGAAGCGATCTTTCACATCCCAGGCATCGGCCGCTTCGCCGTCAGCAGGATCGCGCGGATACCGCTGCGCGCTCAAGACCGCCCTCGACCTTCTTCGTGGGGGCACGCGCGCGCGGAATGGTCGTCCGGAACAGTCCGCGAAGGCTGGCTCCGCGCCGGCGACGGCATGGACTTTACTGCCGCGGTCGCAGCGGAGGTCACGCACCGCCTGCTCAAGGGCGACGGCCGGCCAGGAGCGTACACACCTGGCGCCCTCTTCGGATCAGAGCTCGCGGAGGCCGTCGGCGGCGCGTTCCTCATCGACCAGGACCGTGAGTCGTCGCAGCGTGGCTAGTAAACGCACGACGACCGGAGCGTTGGTGTCCGCCGATGGACCTACCAACCTGTAGCGCAACCCGAGTTCCAAACAGAAAAGGAAGAGCCCGCATGCCAACGAATACAGCTGCGTGGATTGGAGCGAGGCAGGCCAAGCTCGCGGTCAAGCCCGCGCCCTACACGTCCCCACGCGAGAACGAGATCGTGGTCAAGAACCACGCGGTGGCCATCAACCCCGTCGATTGGATCATCCAGGTCACCAGCGTTTACCGCTGGATCACATATCCCTTCGTGCTAGGCTCGGATGTCGCGGGCGAGGTCGTCGAGGTTGGCAACGCTGTCACGCGTTTCAAGGTGGGCGACCGTGTGCTCGGTCATGCCGTCGGAACGGACAAAGATCGCAACAATCCGGCGGAGGGCGCTTTCCAGGAATACACCGTCCTCCTTGCCCACATGGCGGCTCCGATCCCCCGCACCATGCCGTACGAAAACGCCGCCGTTCTCCCCCTGGGCCTGTCCACCGCCGCGTGTGGCCTCTTCCAGAAAGATCAGCTGGCGCTTCAACATCCCTCCGCGACCCCGACACCCACGGGTCAGACGCTTCTCGTCTGGGGCGGCTCGACGAGCGTCGGCAGCAATGCCATTCAGCTCGCCGTCGCCGCCGGCTACGAGGTCATCACCACGTCATCACCACGGAACTTCGCCTACGTCAAGAAGCTCGGAGCACGCCAGGTCTTCGACTACAACAGCACGACCGTCGTGACAGACATCATCGCGGCGTTCCAGGGCAAGACGCTCGCCGGTGCGCTTGCCATCGGCACAGGGTCGGCCGAGCCCTGTGCGGACATCGTCCACGCCTGCGACGGCGCCAAGTTCATCTCCATGACCAGCCCGTCCGTCTCTTTTGAGAATGGCATGACCTTTAAGGTGGTTCGACAACTCGTGTCGTCAAACGTGTCGCTGCAGGTGAAGTCCCGGATGAGGCACATGCGCACGAAGTTCATCTTCGGCTCTACCTTGAAGAACAATGAGGTCAGCAAGGTCATTTACGAGGATTTCCTGCCCCAGGCCCTCGCGGATGGCCGCTATGTCGCCGCCCCAGAACCCTACGTCATCGGGACGGGTCTCGAGTCCGTCCAAGCCGGGTTCGATGCGCAACGGAAAGGCGTCTCCGCCACGAAGGTGGTCGTCTCTTTGTGAGCGCGCGTGGCGCGATGGGCCGCCTCATGTCGTTAATCGCCTATCTTGAGAACCAAGGGGCCGCGCATGCGGTCATGTATGGAGAACAACGTATCATATGAAAAAGATTCTTGTTATCGGGTCATCGGGTTTTGTCGGGAGGCATGTCGCCCAAGAGCTGCGTGCGGACGGATACGCAGTCCGCTGTTTGGCGCGTAACCCGGCTAAGGTCCAGGATTTGGCCGCGATTGGCTGCGAGGTCGTCCAAGGTGACATGTTGGATCTTGCGTCGATGCAGCATGCCCTGGAATCTGTCGACGCCGCCTACATCTCCGTCCATACGCTCTCACCCCAACAGGCCCGTACAGCGGGTCAGGGCTTCATGGACGTAGAGATGGATGGATTGCGGAACATCGTGACGGCGTGCCGGACGAACGGCGTGCGTCGCCTGATTTACGTGACATTCCTGGGGGCCGCGCCCGATGGACCGAGTGCGTGGATACGCGGGCGCTGGAAGGCAGAACAGTTTTTGTTGCATAGCGGCCTCGATGTGACCGTCATCCGGCCCGGCCAGATCGTTGGAGTGGGCGGACAAGGCTTCAATATGCTGGTGGCTCAAGCCAAGAGGTCAACCGCTCTTATTATGGGCAGCGGTCGGCAAAAGTTTCGTACCATCGCCCTTGACGATTTGGTCTACTATCTCGTTGGCGTCCTCAACGATCCACGCGCGCATGGGCAATGTTACGACGTGGGTAGTGATGACATCCTGACGACTGACCACATGATCGATAGGGCGGCGGATATCCTGGGCCGCAAGCATCCCAGGAAAATCCATATCCCGCGGGCGTTCCTCGGCGCGCTCGCGCCGTTTATCGAACGCAGGACCAAGGCCCCGAAAGGTGCGATCAAAGGCTTTCTGGACGGCATGAAGGCCGATATGATCGGGGATCCCACGCCAATACGCGCGATCCTGCCTCGGACGCCTCTGCCCTATCGGCAGGCCGTGGAACGGGCGTTGACTGGCTCCCGCGCTTCATAGGTTTCCTGCTCCGGCCAGCTGACGAAGAGGCGCGGTTACTCCCACTGGTCGGTCGGCTCTCGGTGTGGGCGTTTCAGTGACGTCATGACGTATGACCTGGCAGAACACGGCCGCAGCCGCAGGCGATTGTGTACAGTTCTACCACACTTTCGCGGTGTGCTCAAATGGCTCTGTATTCGTAACACCTCAGAGTTGGGGGGAAGGCGTTTGGAGGAGGGCGAGACAGGCGTGGAAGGGATTCTGACCCTGGGCGTGCCAGGACTCGAAGAGGGAGGCCAGATCCAGGCGGCTGGTGGTTCCCTGCGGGCTGCGAGAGCCGCCGCTGATCTTGCGGGCGATGACGAGCGGGCGCAGGCTGCGTTCGGCCAGGTTGTTGGTGGCCTCGACCTCGGGGACGCGCACGAACTCGAAGAACTCGCCGCGATGGCGGAGGAGACGTTGGGCTAAGGTCTGGCAGGGATGGCCCTTGCGCAGGGCATAGCAGTGGCCCAGGGCACGGGTGCGATCCTCCAACGGGCGATAGGCGCGCTTCCGTTGCGCGGCGGAGAGGTCCAGGGACAGGCACTCGTGCCCCCGCTGATACAGGGCATAGAGCGCTTCCGCCCACACGCGGACCTCCTCATCGGCGGGGTGGGCCTCTGTGAGGGCATGCAGATCGCGCAGCAGATGCGCCCAGAAGCGCTGCTTGCGACCGAGCACGCCGTTGTAGGCCGCATAGAAGTCCGTATCAAGCGGCGGCGCCTGCCACCGCTGGCACACCGGGCAGTAGCGCGTGATCACCCGATGTTCGACCACCTCCACCGGCGCCAGCGGCAGGTCGATCACCTCGCGCCGCCGGTCGATCGTATGCCCGCGCAACGCATAATCACAGTCCGGGCAGCGCGCGTAGGCATGCTCTTCGATCCGTGTCGGCGTACTCCGCTGGCGTCCCCCATTGTGCTCCGGCGCCCGCTTGTGCCGCTCCTTCGGCGCGCGCTCCGGCCGGTTTGCCTTCGCCCACGGTGGTGGGGACGCCTTCTGTCCCTCCCCGCTCGCGACGCGCTCCTCTAGCTGCGCAATCGTCGCCTCCAACTGCGCAATCGTCGCCTCCAACTGCGCAATCGTCGCCTCCAACTGCGCAATCGTCTCGTGTTGCTGCTGGATGATCGCCTCTTGGCTGCGAATCGTCACGCGCAACGGCGCTATCAGCGCTTGTGCGTCCTCCACTGTCATACCTTCATCTTAGCAAATCACGTTCGTTCCCTCTACTTCTAAGCTATTACCCACAGGTTTATAATTGACTGTCTGCTCACTCCGTAGTATGCTTAGAAGCATGGTGAGGCCGAGAAGCGAGGATCAGAAGCATGGCGAGGCCGAGAAGCGAGGATAAGCGGAACGCGCTCATGGCGGCGGCAACCCGCGTGATCGTGACTCACGGGCTGAGCGCGCCGACGGCGATGATCGCGCAAGAGGCTGGCGTGGCTAACGGCTCGCTGTTCACCTACTTCGAGACCAAAGCTGACCTGTTGAACCACCTCTATCTTGACCTGAAAGCCGGGCTGGCGTCTGCCTCCTTGGAGGGACTTCCGGCAGGGGCTGAGCTTCGTGAGCAGATGTTTCACGTCTGGTCACATTGGATGGGCTGGGCGGCGTCCAGTCCCGAGAAGCGGCGCGCCCTGGCGCAGCTCGACGTCTCCGACGAGATCACGCCCGCGAGCCGCGCGGCGGCGCATCAGACCATGGCCGGCATCGCCGCGCTGCTGGAACGGAGTCGCGCCAACGGTCCCCTGCGCGACGCTCCGATGGGGTTTGTCGTGGCGCTCATGAACGCGCTGGCGGACACAACGATGGATGCCATCATCCGCGACCCCACCAACGCGGACACGCACTGCAAGATCGGGTTCGAGGCCCTCTGGCGCGTGATAGCCTAATTTTGTCCCTGAAAAATGACTGCCTAGACAGACAAATGTGTGGAGGGGAATATGTCGCGGACTGTGCTGGTGACCGGCGGGACCGGCGGGATCGTGGAGACGGCCGAGAGCCTGCGTGACCTCGGCCTACGGAGGGGGCAGAAGGATGACCGTTACTGACACCGGAACGGTGCTGATTACCGGCCCGACCAGGCGGACAGGTGAGAACCTTCCCCTCGCGGGCCCCGGGTCGGTGAGGGAATCGCCCGGCATGCTCCGCCGGGCTCGTTCTCCAAGCAGCCAGGTCTGGGGCACCGTCTGACCCAGCGTCATCGGTCCAGCTACTGAACCAGACCAGTCGAGCCAGGAGCGCGACAGGCCGACAGAACATGACGTCGTTGCACACAATACGATCGCGATTAGCACCGAGGGAGGACCAGACATGACCGTAACGCTCATCACCGGAGCCAACAAGGGGCTCGGCTACGAGACCGCACGCCAGCTGATCGAGCAGGGGCACACCGTCTACGTTGGGACGCGCAGCGCCGAGCGAGGGCAGGCGGCCGCTGCGGCGCTCGGCGCGCGGTTCGTGCAGCTCGACGTCACCGACGACGCGTCGGTGCAGGCGGCCATGCGTGTGATCGAGGAACGCGAGGGCCGTCTTGATGTCCTCGTCAACAACGCCGGCATCGGGGGGGGTGCGGACGTCAACGGCCACTCGCATCAAGCTAAGAAATGAGCAGGGGCGCTTCTTTGGCATCATAAGGGTGTAGAAGACCTTAGGAGCAAAGGAGCGTCCCTATGACCACGG
>JAABUO010001744.1_pt1 | contig 27613 bp, 45 predicted proteins | sample 5559291 | NCBI WGS metagenome assembly JAABUO01 (sample SAMN10711878, study PRJNA513372) | rock metagenome | isolation source: Antarctica rocks | place: Antarctica: Victoria Land, Finger Mt sud | reverse complement strand
AGAGTTTTCTACAATAATTCTGAATTATCAATTCACAGGTCTGATTCAGCACAATTTATGAACCGTGTTACGGTGTTCAGCAGCCTTGCAGCCCTCAAACCAGGTCCAGCATGTATAAAGCATACTCTCATACCATATGATAATTGGCCTGATGCACTTTGTCATGTTGCAACACAGACAACTTTGCCATTGTACTAGGCAGTTGCATGCACTTCATCCACCAGGTGCTGTATTTGTGCTTTCCAATAAGGAGACCGCAGAGGGTCAGCATTGTGCAGCTCTTGTAGTATATGGAGATGCTGCACCAGACACTTCTTGCGCTCCTGGACATTGCCCATTGTGCAAATGTCGCCAAGTAGGGTCAGTGCTGGTGGACAGGATGGCGCCGCTTCTAGCACCTGCCACACGTGTGAAAAGTGTTCCAAAAGCAAGACGTGCATGATCTTCAAGCAAGGAAAAACATTGTTCACTGTTTTTGATGCGTATGGAAAGCACTGTAAGCTTCTGTTTGATACTGTGAGTGGAAGTTGCTTGGATCACCTAAGTACTCTGACAGCACACAGATGCCTGACTGCCTCCAGAAGCAGAGCAGGAACATGCAAGTAAGTACTGTTACCTGCAAGGTGAAGCTTGCCACTGAACCCAGGAGCCCATGCTGCCTTTTCACGTCTGGCAAACTTAAAAGGCCTTGAAAGTAGCTCCAGGAGCTTTTATTGTAAGGACATTCCAGGATCTTCCCTTTCACAAACTGAAGCTCATCAGCCCTCTCATCAGGGACTCTGCACAGACATCAGCTTAAGGTTGTCTGAAAGGCCTAGCTGTAGTAAGCTGCACTGCCATCATGACGCAACTCTGGCTTTGCAAAATGGCCAGGCCAGTAGGGTAGCCTTCCATTTCAAAAGAAGGCTAGTATGCTCATAAAGCATAGTGCAGGACTACAAAGGGTGTCAACACCTGCGTGTTAGGCTGCCATGAGGGAGACACTGACAAATGTTCGGCCAATACAGCCAGAGCAGGTAAACAACACATAACATCTTTGGCATGGCCTCACATGGCTGACTCAGAGATGATGAAAAAGCGCTGGTTCCATGCAGAGTTGTTGCGGATGTCCTCAACCAGCAGTTCATGAACTGCCTTAAGCTCTTGCTGCCACAGTCCAAAATGCCTGACAATAGCTTGGCGATGTGCCCAGGCATGGTAGTTCTTAGCATCCTCTGCAAGGCACTCTGCAGCATAGGCCAGCTCCTGCATGTATGGCAATGATGTATATGGACAGGGAGTATTCCTTACTCAGGTGCATGCCTGCTTGACCTTTGCATTACCTCCTGAGCATAGGAAACTCCGCGTTTGAATGCAAATTTCCTTCTGTGATTCCAGAGCTGGTAGTTCTTAGGACTGCGACTGGCCATCTCCTTAATGAAGATCATCTCATCATCCAAGTTGCCCAGTGACTCCAGACATTGCCATCTGTATGCCCAAGCTGTATAATCAGCAGAATTGACGTAGATCACCTGTATTGCCAACACAGCAGTGAGCTGCAGACATGTGCAGCTCTCAAAGCCAGCAATGCAAAGCTTGGTGCTGCATTTTGCACAGATGTAGCTCACTTCTTGTGTCAGCCACAGGGCCCGGCTGCTCAATTCTTTGGCAGCTCTGATAGCCCTGAAGTAGCTGTAAAGCTCTTTGACCTGTGCTGTGTACTTGATCGTGACAACAGGGGACAAGCTGACTGGCTGCTCAATTGGCTCAAGGTCCTGCCAATCTGGCTGCTTGGCTATAGAGACCCATGGTGCTGTTGTGTCATCATCAGAAGATGACATCAAAGTTCTCAGTGGCAAGTGTACCGGGGTGCCTCATACAACCAGCTGCAGCAGGCAAAACAGGAAGAATTTCATATTTGCCCAGACAGTGCACGTACTGTACTGTGCTTACTTGTCTTCTTCCAGCTCCTTGAGACTGCCTCTCAAGCTCACTAGGACTGTCTCCATCAAGGCTGCAAGGAGATCAACAGGTCTAAGTGGTTATCCAGGCCAAGCTCAACGCCTCAAAGGTCAACATGTCATGATGCAATACATCGCTTTGCAGTGATCGTATGGGCGTTCACTCACCTTTATCAACTTCTTGCTTTCTTTGAGTGATCGAGGTATCACCTGCAGTTACAAAGTGTCAGCGTGGAAATCCCACCTCAAGACAATGTACGTTCAAAGTCACTCACTGTCCGTTGCGTGGCCTACAGCTTCCGCTGTTCGTGGTTGCTCCGCCATTGCGGCATTGCCAAGCACGCTATTGTTATGGTGTGTGTGCAGTGCAAAGTACACGCACATACTTACGACAGACTCGGGGCCTACTGCAGCAAGGCAACAAACAGATCAGTCTCGGTTTTTCTCTGCGTTGGTCTGAGAGACTCACACGCGTTCACAAAAAAAAGATGGGTGACAGAATGCGCCCCCCAGCCAGGGAACCGCCGACACCTAGAACCAATGCTGACTTCAGAGCTTTGCTCGAAACGCCAAGAGCAAACAGAGGAGGCGAGACTCCAAGCCGGGGACAGCAAAAGTCAGGAGCTCAAAAGAAAAAGCCTCCCAGGCCAAAGCCAAAAACAGAAAAGGAAGAAGCAGATGAGGGACCTCTGTACAGAGATCGTGCAGAAGAGCGCAGAAAAGGACTCAACCCAGACTATGAGCGCACAGCCATGTCTGGATTGCCTACAGATGCCCCACTTAATCCCACCATGAGTGTGGAGGAGACAAAATACTTAGGTGGTGATTTGGAGCACACACATCTGGTCAAGGGGCTGGACTATGCGCTGCTGCAGAAGGTCTGAGTTGACAGTAAATTATAGTCTTTGTCCACTTCACCTGCATGTGCCACAGCTTGCTTCTGAAGCATGCCATGACGTTTACTCAATATGTCACCTAATTGTTGTTACAGGTCAAAGTGGAGCAAACCGACAAGCAGCTGCAGGAGATGCAGGACTCAAAGAGTAAGGGTCAGAAGACCAAACAAAAACATCAGGTGAGCACTGAGCTTGGGTATCAGCAAGCCATACCCAAAGCTGAAACAGTTTGTTTGAGCATGCTTGCTGAATGCGATATGTGCCTGTAGTATAGCAATTCAGCAGGCATCTGATGGTTTGCATCATCAAAAGTATGCTGCACACTGCAGGATCTTAAGTTTGTTACACCTGCTGGACAAGCTGTGTACAATGCCATCTTCAAGCCATTCAAAGCACCAGCCAGTGAGATGTTCCTACCCATGCGCACAGCATTCGTATATGACATGGAGGAGCATGACAGCAACACTGATGTGCCGACAACGCTCAGGCGCTCCAAGGAGGATTGTCCTCAGGTAAGCCAACTTTGCCAACTCCTCACATTCACCTGTTGTCAGAACAGCAGCCCTTTCCAAAACCTCAAGGCTCGCTTCCCATGATTGCTCTGACATCTGCTTTGCCTCCCAAATGGTCAGAACAGCGACACAATTGTGGTGTGTATACAGCCTGTCCAGTACGTCAGTGGGCATGTGGACAATGGTGTGCTGGAGCGTATGGGCAAGATCATGTCGTACCTGCGGGTCACAGCTGGCAAGCCAAACAAGAAGCCCAAGAAGAAGGACAAGCTGGCAGCCCTTCATGGCATGGGGTCAACAGGCGGCACAAACTTCCCTATTGTGCATGGCACTGATAACATAATGCCCAAGTCTGCAGGTCAGTGGGTATCAGCTGGCTGCAGGAGTCAAGTTTCTTTCTAGCTCAGCTCTAGCTCAGCAAGCACACATAACTGTGCAGGCTCTGTTCCCATGTGCATCCATACAGCTCCCTGTTTGAAAAGACAAGCATGGTTTACCTGTCTGCGTTAAGGGGTTGACTGGCTGATGTGGTGTTGCAGCAAATGGCAACAGCAATGGCATGCCACCACCTCCTGCCAGAGTCAAAGCTGACGATGATGACATCTTTGGAGATGCCGGCACAGACTACATCTGTGAGCTGCCAAAGGTATAGGCAAAGTTTGCATTTTTGTGTCTGTCAAACATGTATCTGCCTGTCCATTTCATCACATGGCCCGATGCCGACCAGTATGCTCTCAATCTCTGCTGTGTGTGAAATGACTGCGGATGTGTCCGACATGCAGGCTCGCAGCAAAGCTGGCAGTGATGCCTCCAAGCAGGGCTCATACTTTGGGCAGAATGTTGACAAACTGGAGGACCTGCCTCCCCTTCCCAAGCCATCTGGTCAGTGCTGTGCACTCAGCCTATTTGTTGACGCAGCGTGCCTGCTGTCTCTGCCAGAAGTGTTTTGCTCATCAGTGTGTGTGACGTCATGCAGTGCTTGCTCTGCTTGCTGTCTGGACAACTGCACATGTGACTTGTTTCTAAAATTGCAGGTTTGCGTATACCTGAAGCATGCCTGCCTTTGGGTGAGATCTGTTTGGCAACCTGAAGGGATGGTACAATCATGTTGAGGCATGCAATGTGTGGCAAGTAACTGATTTGAAGTATCATACTGCTGTTGCAGGAGAGGTGGACATGGATGTCGATGACAGCATACCCCCTCCTCCCCCACCCCCTCCTGGAGGCATGCCTCCTCCACCCCCTCCTCTTCCTGACGCTGGGGTAGCTGGCCCTGCTCGTCCTCCCGATGGCTATGATTATTCTCAAGCCTACAGCAGCTTTGGCAACCAAGGGTACGGCTTCGTGCCAAAATGCTTTTTATCCAAGACACGTATCTGCGTGTCATTGTCTGCTTGCAAATGCCCTCAATTTGCAAATTGGGTGATGGGATGTCAATGCTTACATTCATGCTGTGTTGTGTGCTGTTTGTTGACTGCGGAGTCTGCTGGCTATGATTTTCACTCAAAGAATCTTTTCGCCAGACCTGGCTGCTGAGGTAGCGACTCATCTGGAAATCCCTGTGCACAGGCCTGATCCGCAGCATGATGGTAACTATGAGGCATATGTGGCCTCCAACGTGCAGTACCAGGCCAGCACAGACCCCGCGTATCAAGCTTTACTCAGCCAGCGCCAGCAGCTGCAGGACCCTGACGCTGAAGCTGCAATGGTCAGCCCTGCTAACTTCCCGAAACTGACCGCCGGCCAGTGTGCATTAGACCCACTTGTGTCACTTGATGCATGGTTTCTTTGAGTTAAGCTGGCATGCTGTTCAATGAGGCGGACTGCTGATGGGAATGGGGAGCTTGTGCTTAGTTTGTGGCAAAGTCTGTGCACACTATCATGTCACCCATAAGAGTCTTGTTACATGCATTCTTGAGTCAACACAGGTGCTCCTACAAGGTGCTTTCAAGGAGGGACGCTCTACATTTATGCATCTGAGAGGCTCCATGTCTTTGGACTTACGACCAGATCACTGCCAGGATAGGCTGCATGTAAGTTTTGCATCGGCAATGCAACACCATCTGGACATTATGCAGGGTAGCATGACCAAAGAGCAGAAGGATGCTGGCCTGGCGTCTGTCTTCAAGCGCGATGATGACAAGTCCAAGCGGAAGGAGCTGGATGCACGGATGCGGGAGTCGGCTTTTGTGCCTGACGCCTATGGAGAGTGCTACCCCGGGTATCATGAGCTAGGCACTGCTGTTGTGGATGACGATGAAGCTGATTTCACTGCCATGGACAGCAAGGTATGCAGTCATTCTTATGCATGCATACATGTTTGCCAAGCAGCCTTGCAGAGGCTCTTGACACAAGCACTCTTGAGCATGCATATTGTATCAGGCTGCAAGCACAGTTGGCTGCAGAGCAGTACCATATGTACCGTACTTTGGCTGCTGTCTTATGGCGCTACCTGATTTGAGTGACAAACTCAGCGGGAGTGAACAGGCTGAGGGGTAAAATCCAGATTCAATATTCAGCATTTGTTCAAATGAGGCCATTGTTGCAGGAGAAGGGGCAGTCTCGCTATGATTTTGATACAGAAGAGCAATGGCAGGAGTATAAGGGTGCAAAGGAAGCCAATCCCAAGGCTGCTTTTCAATTTGGTGTCAAGATGTCTGAGGGCCGCAAGACGCACAAGGACCTTGGCAAGAACAGAGATCAAAAGCTGTCAAACCAGCTGGGCAAGATCAAGAATATTCTTGAGAAAGACGTAAGGTCCCTCTTTCAAAAGGCTTGTGCTGCAATGTTGTTGAGGTTGTTCGTGTGTGCTTGGCAATTGGAATGTTGCCAACACCTGAACTGTGGCATGCAGGGTGGTGACTACAACAAGGCTTTCAACGGTGGTTCATCTGCTGGTAGTGAAACACCAGGAGCTGCCAAGAGGCGCAGGATTTGATGATCATTGTCACCAAATAGATCTAGATGCAGACGGTTTGCTGGTCTATCACAGGATATTGTGATGTGCATACGTTTGCTTCTTGCACGAGTCTGCATAGGATTCTGGCATTATGCCGAATCCTGTATATTGAGCGTTGATGTAAAATTTGCCATCGACACCTGCTTTTGCGATCATAAAATCAACAAATAGAAAACGTGCTGCCGCCGACACCATCAGCATTGCGTGAGTGCATTGCAACAGCATCTTGGACAACGCCACCATCCAAACTTTATGCATGCTGCATTTTGAAAGCGGTATCCGAGCTACCAAAGTAGGCTCATCCAGAGAAGAGAAAGTAGGCTCATCGGCCACTTTTGTCAATGCATGTACGTCTGTCTGAGAGTACATTGTCATATTCCTTCTGAAGCCTATCAAGAAGCAAATGCATCTAGTACTTTGTGAGCAGCGAAACGGGAAGTCTGCTGTTGCCTCGGAGTTTATCGCCTTCAGAAAGGCAGGCCGCGTGTTGCACCAGCGGAACTGCTATACGGGAGCAGGATGAGCGCGACAATGATGCAGATGTCGCCCGTGTGTTCGAAAACGTCGAGCACCCTGCCCAGGTACTGCTCTGCGGCAAGATAGGGTCAGATCACTTCGTTCTGCCTCTTCGCTTGGACACGGTCTTCGAGCTTGTTTTCTGCTTGCCGTTTGTGTGCACGGCAGATGTGCCTTGCGCCCCGCACCGCAAGCCCTTGCTGCTCGTCTGACCTATCGTAGCTCGACGTAAAGTCCTCGCTCACTGTGCAAGACTCAAAACGACCTTGCTATTCTGCAGTCGCATGCAGCACGCGGGTTCAGCACTGCCATCCAGATGCAGCACCAGCTTCTTTCAGGCAAGGCAATGCGTTGCTTTGCTTTTGGGCCAATTGTTTAACACATTGCACCTCGTAACTTGCTTTGCGTGCATTCCATGTAGGGCTCCGCTGCTCTTCCCAGGAGCAGAGTTTTCAGGGTGAGCGCTGCTCTCCAGATTTGGAGATGTTATGTTCATTTTGAGCCAGCAGCTACTGACAGTATTGTCCTGCACAGGCTGTGAAGACATATCAGAGGCGTGGGGCGTCTGTTGTTGTCGTCAAGGCTGCACAAAGGACAGTTGTCATTGGCTTGGCTGCTGACTCAGGCATGTAATGCTTTTCTCGGCTCAGCCTGTCATACCATGTTAGGCCTGGTTGCTCAGTCTTTGATATGGTACAGGCTGCGGCAAATCTACCTTTATGAGGCGCATGACCTCAGTGTTTGGTGGCAGCCCAAAGCCTCCTGCAGGTATGACGCAGCAATAGTACTTCGTCTCTTTTGCCAGGTTCTCTGCGGTGTTTGCCGCAGAACATTCCTCTAAATTTGGCAGATCAAATGCTACAAACCACTTCACACCAAGGTGGCAGAGCAAGCAGCTGAAACAGACCATAGCAGCTAACACCACACATCTGCAGCATTGATGTGATATGCTTGCAATGCAACCTTTGCATTGACAGGCCGCAACCATCAAAGATCAAAGCTGCAGCAATGATATGTTATGTTGTGCATTGATAGGCGGCAACCCAGACTCCAACACACTCATTTCAGACATGACCACTGTCATTTGCCTGGATGACTACCACAGCCTGGATCGCGGCGGCCGGAAAAGGGAGAGTGTAACAGCTCTTGACCCCAAGGCTCAGAACTTTGACCTGATGTATGAGCAGATCAAGGACTTGAAGGATGGCAAGACAGTTGCCAAGCCCATCTACAACCACGTTTCTGGTCTCTTGGATCCTCCTGAGGACACCTCTGCTGCCAAGGTGTGCTTGTACTGCATGACCCACTCTTGTCTGTGTTTGGCAATACTTGTTGGTAAACAGCGCAGAGCAAAATCTGCTTGCATTCTGTGCCACAGTGGCAAACATATCATTTTCTGATCTGGTCTGTTCCCATGCAGCTACTAGCTTGTCAACAGGACCCTGTGCTCACAGGACAAGCAGTCCCATGTAACACCATGTTCCACGTAGATGAGGTAGCCAGCGTTGTCTGCTGCCTCAAAACATGCACTTTCTGCAGATCTTGGTGGTTGAGGGACTACACCCCTTTTACGATGAGCGCGTGAGGGATCTGCTGGACTTCAAGCTGTACCTGGACATCAGCGATGACGTCAAGTTTGCCTGGAAGCTGCAGAGAGACTCACAGGAGCGTGGTCACTCAGTGGAGAGCATCAAGCAGTCAATTGAGTCCCGCAAGCCTGACTTTGATGCCTACATCGACCCCCAGAAGAAGCACGCAGATATCATCCTGCAGGTGCCTGCAAATTATTGCCCATGCCTGCAATGTCATGTTGAAATCACTGCTGTGAACAGCATCCTGCAGTGATGCATTCAAGTTGCGTGGCTCCAAATTCTCGCATCCACCTTTCTGTATGGGACCTTGCTACCATTTGCTGCAACTGCTATGTGCTGTCATAGTGACTATGCAAGAACTTTGTTGTGGACTCATCTCATGTTGCCTCACTGGTGACATGCTCAACACAATGCTAATTTGAGTGTAATGTGCGATGCCTTTTGGACTTGTCAAGTTCATCTGCAGCAGCTGTGACAATGTGAATGTCACACATGCAATGGCGAACCTCATGACCAAAAAGGAAACAAAATGATTGATTGCCTGTTTCCTTGTTCGTCTTGAAGTACACCATATTCTGAACACCTCCCATAATTACATAACATGGAATGTTTAAGACAAATATTGCTTCCAAGTACACCATTGCATGTATGACACACATGTAATGTACCAAGCCTGGTGTGGCATGGCAGGTGTTGCCCACTCAGCTGATTCCTGATGAGAAGGAGGGCAAGGTGCTGCGTGTGCGACTCATCCAGAAGGAGGGTGTCAAGCTCTTCAACCCCAGCTTCCTGTTTGACGAGGGATCCACCATCTCTTGGATTCCCTGTGGCCGCAAGCTCACTTGCTCCTTCCCTGGCATCAAGTTCTTCTATGGACCTGACACCTACTATGGCGAGGAGGTATGCCACCACCATAGTCTTGCCAGCACTTGCTCAAGCAGGCACACAAGCTGCAAACCATATTGTCCAGACATATCGCAATCTTTGACAAGATCAGGGCCAGACAAACATTTCTGTGACATGGAAATACGCACACAGTAGACTGCCCACTGTGCATCTGTTGCATTTGTCCACACATGCATCTTAAAAGTCATTCACCTGGTTGCTCATAGGCATGTCTTCAATGCAATCACAGCTGTGACCTTCGTTTGTTCCAAGTGGTCGCGTAGCTTGTGCAGTATACGGTCATAGGCTTCTGCGTCATCTCATTAGTCATGACATTTGCTGTGTGCAGGTGTCTGTACTGGAGATGGATGGACAGTTTGACAAGCTGGAGGAGCTGATCTACATTGAGAGCCACCTCAGCAACACCTCAGCCAAGTTCTATGGTGAGATCACACAGCAGATGTTGAAGAACTCCCATTTCCCAGGATCCAACAATGGCACTGGTCTGTTCCAGACAATCTGTGGGCTGAAGTTGAGAGAGGTGTACGAGGCCCTGGTTCAGCAAGAAGTCAGGCCTGTTGTCTAAGTGTGCTGCACTGTCTTGGTCAATCCCTGTTCTGTATTAAAGATGCCATCAGGTGTTCTGATTTCTGCATTGGCAGGTGCCTCTATTGCTCTGCAGCTGACTGCACACGACCTCAGCTAAACTTTCAGATAACTTTGGTTACTTGATGCGAGGTGTAGCTGCCAATCAAATATGGGAGTATATTCAAGCACAACTGTGTTTTATGCTCGTATGTCATGCCCCATTGGGAAGTTCTGTGGGCCATTGCAGGTATATACTTTACAGGACAGTGCATGACATTGTCAGCTGCAGGCATCCTTGGGTAATTTAATAGTGACCTGGGTCACATGTGTGCCAGTGACGAGCATTGGACTGAGTGTAATATGTGATCTGACCAGCAGTCTGGGCACACTGTTTGCATCATAGCAAGCAGGCGTCTGATTTGTGGTGTCCTGCAACACAGCACACATGTAGTACTGTGCCCAGCAGCACTGGTGCTGCTTCATGCACCAGCATACATGTGTTAGCACCGCACTCAAAGCAGCAGCCAACAATATAACAGCACAAAACGACAGCCGACAGTATAACAGCGCAAAATGACGGATGATAGCACAGTAGACCAGATAGAACAGAGACTGTGGCCGTTAGCATCATGGCCCAAATCAGAGCGTCTTGCCAGTTGAGCTGTCGTGCATGGCGATTTGCAACCACGACTGTTCAGATCAATAAAATGGAACAGAGTTGCAAATGAAGCTGCTTTGATCAAACATCAAGTGCACCAGATTGGGACAGCATCATGGTGCTCATGCTCCAATCAGATGTTCGCTCAACCCAGTGCTTGTATCTGATTGGTCCACAACAAACAGCAACCCAGCTGCGCATCAGGTTCATGGGGCTCCGCCGCCCAAAGCAAGGGGGATCATCAGAGAATGTGTTGCTAGTCAGTAAGTCCTTTGTAGTCACATCTGCAACACACATTTGCTGCATATGATACGTTGCATAACCTCTGAACGCGACACAACGCCATGAAGCAAGCAAGCTGAATTGGCGATGGGTCTTACCACAGAAGATCCAGCAACACTGGAACCAGCCAAAGAAAAGCATGAGGACTGTGGCACAGTAGAAAATGTCAAATAGCACCAGGAGATATGTTTCTACGCGACGCCAAGAGATGTGCCTGCAAGACATGGCAGATTATACTATTGTGATATACTACCGTGATGACTACCAACTTCAATTGTGAGGCTGTAGCAGGTAGCCAATGCGTCTAAGTAGGAATCGGGGTATCCAGCTGCAAGTAGGCAGTACACCAGCCAGTGATGATGCATTGACCAAGAAGCCACTCACTTTCATAAGCGGAACACAACAGCATTTACTAAGTTGGCGTGACCTGTTGCACATCATGGCTGAGCATGTGAAGTTGTTGCTGCGCTTCTGACATGGTTCATCCAAGCCTAGTTGATGGGGATGGTAATGCGGCTGTGCAGTGGCTGACATGGGGATCCATGACAGGGAATCACACTTGTCTCTGTGGGTGTGGACAGTGCAGAGGCAGACTCACAGAGGGAAGCCTTCACGGTGGAGGCGCCAGGATGTGCCAGCTGCAGCAGTGGCGCAGGCCAGCTGCCCCACCACCAGAAACGCCACAAAGAATCGGTGGTTCTTCTGCGCTATGCACGTCCCTACCACGTCACAATGGTGATCAAACCTCTCCTGCAATGACATGATGTTGGAACACCAGTTGGAGCAAAGACCTTATTGCAGCATTGCATGACATGCTTTGAGGACATTTATGGTACTGTACAATATGAACAAGACATGCAGGCTGCATTCTTGTGAACAATGTGCGGTACAGCTCACAGCATGCCCACTGATGACAGGGGTGAGCTGCTGTCAGTCACAATGTTTGGCTCTTGAATGCCAAGGGGACCTGAGAGCTGCACAGTGGTTTGATTGTATTTGCCAACAGCAGCAACACAAACACTGTGAGAACAAGGTCTGAACAGGAGGCAGTTCACCATGCAGTAGCCACAAACACTGCAATGATGAGCTCGAGGAGGTCTCCAGATGTTACAGCTGCTGCAGTACTTTTCGTATCCCCTGCTTGTGCGATGCATCCATTGGCCCTACACAGCACACTTGTGCTGAGACAAGTCGTGACTTGTGCGCAGAATGCACAACTTATGACTGGAGGTTTGATCAGGCAAGGGCGAGCTATCAACCTTGTCCTTGAAAGTTGCTGCTCAGGCCGTGTTGAGCACAATTCACCATGGTATCCAGCAGGCAGGCTTGTACTGCTGATGTGTCAGCATACCTTGTAATCCTTCTCATAGGCCACCCTGTCGGGAAGCTCTGCCCCTGTGTCGTCCAAGGCTTCTATGATGGGATCTGGAAGCACACGGGACAAGTCAGAGACACTGAAAGCTAGTGTATGGCCTTTTGGAATCAGTAAGGAGCGACTGTTGTGGCTACAAGGTGCAGGACACAACCTTTCACCAGAAAATGTTTCAATGCACTCGACAGTTGTATTATGACATGTAATGGATGCCAGTACTGTCTGCATGAGCTGTCTGCACTTCATGCCTCAGGTCACACCTTTGTAGGGTCGTGGTAAGATAACCCCAGGATCCATCTGATTCAGTAACCATTGCAAGCTCAAGGTCAGAACAAGCATGCACGCCGCCAGCAGCTGGTACCACCATGGTGTTGTTCTGAACCTGTCACATGCAGACATACTTGTATCTGTGATAGCAGGCAAACAGGTGACGAGACCTCACATTAAGCATTGCACAATACTTCTGCCAGCGTGCCTGAGTCAACGGCAACTCTGCTTCTTCTCATATGATAGTGGAATGTCCACTACCAGAGATTATATGCACTCATGAGCAAACTTCAGGAGTGGCTGATCTCCTTGCTGTACTTACCCACAGGAAAATGCAGTAACAGCTAGAATGAGGATGTAAACTGCCAGCCCTGCAAGGCAGATGCAAAGTTTAAGCAGCCAACTTGCTGAAGCTTGTCTGTTGGACTGTCAGATACACTGCACACCAATGGGAATTGAGTTTTTGCTACTCCATTTCTTAGTGGGCACCTCTGCCTCTTCAGACGGCATGCCCTGCTTTGACTGAAGGGGAGTCGTGCCGGTGGCCAAGGGGCTGTCATCCTCATGAGCACTATCTACTGCTGAGCGGACCTTGATGGAATTCAAGTGATGCATGCAGACTTCACACTACCAACCACAACTCCTGTTCTTCCAGATTAACTTGCCACATCTGGCTTGCAGGATGAGAGGGCGTATCCGGGGCTGTGTTACAAGGCAATTTGGACCAAGAATTTGGTGCTTGCCAGAAGAGGGTATGATCACAGCTGGTCAAGCAATGCAGCTGTTTATCAGTACGTTCGAACAAAATAACAGACTGTGGAACAGAGGTCAACGTAGGCAGGGGCGTCGCTTGTTGTTGTAGGTTCCCGTATTGATTGCAAATCCCAAGCCCATATGGGGGCTTCAAACCGGAGCGCTGCAAGCATAGATGCAGACCCAGACTTGAGTAAATTTGCATGGACAGCTGACTCATGAGCTGATCAGCTGACCTGAGTATCCGGCCTGACTCATGAGCTTGCGAAAATTCAAGGAGCTTCGTGGGCTTTGTCGGTTGCACGAGTCCCGACTGTGGCGTAAACGAGGCGCCAGACCGCAGGCCATCGTCGAGACCAAAGACGTATCGCGCGCCGTGCATACAAGCACAATGAGCAGCAGAAGTGCCCAGCCCTCTTTGTTCGAACCCGATACACTCATGCAAGCTGCGGAACTACAAGTTCTCAAGGACGAATACAGACGAGCTTTGCAAGAACCTCCTTGGGACGGTGAGCAATCGCATGTGTCAGCCTTGCCCATCCTGAGGTTTAGACTGGAAGCCTGGCACCTGTCCTTGTCAGGCAACTCAATACTGCAAACGCAGGTTATTGCGGCTTGGTAAAGGTGTCTGAGGATGACTCCGTATTGCAGCCAACCAGCAGCCCACTAGACGTTAAAAAAGATGATGGTCGAAGCCCCGTGGCGTCTGAGGCCGCGAGTCAGCAGGATGCCATGTCTGAGCCAGTCGGAAGCCCGCTCGGCCCAGCTTCTCCTGGCATGCAGTTTGCAGAGCAGACGTCCAATCAGTCAGCCGCAGTCACAGTAGGTTACAGCGGAAATCATGACTCAGCTGAGCAGCTCTTACTGAAACTAGAGTCACTACAAACAGCAGAAGGCCTCTCAGCTGGCGGAACTCAAGGTCAGAAGGCACGCATAGCTGAGGAAGCTTTTGCAGAAGCCCTCCAGTGCCTTGAGCAAGGTAATGTAGCAGCAGCAGTGAACTTATTGAAAGTAGCCCAGGCCGCCTGTCCAACAAACAAGCCGCAAGCACAAGCAAGGATCATACTGCTATTGGGTAGGTGTCAGCAGATGACTGGACCTGCCAAACCAGAAACTGCTCCCCCAGCAACAGCGTCAGCAAAGGCAGGCCCAGTTACCCAATCTGTGCCAAGCTCCATTCACATGGAACATGCTCAGATCGAGGGACATGCCAAGAAGCCATCCTCTGAAGAATTGGTCGGCACAGATGATGACAACAAGCAAAAAGCTGACAAGTTCTTTCAGGGTGGTTTGGAAGCTTTGAACAGGTAATGCTTGCCTTTCATCCTGTTGTTGTTGCCACTAGTCAATTCAGGCTGAATCAGATTGTCATGTGAGTCGTTGAATGGACCAAGCACAACATGCAAAGTGTTGATTGATGGTTGATGACCAATCATAAACAAGGAGGAGCGTCTACATATGAGGTACATGCTTGTGCCCTTGCAAGAAATGACATGACATAATGCTGCTCAGGGGAGACTTGGGAGCAGCCATGCAACACCTACAAGATGCCAGAACATCTTGTCCACGAAGCAAACCTGGCGCCTTGGTCAAGATACAGCGCTTCATCAACCTGATAGAGGCCCAGGAGAAGCGAACATTGGCCACTTGATGTGCAGCTGCAATTGATTTTGTCTGCCCTTGAGGGCTGCAACCAGATAGTCTTACATTTTTACTCTATGAGCGATGGCTTGTTGCAAACTGCACTCAGCAGAGCCATCTGCAGTATGATGTGACCTCTGTGCTTTCAAGCCAGGATGTCACAGCTGGCTCCACACCCCAGACTTTAAGGTACTAAATGAATGTGACATTGTTGATGTCGTCAGGGCATTCCCACATTTAGGTTCATCAACAGGCCTAGGCTCATCGTTTTTGCTGGGAAGCAACATGATGTGCTACATCTGTAATGCTTCTTTGGCGTTTTGTTGCTTTATCCTAACTTTTTATACAGCTCATGAGTTTTCCCCTAATCCTATTGCAAACATTGACAGGTATACAAGGGTGTATGCATAACGATCATGTGTTTTTTGGCAAACCTGCGCAGGTAACATGCTTCTGCAGCTACTAATGCTGGGACGCAATGTCGTCATGTGAGAATAATGTCAAGAATTTGAGGCAAGGACTGCAAAGATGCCAAGTCGAGTTACTTGCTCCTTCAAACGCGGCAGCTCGCGTGCGCATACTGCCAGGGCACTGCGCTGAGCAAGCTTGTTTGTCACAGAGCATTGAGTTGTGACATCAAGTCCTCGATTGTGCTTTCACCATGGTCTGTGTTGCTACCTGGCTCATGCTGCTGGTGACCATCTCTGTCAGTGACCTACAGTTTCGACATCAGTGTGTGAACTGCAGTCACGGACCGCATGTCTGTGATAACTTGATCGTATGGGCACTGTCAAGTGACAATTTGTAAACTGTACTAGCAGCTATTGTGTAAGTCATGACCTAAATGTAAGCACACTGATAAGTAGTCTTCAAGCTGTACTACCCACTGTTGTACAAGCCAGGTACCTTCATGCTAAAGCTTCAGATAGCATGCCTCTCAATGACATGCAAGACAGAGGTTGAACAACTCACCGGCAGAGAATAGTGCAAGCCTTCTGGAAGGCTATGGTCATACGACGCACTGCTAGCTCTGTTGTGCTGCTTGGCAGCACTGCTGGTACCATGCTGCTGCTGTGCATCTGCACCTGAGGACTCAGGTACTACCTCAATGCCCCACTCATTTTCAGTGTGGGCCGCAGCTTCCTCCTCTTGTAAAGCTGCCGCCTGTGCTGCAGCTAGCCTCTGTTGCTGTGCTGCTGGTGTGGCCTGCTGTTGCTGATAGGCTTGTTGCATCTTGCAGCACAGTCCATTGACGCAGCCTGGGTTGGGCTTGATGTCCATGGTAGGGAAGAAGTCCTTGAGAGACGAATACCCAAGGTATCTGGTCACCTATGTAACATTCTGCCTAAGTGAGGCTATGACATCAGCCCAACAGCACAAACGCACTGCTGCTGTGTGGGTATGTCAGGCAACACCCGAAAAAGGCCTGGCGGGTTTCTCTCTTGTCTTTGATTCCTGCGTCTGCAACTGGGCTACTGAAGCTGTACACTTTTCTGTATACAGCTAGATTATGCACAGCAGCTCCCTTGACAGCACAACGATACTGGGCAAGCAGAGTGCTTGTCCTCACAGGAACACAAGCATACCTGGCCAAATTTCAGCAAGCACTTGAGAGTGTTCTGAACCAGAAGGCCTGCCACAATCCCCATGGTAGTGGGTAAGCTGGCTGCACATACCCCTTCCCTCTTCAGGGTGCGCTCATCAATGCCAGAGGCAACTACCAAGGGCGGAACACATGCAAAGCAGGCTGTCTCCCCAGGAATGATGACCTGAATGTGGCCTGACACTGCGTCTTCTGAAACCCCAGACTCCATCCACATCTGCCCTAGCTCCAAACATACCTGTCACAAAAGGTCAGGACACAAGTTACAAGGCAGATGTGGAGTTGCATGGCACAAAAGATACTGGCACTGTCTTTGCAGACCAACAATGGCCATCAGCTATGCTGTCACAAGCCCTGCTCGGCAATACTTGCAAAGGTAAGCTATCCTTTCTGCCTTGGAGTCATACTTTGTTAATGTATGTGCTCAAGATTAGGCGATCATGGGCCAAGCACACTGATGATCACTCTGTTCATCTTCAGTCCAGCATTCAGCATGAGGACTTGTTTGTTCACAAAGACTTGTCCGTCACCTCAAGGTGACAGCTGAGTAGGATATTTGTAGTAAACAATTTCCTGCAGACACACATGTTCACATTGCATGCTGGTCTGCTGGGAAGCACCTGCCTGATTGATAGTCATCCTTGCCTCATAGTTGTCGACACATGACAGCACCATGTCAACTCGAGACTCCCCATTACTATCACAAATGCTGGATTTGAAAGCTTCAAAGCCATCAATGGTGGTGATGTTCATAGTATAGCTCTCAAGCTGGACGTCAGGGTTGATGCCACTGAGGGTCTGTGCGGCAGCATCTGTTTTGGTCAGACCTGACTGTTCTGGTCTGAAGAAGAGCCGGTTCATATTTGCCAGCTCTACCTACAGACAAAGGTCCCAACTCACACAAACAGGCTGTGCACATTTGTCAATCATGCAGTTGATTGCACAGAGCTGTGTCAACCCAATGATGCTGTGTCAACCCAATGATGCTGTGTACACTTGCGCAACATGACAGCTGGCATTGTGCAGATTGCACAAGCCTGCTTGCTGGACAGCTATTGACCTTGTCATAGTCATACATCAAAAGCCTGCCAACACCACACCGCGTCAACATCTCAGCAGCTACGCTGCCGACACCACCAATACCAACAATGGCAATAGTCTGATCCCTGATCCTCTCATAGTCCTGCACAATCCCCATGCGCTGTAATGCCATGAGCCGACTGTACGGATTGCTGTCTGTGACTTCTCCACTCATTTTCTGTACTTTCCCACGCCCCTACACAGCACATACTCATTCATGACGTTTGAGACATTTGTGATATCTGCGACATCTGCATTGCATGTAGTTGCATGAGGAGGGTCACCTGTGCTGATCCAGATGGCTGTATGGCGGTCACTGCCTCCATCTTGTTTCTCAACTCTTGTATCTGCTGCTGTAGCTGCGAATGTTTAGAGAGTGTCAGCAGGCAAACTGACATGACTCATGCTCGGGACACGCTGGGTCACTTACCTCTTTAGCTTGCTGCTCAATTTTGGTGGTGCCCATACTGTTGACTTGATCCTGCGGAGCGATGCGCTGATCAGCGGTTGCGTACTTCCCGCCTATGCATACGAAACAACATCTTACCTGCAGGGTTTCCAACTCGTCCCGCAACATTTCAGCCTGTCCATCGGAGCCACGACTTTCAGCCATGCTTCTGAACGGTTAGCTGCTGCAGACAAAAATACAAAGCCCAGGAGCCAATTGGTCCAACCTGGATTCCCCTCGGACACTCTTAAGGCAAGTATTAGGCAGTTACACTGTGGTCCCATGCAGGCGCACAGAGGCTAAAGCAACTTCGCTTGCCTGCCTGCATGTTGTAACAGAGCAAATCCCTCTAAGCGTGTGTAGGAAGCTTATAAGTAAAGCACGAGGTGGCACGCTCATCTAGCTTGCAGCTGAGTCATGTTGTGAGCAATAAGTCCTACCTCAGCGACTGTCCGCGAGGCACTCATTCGCCATGTTGGGTGTAGAACGACTCGCAGGAACAGTGGTTTGGTGCTGCTTTGTGGGCATCAGCTGGTTTCAGGCGCAGTTCGTCCACCCAATCGCGGAGTGGTGGTTGGAGTCGGTGCTGGGTACCTGGGAAGAGTCTCTAAAATCCTTAATCCGGGAGGTCTTTGCGCAGGTCATACGGATTGCGGACAGCATTCTCAATGCCCTATTCACTTGGTTCCCTGGGTACCAAAGTGCCAAAACCACTTTTCAAAAACCATCAGCTTGGCAGTCCTGGTGGGATGAGAATCGCCAAAGCACATTCAACGCCATCATCGACAGGGCTGAAAACCCACAAGAGGGACTACAACCAGACGTTAAGCCTTCGAATGGTGTGTCTAGTCTGCTGACACAGCAAGCTGTGTCCTGTGCCCAAATTCACACAAAGCCTTGTAGTGACATTCCTGATTCCACACCAACTCAGACATAGAGCAGGGCAATGCATGCAACTTGTGATTGCGTGGACTACAGGTCCAGCAGGGCATGCTGACACACTTCATGCACGGTCGACGCCCAGAACTGGCCTGCGCTGGCTATTTGGTCGTGGTGCTGACAGCATGGTGGCAGACCCACAGACCAGCAGCTCCAAGAAAAGGAAAATGAATGCTCAGGGCAAGACTGGCCCCAGTAAACAGCAAAAGGAGCGCATCCCTGCTCACAAAAAGCTGAAACGCAATGGGAGCGAGCTTTTTGATCGTCCAGCTGGTGAGAACAGCAATTGCGCAAGACTCCTCTGTATGCATCGCTGCCATTAGGCAAGAACACATATGACCTGCCAATGTGTAACACACAGATGGCAGATCCTAGATAGGCAAGTCACACCTGTCTAGTAGCAGGAACAAAGCAATTTGCCAAGTGGAACATAAGGCACTCAAGTGTCTGCCTAGCTTGGGCAAGTGACCCACTCCCACTGCAATGCATCTACTGCTGAGCCTGACAGCTGCCGTTCCACAGGTTGGGCTGTTCAAGAGAAAGCCAAGAGAGGATTCTTGGAGGACCTGCGAATTGGAGCAGAGTTAGCGACTACTGCTGTCTTTGATGCTGTGCGTGGGCTCATCCGGAAAGTACTCTTCATGCCAGAAAAACAGATCTTCTCTCCTTTGGGCTTTGACGGCAGAGGAACTGGCTGGGTAGGTGACAGCGAGGTAACAGTCAGACTCGATGTGCAGCTTTGTTGTATGCTGCAGGCGTAATTGCCATGCAACCGCTTTGGATTCTGGCGCTTTGCATGGCAACTTTGTCACTGTCACAAGACTGCAGCAGACATGTCATGGGACACTTTGTGCACATGTTCAGGACAGTGGCCACTGGACCTACGTCACAACAAGGCATTCCTGCTTGGCAGGAGGTTGCTATTTGTGTTTGGCAATTCCATGTGCAGGGTGATGACAGCCCAGAGAGGCCACTTGGTGGCCCTCGTTTGCGGCGCACCAACAGCTTCAGTGACTGGGAGTCTCTGCACAACGTGTGGACAGCTGCTGAGGTCATCAAGGCTGCTGGCTACCCCTTGGAACAGCACACTGTGACCACGTCTGATGGCTATATTCTGCGCATGGAGCGCCTCCCTCGCCATGGTACTGTCCTTCTTGCTCTGCAAATGCCCAACCATACATGCTGCACAGCCTTCAACTATATTTCAGGCTGCTTTGCAACCCCATGCTGCATCGATTCACATCAGTGAAGGCCTACACACTGACACAAAAGTCTTCATTGTATCATGAAGGTGTCTTTCACATTGCTGCCCACATGGACGGCTTGCTCTGCTGAGTTTGATGTCACCAATGTCAATAGACTTGGTAGAGTCAAGTCACAGGAGTGAAGGGACGCATGGGACCCTTTTCTGCAGTACCTTGGTGCAAGAAGAGCTGCGTGGTCTGCAGGTGGGCGAGATGTTGTTTTCTTCATGCACGGCATCCTAGACACATCCATGGGCTGGGTCTCCAATGGTGTCACAGGCTCTCAAGCCTTTGCAGCCTTTGACCAAGGCTTTGACGTGTGGCTGGGCAATTCACGTGCCAACCCACCTCGTGTGCATGAATGTGAGTCTTCTCTGGTTTGTTTTGCTGCATGATCATGTGCAGCAGATCCCATGTAGAGATAGCTGTGTCATGTCACAGTTGAGTGTAGAGTGTGTTGCTGCTCTGCCTGCGCTGTCTGCTGTGCTTACTGCAATCTCACTGTATCCTCAATGTAAACTTACTGTAACCTCGCTATAACCTTCAGAATACAATGTGTAGCCTTGGGTACAGGTGCTGCACATGATTGCTCAGTCGCATGTCTGACAGTTAAGCAAAAGCGCACACCAAGATTTTTGATTGTGGCTGATACAACAGTGACATTGCAGCCCCAGAAATGATGGGTGCGGCTTACTGGCACTTCACCGTGAATCAGCTTGGAGAAGAGGACATTGCAGCTCAAGTGGACTTTATCCACACGACCAAATGCAATGAGCTGAATGAGCCTTTCAGTCTCAACACATCTCATACCTTGAAGAAGAGAAGACATTACAGGTATGCCTTTCACCCTTTGCTCAGTGATCAATGGACAAGCAATGCATAGCATGCGTGCTGCGCAATGTTTGGCAGTTTGGTTGTGAGATTTTTGTAATTGTCCTTGCAGGGCAACTGAGGCAGTGATGCATCGCTTTTTGCAGTTTCTGACATCTCAACATGCATTTTGATGTGCTGCAAGTTCATGTGGAGTCTTGCTTGTTCCCTCCAGGCTGAAAATACTGCTTGCGTGTGCAGGGTAAGAAAGTCCCACAGTGACACTGCCTTGTCTGGCCTGGAGCGTGACAGTGCTGACAAACCCTCGGCACTTGCAGCATTTAAGGCTGATGGCCTGCCTGGTGTCAGTCCAAAGCAGGCTGTACAACCACAAACTGGGCTAGCAGAGCAGCCTGAAGCAGCAGCCGCACCTCAGGTGACTTTAATGGCTTTGGAAGGTTCTGTTATGTGAACTCACTGCATGCTGTGATCAGCTCGTTGTGCAGCAGTGTTGTGGTCCACAAGAAGCAGCGCAATGTCTGTTCTGGTGTGATGTCTGATACCCTGGTGCGCTGTTTGATGCTGTGTGTTGCTGGCTAGACAGGCAGACATAGCGTCTTCATGGTCAAGAGGTCAAACTGGCCATGGGATAGCCATGGCAGAAATTTCCAGACACGGACAACCTCATCAGATGGCAATGAGTTCATTTCATGTATAAAGCGGTTGGCATGTGCACCACAGGCTGGGGCAGGGGCCCAGCCCAAGAGGCGTTATGGCTTGCTGGGTCTCATGAAACGCAACAAGAGTGAGATTGGAAGGCACAGCCTGGTTCCCACCATGTTCAAGCGCTTTCATGCACATGCACAGCAGGAAGTACACTCACAGCCCATTGCAGAGGATGGCGTTGAGGATGATGATCATAATGATCTATTTGCTTCACCCAGGTGAGTTACACATGATGCCCCCTTATTATCCAACATTTGTACATGCGTTTTTGCCTAATTCAACAGCAGGAAAGCATGCTTGTACATGTCTTCCTTATATTTGTTGTTTGGATGCAAAGGATCTGGTGTGTGGCATCGCTGATGAGGTCACTGTTAAGTAGACACAACAACGCCCCTTACCCTGCAGGAGTCAGCTAGATGCAAGTAGTCCTGAAGGTGCTATACATGCGCACCAATCACCTTCTTGCCAACTTGAAACCCCTTCAACTGACATCCCATCTCAAGCGTCAGATGATCAACCGGCACCTGATCAGCAGCCCTTGCTGCATCAGCAGCCTGCCCTGCCAAAGTCGCCCTTTGCAGTTAGTGTAGGCCAGCCGCCTGCCTCATCTGACCATGCTGGCACTCCTCCTATGGGCATACCCATGGCCCATCTGCAACCGAACCTGTCCAGTTCTGCACCCACAGAATCACAAAGTCACATGCATCAATGGGCTGCCAAAAGGAGCAAAGCAGGTCAGGATCCCCCTAGCGAGCAGGATCACCAGACCACGGCATCGCATGGAGATCAGGCAGATCAGAATGGTGATGCTGAAGCAGACAGGGGAACACGCACAGCCTCAAGTCAGGCTCCCAGACCCTCAGCGTTGCATGGTAGCCGCAGCAGGAGCAGAGGCAATCTGAGATCTGACAGCCGACATAGCATCAGGTGGAATGACAGCAGCGAAAGCTTGGCCTGGTCTGCGCAAGAGGACCTAGCGCAGTTGCTGCCAGATCGGGCCTCAGCTGATGGTGTGGAGCGCCCTCCACAAGAAGGCTTCTCAGGTTGGAAGCAGTGGCTTCTTGTGCAAGATTGGCCTGGCAGTAGATATGCACATTGCACATGTCATGGTGATATTCTGAGTGCACCGCATTTCTGTGTATGACATGAGCAGCAATGAGCTGCTGGCACATTTGGTCGCCTGCTGCATGCAGCTTCATGGCCTGACAGACATGACTGTGACTCAGCTTTGCTGTGTGCAGTTGACAGTGTTGGCAGGCATGGTGCAAATGGGTTTGCAGCTTTCTCTGCACCGCCAACTGGAGACAGCGGTGCATTGAAGCCTCAGGAGAGCATGAGACAAGAGCATCATGATGGGGATCTGGTTGCTGCCGAGCAGGATAAGTAAAGTCCTTTCTCACTTCTAGCTGGCATTGTTGCCACTGCTTGCCCTCACCAATTGCATCAAATGATTGTGCATTGCACAGCAGGCATACACATCTCGTTTACACCTTACAATGTCTCCATCTAGGCAAAGACATTGGGTCGTTGGAAATCTGAGTGGCGTCTCAGTCCGAATACATGTGCATGTGATTTCACACAAGCTTCAGTGGCTGACATGAGTGCTGTAGGGTGAGTGGAGAGCATGATAACCAACGCAGTAGCCACAGAGGCAGTCACACTGGTCATCAGCAGGGCATTGGGGCACAGCAGGAGCCCTATAGGCTGAGGGCTGTGGGGCACAGCCTTGGAGGGGCGTCTCTGCTCATCTATGCTGTCACGCGCTCCATGAAAGGCAAACCCACCCATCTGTCCCGCCTCATCCTTCTCACCCCTGCCGGCTTCCAGCAGAACTATCCCAAGGCAAGGCTTATTGTCAGTACAGAATCAAGAGCAGTTGGATTTTGCTGCTTACTATTGTGGACTCTGACATGGGCTGCAGTATATGGACGTATAGCCACTGTTAAGCCCCATGACAATTTGCATGATGTGTGTAGCCTGGTGTGCCTCATGACATGCTGTCAACAAGGCAAGCTTTTGGTAAGGCCACGCTGGTACCTGCTACAGGCTGCTGCCCCTTTCTTATGGGTGTTGCCGCCCCTGGTATGGGCTCTGCACTGGATCAGACCCGGAGTGGGGGCCGCCTGCTACATCCCCTCCTCCCTGCTGCGCTATGTCACCTTCAAACTGACGGTGGACATGCAGCAGATTCCTGCCTTGAATGAGCTGGTGAGGGCCGGCATCAGGGTGCTGTTGAATGGAGACAGTAGCCAATGGGACCGAGCCATGCAGATGCCGCACTACAACACACGTTCCATGCCCTCCATCTCTTTCCACACTGGCATGCACCTCATCCAGGTAATGCCTCTGCTGTCCCTTGCAACTTCAAAGGTGCTGCGTTGCTGTGGTCTTGCGCTGGCTTGCATACCTTTTTAGGGGCTTCGTACATGATGTAGGTATGCTGAACACATGAGCAAGAAAGCCACCTGCCAGGCCTGCCAGCTTGTTCTTGTCTACACAGTGTTTGCAAGCATTGCAGTGCATGCAGTCTTGCCATGTTGGCGTCAGATTGAGGGCTACACTTACCTTTGTGCCTTGATTTCTCATGGTTTCCGTTTCAGGCCGTCTGACTGTGCTGATCAGGAGCTGGTACTGAGCATCATGTCTCAACTTCCAGCTCTTGCCACACTGCAGTGCAGGATCAGACTTTTGATGTTTGGACTAGCGTGTCTGTTGAGTTTGGGCTTCACACAGAATATGCCCCCAGGTCTGCATTCACCAACTGATCAGTGGTGACGTGCTCTGCAGTGGATTCGCAGTGGACGCTTTCAGATGTTCAAGTACAGGAACAAGAAGTCCAATCAGGCAGTATACGGCAGTGATGAACCCACAGATATTGCTGAGAACTACAGTTTCCTCAGGATGCCAGTAGATATCATGGCAGGCCGATCTGATGGTGTGATTGCTAGGGAAAATGTCCTTATGCATTATCAGAAGCTACAAGAGGCCAGCTGCTCAGTCACATACAAGGAATTTGATTTTGGCCACTTGGATTTTACGTTTGCGGTTAAGGATGACTTACGGCATTATGTATTGTCAAGGCTGCTCATGGACTCATGAGCCACCTTTGGACTTGTTATCTTGAATTCAGTAACCGTTGATGCCATGCATCAGTTTTTGAATTATAGCTTGTTTGTGTGTCTAGTGTAGCTGCAGTCACTTGCTTGTTTATTTGTAAGCTTGCTCCCCTCTCACCCCACACCAGGCCATCTGACATCAAAGCATGGCGCAGACTTCCAGTTGCCAAATTGCAAATGGACGCTGCATGCAGGTGCAAATGGCGTAAGTAAAGTTTGACCTACTGCCACTGCAGCAGAATAGCAGGTACAGTGTCTAGACCATTGATGGTTGCCCAATACAGCATGGTCTCGAAACCCTGTTGACCAAGAAACCCAGCCAGCCTCGAGCCTGGCGATTGATATTCCTGAACGATGGATGTAGATGCCTGCTTTGCACAATGCACCAGCTCATCCACCTTGCCCTGGAAAGAACTGATACACTTTCTGAGCCTCCTCATTTGTTGCTGGAAGGACCCTCTTGACTGTGCGAGGGGATGCTGCTGAACTGCCCTTGCGTGTATCAGCATCAGCTACATGATCCTGGCTGACCTCAAAGACAAATGTCAACATGTTGGACATGTTGCTAGTGACCTGCTCAGGCTGAGCTACACTAGCCACTACCTCTGCATAGATGGTTGCCTACGCACAACACACAGTCAACATCATGCATAGGCCAGCTACGGCCATTATGCACAGCATGGGCTACAGACTAGCGCCCATATCTGCATGAGCCATTTGCCAAAGCTTTGTCTCAATTTCACTTAGCCATGCGACAGCAAGCTTTGACTGCATAGAATGAGAAACAGATTTGAGTGTAGTGCATGCAAGATGCTACATGCTATCTGTGTGGATAAGTGTGAATACAAGTATGGGTCTGACTGTGCCTGCAAAAGATGCTACCTGTGCAGGCCAAAGTACTGTCTGACATCTCAGTATGGGCCTCTCAGATATGAACATGCCGTGGTACCTTATTGGGGCGGGAGGCTGATGCTGCCGTGTGTATAATGCAGCTTCTGAATTTGAGCAGGTCGCCAACATCAACTGGGCGCATGAAGGTGACTTCATCCACCTCTTTGAATATTGGTCGCTGTCCACCAAACATGTAGGCTGTGGCAAAGGCTAACTCATATGCTCGTCTGCATCATGCCACAGGCGAGCTCATGAGCCTAAGATTGAACACATCACGTGTAAAAGGGGATGCCTGCACTACCCAAGCTGAAACATTGTGCAGTCATCATTTGCATCTGGTTGCTTTACTGGTGTTGAGCCACATGGACCTGGAGGAACCACAGCAGTCTCTGTATTGTCTGTACGCACCCTGTAAAACAAATCACCAGTCTACTGTGTTATATTACCGTCTCCCAGGCTGTGATGCCATGCGTTGCAAACATGTGAATAAGCGTGTAATGCGCTGCGTTAAACACACAGACATCTCCTCGCTATGAGCACCTCACCTCATGATGAAGCCGCCAAAGACTCGGCCATGTATATTGCGCTGCTGTGGCTGGCACACAAAGGTGTTTTGCATGGCTGTGTCACGCATGAGCATGGCATTGCCAGATGTGAGGGAGGGCATGTCAATCATAGCCCTTGCCTCACCCAACAGCTGCTCTGCCCACTTCTGCTTTGCGTCAGTGCCTGAACCACACTGCTTTGGATCAGCCACACGTACAAATCTAGACAAAATTTTATGACTTAAACTCTTGTCCCCATGGGCAACATGTCTGTTGCAGCCTGTACAGTTGGCACTGGCAGTTCTGGGATCATGTTGGGGTGCCAAAGAGGACCTGTACTCTGGACTTGGGCAGCAAGCATGGAACGGTCCCTTTGTAAAAGTCGCTCACCTTGTGGCTGAGCAGATGCAGACACATTGCGGGCTGCCTTGCGAGCATCAGCAACCGCCTGGCGCTCTTCAAACTGCTGCTTCTCCTCAGCAGTCTGAGGTTTGAGGGCATTGAGCTGAGTAGACTTCTTTGTCAAGGGATGTCGTGCCACGAAGGTGAACAGAGCCACCAAACTTGGCTCTCCTTTGCAATGCTCCTGTGTCAAAAGTAAGGGCTGAAGACCCGCCTGAGTCATGTGCCATGCACTCATGATTCGAATCAGGATGTGTTCGGGTGATGAGCAACAATCGGCCTGATAGCATAGGTTGAGCAGTAGATGCATGTGTGCACCTGATTCAACTGCATGCGGATGTCCATTGCTGACTTTCCTGTCCACACGACTTGACCAGACACCTGAACATCCTGGTGTAGATCAAGACGGCGTCGTAAATGGATGGCATCAACAGATGCAGTCACCAGCAAAGGGAGCTGTGTGTCTGTGCGTTCGTCGTCACTGCGTCAGGAACCCATTGTGTAAATTGTGCTTGCCCTTCTGAACAATTACAGCCTTTCGTGACTCAGAGCTCCGACCTTGCTCACCAGTGTTGAAAGGCTATGTTACCAGCCAGAGAGTCGAGATCCTCAAGCAGCTTTCCAACACGCACTTGATTCCAGGGATTTCGATACTGCAGAATGGGGTCTCTTTGGATCTCCAGCTGGCAGGGCTTACACTGTATGATATGTGTGAGCCCTTACCTGTTCCTGAAGAAACCTATCGCTTGAAAACGGGTAAGTCACCGTGATTGGTTGCGGTGGCTTTGCATTCAAGGCTGGAAGCGGCAAATGTTTGAGGCGGTCTTTGTTTTTGGTCAATCGCTCTTGCCAAAGCTTTTTGGTGACAGAGGTGCCAATCATGCCCATCACAGTTTCGTCCCCGCCCAACGCTGATGGAGTTATGTTGCGGGAAAATAGAAGGGGCCC
>JAABUO010001743.1_pt1 | contig 27625 bp, 20 predicted proteins | sample 5559291 | NCBI WGS metagenome assembly JAABUO01 (sample SAMN10711878, study PRJNA513372) | rock metagenome | isolation source: Antarctica rocks | place: Antarctica: Victoria Land, Finger Mt sud | reverse complement strand
TCATAGTGATTTGGTTTACCTTGAGACACCAAAGCCGCCTCCCTCCGTAATTGCACCGGATCCAATTCGACCTCTAGTTCATGGCGAGAAACTCTTCCCCTTTCACTGACCTGGGTCAGATCAACATTGAAGAATTGGTGTGCATAGCTCATACGGTCTTTGGCTCTCTGATCCACCAGCTGAGCTTTTAAGAGACTTCTCTCAAAAGGCTGTTCCACCGAGACGGAAATTCGGAAATCGAAGGCCGTTTTGGGACAGTAAATATTGAGATCTGCAATACGTTCTTTAATGACGCAAGCCAACGTCGCGTCGGTATCCTCATTCTTTGTTTGTCGAATGCGAGGGGGCTTTCCACGAAACCCAGGAATTTGTTGTTCTTCGTAAAAAGAATCTACCTCCCGCCTGTGGACAAAGGTGATGGGAACCCGGTCAGGCTGACGTTGGGCTTGCCTCAACCAATTATTCAGCAACTCATTGTAGCCCTGATGTTGATGCATAGACATGTTGCTCTCAAATCGAATCCGGAGTGAAGGATCCCCATTCAATGCACATTCGTTTTGTACTGGTAGAGACAATCGAAGATCACTATTCGTGTCCACGATCTGGCCAATTTTCGCTTCGATCTCGACATGAGACGAGTCGGCATTACTGCCTACTACCGTCGTCCATAGAAAGTCCATTACCGTCCTGGTCATGTCTTCTGAAGGGATGATGTTTGAAAGCGTGGGCTCAAAACGCTTACCGTCTATGGTCAAGTCATTGTTCTGATCTGCGCCATTCTTTGTAACCATCCTTTCATTCACTGCCTTGTACTCTGGCACTACATTCTGCTCGAGCTCCTTCAGCCTGGCCGGACACTTACGAGCCCACACAGGAACTTCCCTTGACCTCGTCTTCACGGCGTCTCTTTTCCTTTTGACGCCCTTCACCGCTCCTCCCTGCAGCCCATTGACCTGCTCCCCATCCTCGCCTGCGCCAGAATCGCACAGCATGCTGCCCAAATCCATGGCTGCAGAATCTTCCCACCACCACGCTTAAATTTCCGAGAGTCGTCGCCGGACACAACCTAGGGAGATGTCGACAGAGAGTGCGGTTCATGGCAGGCCTCTGGACAGTGATGAAGACGACGATCGAGATATGCCGGTGACTCGGCCGTCGAGGAGGGTGGACCGGCCAAGGCGCGATTCACCGACTGAAGCCATTTCGGACAATCAAGGACGAGAATCCCCGGAACGCCCTAAGACTGCGCCCAAGAGACCCACCAAAGAACTCACTACGGAAGAAAGACAGGATGCAACTGATCGGGAGGGAGACGGGGCTGGTAGTACTGGAAGGGTTACGATTCAAAGCCAGAGTTTTGCAAACGGAAGCGATGGCTTAGCTGAAAGCCAGAACAATGGGTTGACAGCAGACGTAGCTGCTGAAGCTGACAGTGACGGTGGAGACGAGAACGATGAAGACGAAGAAGACGAAGAAGATGAGGACGGTGACGAGGACGGTGAAAGACCTGTAAAGCGATCGAGGCAGGAGCGTCCTAGGAATCAGTTCCTTGATGTGGAGGCTGAAGTGGATGAGGATGATGACGTTGACGAAGACGATGAAGATCCCGAGGAGGGGGATGGTTTCATTCAAGAAGTCGAAGACGCAGCAGAAATGGCAGCGAATCAAAGGCCCGAAGATGATCGCCACCACCGAGAGCTAGACCGCCAACGTCAAGCCATCGCTGAAGAAGATGCTGAGCGATTGGCTGAAGAGTACCGTGCCAAGTATGGTCGATCTTCTGCCAGCTTTGCCTTCCGTGGCGACACTTCTACAGTTCCACAACGACTACTGCTACCATCCGTTGATGATCCTAGTATCTGGGGAGTACGTTGCAAGACTGGGAAAGAAAAGGACATTGTCGACTTATTGATGCGAAAGCGAGAGGCCAATCAATTCACATCTCACCCCTTGGAAATCTCTGCAGTTTTCCAGAGGGATGGATTGAGTGGATACATTTACCTGGAAGCACGAAAGCAAGCTCATGTGTTGGAAGCGCTCAGGGGTATTGTCAGTGTGTATGCATCCAGACTTATACTTGTCTCTATCGACGAAATGGCTGACTTATTGAGGGTAAATAAAAGCAAGTCTAGTGAATTGTTACCCGGGGCTTATGTGCGGATAAGGAAAGGCCGTTATGCTGGCGACATTGCTCAAGTGGAGAATTTATCCGAAAACGGGCTCGAGGCTCGCCTTCGCATTGTTCCTAGATTGGATTTTTCGACTCGTCGGGAGGACGAATTAATAGTAGGTGCTGATGGGAAGCGCAAACGGGTCATAAATGCACTCACCAACCGGAAACCGCCTCAGCGTTTGTTTTCAGCCCAAGACGCAGTTAAAGCTGGAAGCAAGCAGGTCCAGAAAAGGGGCCCTTCAAACTATATATATAACGGAGAGGAATACGATGAAGGATATCTCCTAAAAGATCTCAAACTAAACAACCTGATTATAGACGGCGTCAACCCATCGCTGGAAGAGATCACCAAATTCTCTGGTGGTAATGACGACGCGGAAAATGGCATTGATCTGACCAGCCTCGTAAACAGCATTAAAGCGTCGGCTGCGGAATCAACTTTCCAACCCGGAGACCATGTGAAAGTGTTTCAAGGTGAGCAGACGTCAATAACAGGAGTTGTAGATTCAGTGGCTGGTGATATTGTCACACTACGACCAGTGAATCTGGGCGACTCTGGGACTGAGACGATTGAGATTCCGTCGCGAAATCTTCAGAAGCAATTCAACCAAGGTGATCATGTAAAGGTAACTGCTGGCAAATACAAAGACGAGACAGGAATGGTTGTACGCGTGCCAAGCGAAGGAGATACCGTGACGATTGTTTCAGACGCGAGCATGACCGAAATCACAGTTTTCTCCAAAGATGTACGTGAGTCGAGTGATATCGGAGGATCCAATGTACTTGGTGCATACCAATTGCATGACCTTATTGCGCTGGACATCAATACCGTTGCTTGTATTACCAAGGTTGAGCGCGAGTCGTTCCGTGTGATTGACCAAAACGGAAAGAGCCGAACTATAATGCCGTCCCAGATCAGTATGAAGATGCAAAACAAATTTTCAGTTGCAACCGACCGAGATGGCAGTGAGGTTCGGGTTGGTGATACGGTAAAGGAAATGGATGGTGATAGTCGCCAAGGTACTATACTACACATCTACCGTGCGTTCTTATTCTTGCACAACAGGGTTTACGTTGAAAATTCAGGTGTCTTTGTTGCGAGGGCGCGCTCAGTGGCTACCATAGCAGCAAAAGGAGCAAGAGTTACCACTGGAGGAACGGATTTGAATAAAATGAACCCTAATTTCCAAGTGCATGGGGCTGCTGCAGGAATGATGCAGCAACCACGACCGTCCGGAAGGGATCGTGCCATTGGAGCGAGTGTGACAATCAAGAAAGGAGGCTACAAAGGACTTATCGGAATTGTCAAAGATACTACTGACCAGCACGCTCGGGTAGAATTACACTCTAAAAGCAAGATTGTGACCGTGGAGAAAGACAAACTGGCCTTTAAAGATCCCAAGACTGGCATTTCTATAAATTACGCCGAATACTGTTTCCCGCGAAAGTCTGCGGCTGCACCGCCGGATATGACGGCTGTGCAGTCGACCTTGGATGGTGGAAGAACCCCAGCTTGGGCTAGTGGAGCACGGACTCCAGCTTATGGTGGGAGGACTCCAGCGTGGGCTTCTGGGACTCGGACCCCAGCATACGGAGACAGTTCACGTACCCCTACTTGGTCGGGCAATCGAACCCCTGGATATTATCAGGACGGTTCCCGCACTCCAGCATTCAATCCAAGCAGCAGAACCCCTGGGTATGGAGATGGTAACCGCACGCCCACTTACGGTGGGATGACGCCTGCTCGTGGAGGAGAAAGTGTGTGGAATGCCGGCTCGAGGACTCCAGGAAGGCAAACAAGCGCTTGGGATGAGCCGTTCGGAGGAGGCGGTTATTCATCCTACAATTCGGCTCCATGGGATGATGTGCATGCTGCAGCTACTCCGGGCAGTTATTCAGCCACTACTCCAGGGGCCACAACTTCCAATCTTCCACCTGCTTGGGCTTCTTCGGCGGCAAAGGCCCCCTGGGAGGAGGCAAGCACGCCATACGCTGCCCAGACACCGGGAGCGTATAGTAGTGCTGCGACTCCGATGGCTAGTCACTGGAGCGGGGAGCCTGAATACGCTCCTGCTTCCCCATAGTGAGTTTTGGGATGACTGATGGAGATATTGTCGCACGAATATGAGCTTGATGATTGCGAAGCACATTATGTACATAGATAAAGTAATGCTGAGGTATAACATCACTTGCCATGTCCTATGTTTTAGGGCCTCAGACTCTACGACGCAAAATGGATTGCTTGAAATCTCTCCTACAGACCATGTATCCGATCAAAGTTCGGCAAAGAAAGTTTTCTGCGTCATAGAGCTGTTCTGCACTTTCGCCTTTGATTTCTTGGCTCGTTTGTTCTTTTGCTCAACTTTTTCGTCGTACCTCCACACGCTTAGATCTCTATCCATCCCCGCAAATATCCAGCCATCTTTGACATCAAGACACGCGATTTCCTGTCCAGATGCCCAGGTATTGCGAGTGATCCCAGCATCAACGTCAACTAGTCTGAGCCCGTCGCCACCTGATACCAAAAGCATGTTTTCGACAGGTATTAAACTATCAACAGAGTCCTTTCCCACATTGATTTGGCTAATTCCATATCCCCAATGTCCCATTTCAAAAAGGGTGAGAAATCCGGTAGATCCACCCGTGAGTACCCTAGGTTTTCTTCCCTCAAAGAATGTAGATGAGAGTAGCTCATCCTGCTGATCCTCGCTTTCATCTATCAAGCCTTTCCGCATATCGGATATTGACATGGTTGATTCTCCGGTAGAAATCACTTGGGGTCTGGACTTGCCAGGAAGAAGGGAGAGTGAGGAGATGTAGTCGCGATGGGCAGTTACACTTGAAACAATGCCAATGCCAGCGCGTGCATCGAGAAACTGGATCTCTCCTGATTCCACTCCAACCGCTATGAAATCATTAGAGATCATTCGCAAGACTGTTGGCGTAGCACTGACCTTAGCCATGATATAAAATACACATACTTGAAACTATTGAATTTAGAGACAACTGCTCCAGTAGAAGAATCAGCAAGCTTTAAGACGCCTTCCTGTCCCAATGAACATAAATCTAGCGGAATTAGAATCACCTTGGACATATTTTACGCTGTCCGTCTTGGGAAAATTCGACACCACGGCATGCTCCTTTATGCCTTCTTGTATTCCATATAGCGTCTTTGAGTAGTTCTACCCCGTTCCCGACTGTCCCGTAAGTCTGGACAATCACATGCCCGGAGGCAAGACCAACGGAAACATTGCTGGTATTAGGATGTAGCGAGACACTTTGGACTGGTGCTTTGAACATTCACTATTCGAAGTAAGCGTATGCAGCCCAAAAAAACATTCGTCTGAGTTTATTAAACTTGACGGGACATTTTCATCCCGTCTTTCATGTCAATAAATCATGTCAGCTACGACGAATGACGTCAAACTGAGCACTTTATCTCTGTCTACTGAGAAGGACCCTTTGGATTTCAGGGAGACACCGGAAGTGAGCCCACGACCGAATTTTGATCTTGCGGACGCTATTGATCAAATCCGGAAGGCAAAGTATACAAAGCTCGCACTGCAATTTCCGGATAACTATCTACCATACTCTGCAGACATTGCCCGTGAACTCACACAATCTCTATTCCCAGATAATTCTGCATTGGAATGTTTTATCTTGGCAGATACAACACATGGTTCTTGCTGCGTGGATGAAATAGCCGCGCAGCATGTTAATTGCGATGCACTTTTGCACTTCGGAGAGGCGTGCATGTCAAAAACTACAGCTCTGCCTATTATTTACATATTCGAGAAGGCTACGCTTGACCTGCCCACCTTCTTTGCTGAATTTGACAAGGCGTACGTACAATCGAGTAGTGTCACTCTTCTGCTTTCACGGCAATATGAAAGATACCATCCGGATATATTACAAGAGCTTTCTGCATCCTACGAAATTCATCAGCAGCCTTCCAAAAATCGTCCTCTTGCATATGTTGGAATGCCACCACCATCTTATGTACTCAATCTATCCTCTCAGTCCTCTTTTACACTCCTCTACGATACTTCAGAACACTCATTTGTTAAACCTACCTCTCTACTGGCACGCCGTTATGCACTAGTCCAAAAAGCAAAGGTGTGTGGGGTATTTGGAATCTTGATAGGCACACTAGGCGTTGAGGATGAACTTGCGATGATTGAGTATCTTATGAAAGCTCTAAAATTGGCCGGTAAGAAGGGGTATATCATTTCGATCGGAAAGGTCAGGCCGGAGAAGGTTGCGAATTTCTCGGAAATAGAATGTTTCTGCCTACTCGGATGTGTTTTCAATAGCGTCCTCGAATCTACGGATTATTTCAGGCCTATTATAACACCACACGAACTCCTTCTAAGCTTAATGCGAAATTCTTGGTCCGGCGACTGGATAACAGACTTTGATACGCTACTGCATATGGGACTGTCCTCAGAAATAAGGAATACAGGCGACGATGACGAGCCGGAATTCTCTTTGGTCACCGGTAAATACGTTTCCTCCTCACGTCCAATGAGCCTTCCTCAGGATCATGAGACATCTAAGACTTCCCTCAGCGTACGCGAAAATGGCCAATTAAGTCATATTGGCGGGGCAATGTCCCCAGCAGCGGCTTATCTACGAGAACGTCGGGAATGGAGCGGACTTGGAAGCGACTACGCCACAGAGGATGCTTGCGAAGCAGATGGAGCACTTGTACAAGAAGGGCTCGTGGGAATCGCAAAAGGCTACAGCGCGGGTAGAGAGAGCCAGAAGCATTGAACAGAGCGATGCATGCACTCCTCAGTACTTCTGCAGCACCCCTGCTACATGTAAATAGCGTTGCTTTTCAAGACAAGTCACGTGAACTTAATAGTTTCCAAAAAAAAGTCGAACAGACATCGTCGGGGTGTGACGACAGATTTCTCCGATCAGCATGGTCGTAGATACGACGTACTACGATTGGCTTCAGGTGTCAACAGACTGTGATGGGCTTGCTGTCAAGAAAGCATATCGCAGACTGGCAATTATTTTCCATCCCGATAAGAATCCTGATGATCCTGATGCCGACCAGAAGTTTCAACAGATCAGTGAAGCATATCAAGTGCTGAGTAATGACGATCTAAGGAAAAAGTATGACAAATTTGGCAGAGACAAAGCTGTACCTGATGCTGGCTTTGAAGATGCAAACGATTTCTTTTCGATGATCTTTGGTGGAGACGCGTTTGTGGATTTAATAGGAGAGATTTCATTGATGAAGGATATGTTGAAGACAGCTGATATCACTATGGCTGAAGAGCAGGCACAAGCTGAAAAGGAGGCTGCAGATCCATCGACAAGCAAAGTTGAGAATGTTGCCCAACCTGGGCCTCTGAACCATCTTCCTGACAAGCCTACAACTTCGTCGACGCCATCGTCTGGTAGGTCAACGCCTGGTACATCTACTCCAAGAGAACCGAGACCACAGATCACCGCTCATGGTGAAGATGAAAAGTTCCTAGGCCCGTCTGGGATGACTGAGGAAGAGAAAAACATTCGCAAGGCTGAAAAGAAGAAGGGAGGCCTCAGCAAGGAACAACGGGCCAAGCTGGACGAACTAGAACAACAACGTCAGGAAGAACGAGAAATAAGAGTTGAAGCACTCACCCAAAAATTAAGAGACCGTTTAAGTGTTTGGACCGAAGCAGAGACGCACGATTCAGTAACAGAGGCATTCAGACAAAAAACTATATATGAAGCCGAGTCATTGAAGATGGAATCATTTGGGATAGAGTTGCTGCACACAATTGGATTTACTTATATGCAGAAAGGAAATACATTTTTGAAGAGTCAGAAATTCCTAGGAATTAGCGGTTTCTTTTCAAAGGTAAAAGAAAAAGGCACCTTCATGAAAGAGACGTGGGGAACTATCTCTGCTGCGCTTGATGCGCAAATGGTTGTTGAGGACATGGCTAAGAAGGAAGAGAAGGGCGAAGAAATGACAGACGTTGAAAAAGCAGAATTCGAAAGAAGGCTCACTGGGAAAGTGCTCAACGCTGCATGGCAGGCTAGCCGCTACGAAATACAGTCAATCTTACGCGAAGTGTGCGATAAGGTCATACACGATAAGAGTATCTCAATGTCAAAACGCATTCAAAGAGCCCAAGGGCTGATGCTGGTCGGCTCCATCTTCTCCGCTGTTCATGCTGATCCAGATGAGGCTGAGGATGCTAGGGTTTTTGAATCCTTATTAGCCGAAGCACAACAGAAGAAGAACAAGAAGGAGAAGCGAGAATCCAAACATAAACCCCCCAATCCTCTGAAGGCCTAACATGCATCATCACCCATCTCTGTGTATTTTCTTCATCTACCTACCCGTCCTTTACAATGTACATTTCTTGGCCTCTTCTTAGATATTCTCGATCCATACTTTATGAGATATTGATTGGACCCTTTTCAACATGCCGTCGTTTTGTGCCTCGGTAGGACTCGTGACACGCAACACGAAATTCGACCTGACGTACCATCGCCCATGTCGCAAGCATACTCTACCAATGACGTGGAAGGCCACAAGAATGAGAAGGACTTGTGGATAGTAATCGATACTGAGGTATACGATCTCTCCGGGTTCGTGGACTCGCATCCTGGAGGCAAAAAGATTCTGCTACGCGTGGGCGGGAAGGATGCAAGCAAGCAGTTCTGGAAGTATCATAACGAAGCAATACTGAACAAATATAAACCAAAGCTGAAAGTTGGGCAGATCGGCGAACCAAAATCAGGGGGCAGTGAGAAGCTAAAGGCGGCAAAGCAACGACAACCTGCTGCAGTTCCCGAAGAACGGACTGCTGCGCCCCTTGCCCCAGCGCAGATAGATGTTCCAGAAGCCTTTGGTGATATGGTGCCTTATGGTGATCCGAACTGGTACCAAGGATGGCGTTCTCCTTATTATAATAGCAGCCATGTTGCTCTGCGCGAAGAGGTCCGTCAGTGGATGGATGAGAAGGTGCAGCCCAATCTGAATGAATGGGACGAGCAAAAGTTTGTTCCTCCTGAGATATATCGTGAAATGGGTGCCCGTGGATGGCTAGCCGGGGCTCTTGGTATTCATTATCCGACTCAATATACGGACATAAGGGTGAAGACGGTCAAGCCAGAGGAATGGGATCATTTTCACGAGTTTATACTCACCGATGAGATTTCTCGCTCAGGCAGTGGTGGGTTTGTATGGTCCATGATTGGTGGATACGGTATAGGAGGGCCACCAGTCATCAAGTTTGCCCAAGAGGAAGTTAAGAAGAGAGTGATGCCAGGTCTTCTATCTGGAGAGAAGAGAATATGTCTGTGTATCACGGAACCCGACGCTGGATCTGATGTTGCGAATCTGGCAACCGAGGCTAAGAAAACACCCGATGGGAAACACTACATCGTAAACGGCGAGAAGAAATGGATCACAAACGGCATCTGGTCTGACTACTTCACGGTGGCTGTGAGAACCGGCGGACCTGGCATGAATGGTGTTTCAGTACTCTTGGTGGAGAAAACCATGCCGGGAGTAAACGTACGGAAAATGGACTGTCAAGGAGTATGGGCTAGTGGCACCACGTACGTGACGTTTGAGGATGTCAAGGTTCCCGTTGAAAATCTTATCGGGCAAGAGAATAAAGGTTTCAAGGTCATAATGACTAATTTCAATCATGAGCGAATGGGCATCATTATCCAATGTGGTCGATTTGCAAGAGTGTGTTACGAAGAGGCCATGAAGTACGCACACAAAAGAGAGACATTTGGGAAAAAACTCATTGAGCATCCCGTTATTCGCTTAAAACTTGCACACATGGCCCGACAAATAGAGGCTACGCACGCTGCGATTGAGAATTTGGTATATCAATCTGTCAAAATGGGCGACGAGGAGGCTATGTATCGATTGGGAGGTGCGATTGCTGGTCTGAAAGCACAAAGCACCACAGTCTTTGAATTTGCGGCACGAGAAGCCTCGCAGATCTTTGGGGGTTTAGCTGTGTCGCGAGGAGGACAGGGCGCTAAGGTGGAGAGGCTGTACCGAGATGTACGGTCGTACGCTATTCCTGGTGGGAGTGAAGAGGTAAGTGTCCGGCACTCCGTGAAACTAACGGCTCTAGATCATGTTGGACCTGTCTATACGGCAAGCACTTCGTGTGCATCAAGCGCTTGGCGCAAAGTTGTAGCTGTAAATTTCATATCTGTGGGTTCTGGTTGGTTGTGCACACGTCGTACTCGTACCAAGGTAAGCTCTCAGGTGTGTCGCGCGGCAAACGTGGGGTTGTGGACACATCACCAGATTTAACAAAACTCGATGGTATTCAAGCTTGAATCCTGCTTGCTCATCCATAGGTGCTGGGTAGGATTGCACATGTTGGCTTCGATCTCGTGCTCGTATCCGCTGTTCTCGCAGGCATCAAGCGCTCCACTGGCATTACGTGGGTTTCACGCTTGCCTCAGCAGCTAATACAAGTGTGAAGGCGCAGCGGATCCGGTCAAAAGACTTACGCGGAGCACTAATCACCTATTTGAATGTTGGCGAATGGATCGTCGACACGAGTATCTCATTCATGTCTTCTTCTTCGTTCTTTGAAAGACGCAGGTGACAACGGGAGTCATGTACACATTCTATACAAATCGAGAACTCAAGTCTACCCTACACTGTGACTCCTGGTGTTGCTTCCGTATATGTGAATCAGTCGTCGAGATTCCACAAACCCTTCGACAATGGGGAGCTGAATTTTGGTCGAAACTGCCTCACGCCGCTTGTCAATATTTTCTCGCTGTCAAGTTTTGTATCTGGTCTTGTTGAAGGTACGGATGATTTACCTACCTTGTTTTCTTCTATTGGAGACACATTTGTTGGCAGAGGCTGCAAGATTTTAGGCTCCATGCTCTTCCTTCTCTAAGTCATTAGTGGATATTCTTGGAGTGATACGTACTCTATGTGCGTAAGGCAGTTTCCCAATGTCAATGAGAAACTCATTTTCATCCTGCCATGTGCCCGTCTTCTCACATTCCAGGATCCATGCAACACTGACGCACTTCACAGAACCCTTAGTTTCTCGGACTTTAGACAGCGTTTTGTCGCTACCGTCTTTGTAGACGACATGTGTTACGCACTGTTTTGAAGTAGACTTTGAGTATGGGACCCAATTCCACTTTTGCACAACTTTCGCGCCAAGTTCTCGCAGAGCGTCGCTGTACAATACAGAGGCATCGTCACCATCGGAGGTTTTGATATCCAAGTATATCACCGAACCATCCAATGTTTTTAAAGGTTCACAAATTGACTCGATAGGATTAGAATTATGGCTCACCGATAGTCGTAAAAGATGGCCATGGGTGGTATTTTTGAGCTTTACTTCACCCTGCTGCTTTTTCAGTCCTCGACTAACGTCAAACTGAGCCCTCTCTCCAGGAGAAGATGGACGTCCATTTGCTGTATTAAATGAGGGATGGTATTGCTTCTTCGGAAGGATTTCCTTGTCTATCTCTCCAGACACATTATCTTTTGGTGAAGCCAACGAAACATTCGAAGATCTCTTACTGAACGGTCTCTTATTGTCATTATAGGGTTTTATCGAAGGAGAAGAGTCCAAAGTATTGCTTTTGGTTTTGCATTCATTAGGTACTTGCGTTCGTCTCTTAATAGAGGGCAAGGTCTGTGTCTCGACGTTCGGCTCAAAATGTCTCTTCAAAGGAGAGGTGAGATCAAAGACTTTGCGTTGGATAGGAAAGGTAGTTGATTGAGACGCATTGCGTTCAAGCGACGTGTTCTTGCCAGTACTTCCAGGCTGCCTTTCTTGGACACTACTTGCTTTGCTGTCTTTGCCCACTTCGTTTTTGTGAAGCTTAAAAGGTCGTGCAGCTCTAATTGTTTGGCCAAGTTTAGGCAATGGTTGACGCAACGGGCTTCCAAGTGGTAAACCTGACCTTGGAGTACCACGTATTCTCACAGGGGAGCGTTGAGGACTCATATGAAGAAGACTGCCGAATGTCCATTTGGACGGTGTATTTTTGCGCGGCTCAACCGTGAGTTTCGATTGAGCCAGTATTCTTTGTGGCTCTCCTAACCTCGATTTAGTCGGACTTCCCTCATATTTTGGCAACAGAGTCTTTTTGGTACTTGGATCGACACATGACTGGTCCATCTGGAGTTGACTTCGTGAAGTCGCGTTTTGGTCATTTGCTGATGGGTGTTTGGATGAGCATGAGAAGTGTCGTCTGGGCAACGACAACCGTGGTGGGCGAATCAAATAGCTGCAGACACTAGTGAAACTTTAATCGGTGTGTGAAGGAACCAATAGGACCGACAATTAATCGTGCACAGCTCGTGGGCTTCACCGGTATATATACAGAGTAGTAAATGGAAGGTAAGGGATCCCCTGCATGAGATTCGCAGAAAAAGGGCAAGCACCTGGCAAAAGCAGTGTCTTGGTAAGAGAATGAGATGTATGTTTCCACAATAGTCTCTTCATATCAATCCTGTGATCGGTTGAAAGAGTGCATTCCTTGGAGGGAGTGGATTCTAAGAAGTACGTGTTCGCTACTAGTGGTATATCCGTGGTGTTCACTCCCAGCTAAATGAAATTTGTTCAGAGTCCAGCAACATCCATCCATGATCCTAGGAAACCACCATACGTTTCTGTGATCTGGTCAAAGTCTTCCACAGTGAGGACCGTTTTGTCTCGACGCTCCTCGAATATTTTGTCAATGAGCTCCTCAATTCCTGCAGAGACAAGATCTTCGAACGCAGCAGCACTCTCAATGTCTTCGTATTCAGCAGCAAGAGATGAGTCCCGATTGAGTGTACCCTCAGGATCATGTATGGGAGGTGTTCCATTGTGATTCGTCATTTCCTCATCTTGGCCTATGTTCACTTCTCCCTCCTCTTCACCAAATTCGTAATCTTGATTTTCTTCTTCAACAACATGCATTAAACTACCGTCTTTACGGGGTCGATGGATGGCCCGTGGTATTGGCGCCGAGAATGCAGAAGATGTTGGTTGGGCACCAGTCAAGATGTTGTGCATAAGGCCTGATGTAGTTACCTCTTCTTCCATGGATCTCACAAGGTCTCTCACCAAATCTCTTGATAGCGAGAAGAAAGCTCGAAATATGCGCTTCAGATCTTCTCTTGATACTAACCCATCACGATCCATATCGTAGCCGGCAAAAATATAGGCAATTTTTTCTTTCTTGGGCCGACTTAGGATTTTCAGTCCACGCACAAATTCCTCAAAGCCAATCAACCCATCCTCGTTGCTATCGTAGAATGCGAAAACCCGATCGCATATTAGGTTGGGTACCACTATGGTTGGCGCGAGGCATGCGTCATATGTAGGACGATCAATGGCACCACAAATTTTCCAGGGGTCAGACGGGTAATCGCTAGCTGCCAAGCATTTGAATTGCGCGTACATTGCCTCTAACTCAGCTTGTTCAACTATTGTTAGTTCAGCAGGACACTCACCCACTTTGCGTGATCTTCTGTAGCTCCTTGACTTGTTCGAAGCTAAGTGCGGAAACATAGTCGCCAGGTTTACCCGGATACCATGGACGCTGAACAACCCGAGGATTAAAAAGGGTCGGAATAGGTATTCGAATCTTGTAAAATAGATGTGTAGGATAGTGCATGTCTAGGGTTTCGCATTGTTCGCACAAGTCAAAGTCTACACAGTTTGAACAATGGTACCGTATGCCACGTATTGGGTTTGTCCCACAGGCGTTACAGGAGACGCCACCTAAGACTGTCAGTGCCAACGAGGATTTAGATAGATACGATGAGCATACCCTTCTCGTTTCGTTTGATCTTCTGCAATCAAGTAAAGTAGATTCAGCAGATTTTGATTGCCTCTGGGAGCATCGACAAGTAACTCATTGTCCTCGCTATGGAAAGTGCGACTACTTCTACGAGCTTCCTTCCATTTATGTAAAATACTGCGTAAGTACTCCTTTATGTCGTTCTTAAAAGTAAGGCCGCAAATTCCGACAATTGCAGTGATGGTAACAGCCGACAAGACAAATGGTTTGGCATTCAAGTTGCTTGAAAACAAGGCCATCGACATTGCTAAACAATGCTATCCTTAACACAGCAAGCCCGCCTGATTTTGGTGACACCTGTCATTGGAGACCTTTCCATCGCGTCTCGCTTCATTCGTCGTTGACCTTTTGGCTCGGTTGTGTGCGTCACACAACAAGCCCCCACTAAAGGAACACAACCTAAGTGCTCCGCAAACACATACTACAATAATCTGAGCACTGCGCTATCATGACTGGGGAAGCATGGTAAGTAGCGCAGGTATGGCCGAGACAATGAGCTAATGAAAGGCTCTATCTGTTGGCTGTGATCCTAAATGCAGTCAATCTGTTTCTGCAGGTCTTCTTTACCATCATGTACAGCGATCTGGAATGCGATTACATCAATCCGATTGATCTCTGTAATCGCCTCAACAGCTACATACTCCCAGAAGCCGGACTTCATGCATTCCTAACTATTCTATTCCTTATCAATGGGTATTGGGTGTCGTTCTTATTGAATCTACCAATGGTTCTGTTCAATGCCAACAAGTATGACTATGGCTCATTGTATGTTAACGGTAGAATTATCAAAGGCAATCATCTACTTGATGCTACGGAAATATTTAGGACACTCGGCAGACATAAAAAGGAAAGCTTTGTGAAGCTAGGCTGCCACCTTGTACTGTTCTTTTTCTATCTCTACAGGTTGGTTTGCACAAGGACGTAAGCTAATTAAAGCATGATTGTGGCATTGATTAGGGAGGAACACAATTCATCATGAGAGCTTCCCGCATATCTCGAGCTTCTGATTCTAACACGACTTTAGCTTTGAGAGCGCGTAGCTTGAAGATGTACATGCCATCTAAATATTACATATGATTGAAATTAATTATCTGTGGTCGCGGCTTCTACCGGGGGTTCGCATGCGCCTCCTGGAGAATCTGCGTTCCGTGCCGTTAAAATTTCGACGCCAGTCTCAGTTACCAATAGCGTGTGCTCGAACTGGGCACTCAATTTGCCATCTAAAGTAGTGCACGTCCAGTTATCCGGCCAAACGACATCTCTATAAGTCCCGAGATTGATCATCGGTTCTATGGTAAAAACCATGCCGGCTTTCGCAGTTCCCACAGCTTTGCTTTTTGCGTCTGCTGTCAGCTTGGTCCAAGTAAGCCTTACAATGCGGTATGTTTGGCGGGCCATGAAAGAGGCTATGTATTCCCTGCGTTGTTAGTACATGTGCACAATGTCGAACTCACATGGCCAACGAAACTTCTCACCACGCTGCAGCCACGGCTTTTGGCATGCTTCTCAATGATATTTCCAAACTCGCGAAGTGCAACCCCCGCTTTCACCGCCTTTATTGCTAAATCAAGGCACTGACGCGAGGACTCCACAACTCGTACCGCATCCGGATTGGCTTTCGCTCTGTCTCCGACGTAGTATGTTTCATTGACATCTCCGTGAAAGCCGCCATGGTACAGACTGACATCGAGATTTATAATATCGCCGTCTTCTAATGGCCTTTTATCGGGAATGCCATGGCATACTACCTCGTTGACTGACGTACAAAAAGATTTGGGGAAGTTATTATAATTGAGTGGGGACGGATATGAGTCTCGCTCTAAGCAAGCTTTATGGACGATTTCATCCAAATCATCTTGACGTTAGTGGTAATCTCAAAAATAGCTTACCTGTCGTTATACCTGGTCTCAAATGTGAGGCAGCAAGATCAAGAACTTCTCTTGTAAGTATACAGGCGCGTCGTAGCCCTTTAATTTCTTTTCTATCCAGTATCTTGATATTCGCGTAACTATAATATCTCGGTTCGCTTCGAGGAAAGCCATCCTCTGCGTAATCGGGTTCCGCTATATTGGCCGGTATTGTGCGCTTCGGTGATAGGGGATAACATGGTCTGACGGCACCAGTATACTTAAAGGAAGGAAACGGATCAGAAACTTCACAAGTCAGCAGTCAGCCAGATACAGTCATACTTCTGCCTTGGTGCAGTGACTTGTGAGCCGCCCAGTTGCTTTTGAAGCATCCTTGCGAGCAGAAAAACGACCCCTTCAACCCTTGCTTTAGACACGTAGGACACTGCATTGAGGCTTCCTCTCTGCAACCCTGACCAGAACAGAGGATTTGGGATCCTTCGCCTGCCACGGCTGGATCTTTCATTTCTGTGCTTCGTGACGTGTTCCTGTATGGGGAGGGGGCTACACAGTTGCCCGGTCAGGGTAGTCGGATTCAGTAACATAAAATTTCTGCCCTTCCGCATTTGGCACGTACGTCTGACCGTACCATCCCGGGGTTAAGGTGACCGACCCTGGCGTCAACAGCGGTCCTGGTCTCGCGGTCAGTGGAGTCGAAGACCCCCAGGGCAAAACTCAAAGCGTCAGATCTGACCATCCCAGGTCGACCAACCGACATTGGGGAGTTTGACCCTTTCTTGGTATCCAGAAGGAAGTGCGACTTCGCTCTCCTCCCACAATCGAGGTAGCGCAGCAGTATGCCTACATGATCGAGGAAGCATCTCGCCTAACTGAATCGCCATTTCAATCCCGTTCCCTGAACGCCCCTAGACATACTCCATCCCAGCCGCAGAACCGGTCGGACAGTATTGCTCCGGTGAATGAACGGTTCGCCAGGCTCTCGGAGGAGAAGCAGAGACGCCTGGAAGGTAAGCTATCGAGGAAGACGAGCAACGAAGACAATCTTCGTCTTCTTCGGGTGTGCAGGGGTGGAGGCATCAGTCTATGCGTGCAGAGGCTGCAACACAGTGGGAGCCTTCCCCGGCCGTTACAGGCCAACCTTCGTCCAGCAATGTGCGAAAACGAAAGCTGAAGGAAGCGGAAGAGGAAGAAAGGGAGAGGAAAGAGCTTCGAAGGAATGGAGCCGATGCGAAGCTGGAGTTTGCCAGAAGTCGTCGCATCATGCAAGAAAATCAGAGAGACATGCAGAGCAGATTGCTGCAAATGCTGGAAACTCGATTCCCTCCCCTGACGACCTCGACCGCCGAAGCAGCTGACAAACAGGGTGAACGCGATTCGCCTTCCGACCAATAGATTTAGGAATATGAGCATTTCGCACCTATTGCGCGTTCGCCTTTTATCTACAGTATGCTCTAATGAACAGATGCCTTTATCACTTCACGACGCCAGGATTATGCATAGCATTTTTTAACTCCTGAAACAATGCTTCTCTTACGGCATTTCGATTAGTAGCCCCATCACCTGTACTAGCCACATCCTCGTCGCCATCAGAATTGGAGCCACTCATATACGCCTCCTCGTCAGGAGGTGGATCTACCTCCTGGCCATCATCAACCCAAAGGTCGTCTTGGTCGCAAAGCAAATTATGGAGGATGACGCAAGATTCAATCCATTTCAAGAGAGAAACTTTTTCCTTCGCCACGGATTCGATGTGGCCAGCCCTGCAACGAGTGTCACGATAGGAGACGACCTCGGTCTAAAGAAGGAGATCCTTCAGGAAAACCACGACTCAGTACTCTCGGGTCATCCAGGATCGAACAAGACTTTGGAGTCGATCAAGCTTGGCTACTATTGGTCTCGAATGCAGAAGGAAGTCGCGCAATACATTGGTACCTGCGAAGTTTGCAACCGAACCAAACCGTCGCGCACCAAGTCCAAAGGTCTGTTGAAACCACTTCCGGTTCCAGCACGACCATGGAGTTCAATTTCAATGGACTTCATTACCGACTCACCTCCTTCACAGGGTCAGGAAACGATCCACAACTACTATCTTCGAAGGTACTGCACTTGTATACACAGACAGAGTTTCCACGGCTCTCATGAGGCATTGGTCCTCGGTGGTTAAGTGGCCTACTGAACAAGCAAAGGTAGCCATGAGACAGCGCGTTGAAGCCCAAGGGTTCGACCTTTGGAGGAATTGTGTCGGAATTATCGATGGAACATTGATCGTTTTGAAACACGCACCTCCCTTGCCTCGCCATGAAATGCTGGAGTAAAAAAACTACCGCAACAACAGTATGGCCTACAGGCAACTGTTATCTGTGATGACCGCAGGCGGATCATACAGGTTTCGTGTCATTTGCCTGGAGCAGCTCATGATGTCCGCGCTTATCGGCTGATCGCTGCCCACCGGTCGCCAGAAACCCATTTCACTGGCCGTCAATTTCTGCTGGCTGATGCAGACACCGTATTGCCATCACGCCGTTCAAGGCTCCGCGCAATGGAGTATTGAGCAGGGATTAGAAGAAGTACAACAGGCACCTGTCCGGCCTGCGAATTACGATTGAACATACAATTGGTATTCTCAAGAGCGGTTACGATCTCCAGAATGAATCGGATTAGCGGGCTCTGGGTTTCATTATTCACCCTTTCCAATACCGCAGAATTTCGATATACCACCTATGGTGACAGCACCATGACCGGCTCTTGATCCAGATCTTAATAACACAACGCGAAACTGCAGATCGCTCGGCTCTTGTCGCCGCCGTGCAGCGGGCGAAGAGCGAAAGACTGCGTCATCTTTAATCAAAGCATGAATGGCTCCGAAACTTCTTCTCGCGATGCGAAAGTATGCCTTGAACTCGTCATCCGAGAGACGAGAGGGATCTCGGACAATGCGGCCAAGGCGAGATCGATTTGATCGAGTTTGGATGTATCGAGTCTCTCTCAGTTCATCCAACCGAGTGCGTAGGCCTTGAAGGCCAGCAGAACTAGCAGAACTCTCGTCACTTGCGCTGCCGAGTGAAGAACCATCCTCCTCCTCTGTCACCATTGACATTGACGGGAACCTTATGTTAGACAAACAAGCAGATCATCTTATTATAATCATACACTGGCGATGGCATGAGATCCAGCATGTCAGACCCGTCCGTGGAGTCATCACTGCTGCTATGAGCAACCAATTGGCACCGCTCAGCTGCATATATGCGCGTCTCGTAGAACTCTACCAGTTCCCTCGTTCATGGTGCCTCGGCATAATTGTAGATGTCCAATTTCGTTCGGTAGAAACGAAGGAGGTCATTTTCACCTGACGGTGGACGTAGAAAGGAGGATTGCACGCGAGTTGTATTATTTTAAAGCTCATTTAACGTAGCATTTTTGCAGCTGTATTTTTACAGTGAGGTGGGATTTTACACCTGCCGCCTATAAAATTTAAATTTGAATCTGACTACCCCTGTTTCGAGTACAGATGGCGGCGATTCGCATCAATCGTAGCAATGGTCCTTCGAACGGGACGACTACACAGAGCCCTGGTGCAAGCTACGACATTGGTTCCCCGCCAACGGTCAGTGCTCTGACGGAGTACGGCACTTCTCCGCAGCCGGACGAAACTACGAATGAAGCAATTCTACCATCATCTCTACTGTCACCGTCGGGATATCCCGACTATCTTCGACTCATTCTGACTTCAAAGATCTACGAAGTATGTGAAGAAACACCTCTGACACACGCCATCAATCTCAGCAATCGCTTGGGCTGCAAGGTGATCCTTAAGCGTGAAGACCTACAACCAGTCTTCTCCTTTAAGATACGTGGGGCGTATAACAGAATCGCACACATTCCAGCTGAAGAGCGTTGGAAAGGCGTGATTGCCTGCTCTGCAGGTAATCATGCACAAGGGGTCGCCTTTGCTGCCCAGCACCTAAAAATCCCGGCCACAATCGTAATGCCAGAAGGTACGCCATCCATCAAGCATAAAAACGTTTCGCGAATGGGGGCCAAAGTCGTGCTGTATGGTCCTGATTTTGATGCTGCCAAGGAGGAGTGTGCGAGACTGGAGAAAGTGCATGGTCTCATCAATATCCCGCCATACGACGACCCCTATGTTATTGCCGGGCAAGGAACCATCGGAATGGAAATCTTAAGGCAGACCAAAATTAAAGAACTGGAGGCAATATTTTGTTGTGTAGGAGGCGGCGGTCTGGTTGGAGGTATTGCAGCATACGTGAAACGTATTGCACCGCAAGTCAAAATATATGGAGTGGAAACATTTGACGCCTGTGCCATGAAGAAAAGTATGTGCCAAAAAAGACGAGTCGTTCTTGATGAGGTGGGCTTGTTCGCAGATGGGGCTGCGGTTAAAGTAGTAGGTGAAGAGCCATTCAGACTATGTCAAGCATATTTGGATGACATAATATTGGTGACAACTGATGAGGTTTGTGCTGCCATAAAAGACGTTTTTGAAGATACGCGCAGTATTGTTGAACCTGCAGGCGCTTTAGCAGTCGCCGGTCTTAAGAAATTTTTACATTTAAAAAAGGAACCCCCAACATCATCATCGAATTCGTATTGTGCGATTCTCTCAGGTGCGAATATGAACTTCGATAGGTTAAGATTTGTAGCAGAAAGAGCTGCTCTTGGTGAACAGAAGGAAGCTTTCATGTTGGCTATGATCCCTGAGAGGCCGGGAAGTTTCCTACAACTGATTTCCGTGATCTCACCTCGTGCAGTAACTGAATTCAGCTATCGATACAGTGCAAAAAGTAGCGACGCTGCTGTATACATATCCTTCGCTGTCAATGATATCGAAGTAGAGGTTCCTGCAATCATAGACCAGCTTCGTGACCTCAATATGACTGCAGAAGATTTAAGCGAAAACGAACTGGCGAAAAGCCATGCCAGATACATGGCTGGCGGAAGACAAGTTGTGCCCAATGAACGTCTTTTTCGGTTCGGTATGTTCTTTGAAATAGACGATACTAACCTTAGAATTCCCAGAGCGACCATTCGCCCTCTTCAAGTTTCTCTCCAATCTTAAAGTTGGGTGGAATATAACCCTTTTTCATTACAGGAATCATGGCTCGGATATTGGCCAAATTCTGTGTGCAATTCAAGTAAGCTCTTCCGACGAAGCTGTACTTCAAAAATTCCTCAAGAATCTCGGATATCCATGGAAGGAAGAGACGTCAAACTCTGTGTACCGCAACCTCATGTCTGTCTGAGTGCTTTTGTTACGTGTCAGCTGCCAAGCCTTCGACCAACACCTTGAAATCCAGAAGGCTCAGACAGTCCACGTTGATCCTCGATATTGCCAATGGGGTTTACCGTGGTGGAAAAGGTAGTATACCCGTCGTCTCTGCATTCAGCCCTGGTAACGAAGCCATTAATGTGCGACAAATTTGGTTCAACCTTTGCCATGATCCACTCTGAAGGATTGCAAAGATGGTCTTGACAATTGGCATAGCAGTAACCAAGAATAGCACCTATAAGATCTAGGATCAGATCTTGACAAGTGATCACCTACGTCCGACAAACGATGCCTGTGGAACGAGCAAGCCGATTATGCAAATCCATGCGAGAGGCAGGGCCCATGATGGAATAGCTACATTCCCTATGTTGATCGCTGGGCTTCTTGAATAGTCCTGCACTGCATAATAGGCCATCAGAGAAAATACGGCTCCACTACTGCCGGCAAGAGTGGCGTTTGCTTGCGTAAAAAACGAGATTAATGAGTATATAACTGCTGTTATGAAGACGCATTGCATCACAAGGAAAGAGCTTATTAAAGTCCCTTTTTCTCTTTCAAAGCGAGAGAGATATGGTACAAGAGATATCGTATTCGTCAACCAGTGAAATATGTTTAGATGAACCAAAGAATAAGTAACGACTCTGTGTATTTGTAGATTCTCGAAAACCTTATGGGGATTTAAAGACATCACTTCTACAAGATTGATTCCCTTGACCCGGACTATGGTGGACAAAACATATACCACACTTGTTGAAACGGCCACAAGACATGTCCAAGGTGGAATTGTGCGAATAAAGTCTGACACATGGCTTATGTTCATGGTTTAGTCCAGTGGGTGTGTGTTAGTTCGGCAACACGACTGACCACATCATCGCGATTCGGAGATGGGTCAAGGCCACAGTTCAACCCCACAAAACCAAGAAGATGTGGGGCTGCTTTTTGCTCACAGATGTGCCAAGTTGGCATTGAAGGAAGTTGAACTTTACACATTCAAAAGGAACTTTGCTGAACTGGCGGATGAAACAGACGGATTACTATATTGGCCTGCACCTACATTTTTGAGATTTCTTGGGATCCCGGATATTTTTGACGTGGGAGAGATACTTTTTTCTTCTGCTTCATACATTGCAGCGTTTCCTTTTCCCCACAGCCTAGCTCCATCACCTTTAACACTGGAAAATTTACTGAAAGTCATCGTTATTTTTACAGGCCGCCTTCATCTGGTTGTTAAAAGCCAAGATAATATAACAAAGCTCTTGTTTGACTCGTTTGCCGTCTTTGATCGCTCGGCAGAGAGGGCATCTGAAGAACAGACTGAAGAATTCGATCTAAAAACTTTAGAGTCCTTGGATGAGATACAAGTACTGCATTTACACGACAAGGTGGAGATGGGTACAATTCCTGTATCCACTTTTCGAAAGCTATTGGTTTTTCTTCTCGCCATTCGACATCAAAAGCCCAACGAACCGCTTGCGGCACATATAGTTCGGTTTACGTCGGCAAATGTTGCAGATTTGCAGAAAATTGCTGACGGCATTATTGCAGCTCTTGTTGGAGAAGAGAATGAAATGATAAATTTTCCGGCCTTCAAAACTTATTTTGAACGATCTATGCCATTTCTTTTTGAGCCGATGGGAGCCCTATTTGGACGCTTCTTCTATTCGCAGAAGGATTTACAAATCCCGAAAAGTGTCACCTCCAATGAACATTCTCACACAGAGGGAGCCATGGGTGCAAGTGTTTCGGCGCTTTTGGCTCTCTTCCTACCTGCTACTAGACTTGCGAAAGCTAATAATGTGTTGTATATTGGAAGTCGGGATGGGTTCTCCATGAACAGCTTTGAATCCCACGTATTCAAATACAACGCACCTACCTTGCTTTTAATTAGAGGTCGTCGGTTTGCGTTTGAAGGAAAGTCAAAACAAGAGGAAGACTTCCTAGCCAGTTTGCCGACAAGAAGATATCAATCAGGCTATGGTACTGGAGAGGACCTGCTATTTGGTGCGTTAATCAATACTGCATGGAAACATACTACACAAGGTACATTTGGTGATAAGAGATCCCTCTTATTCCAATTGCGCCCTCACTTTGAAGTTTATCCTGCTTCGTCTGTACAAAAATACGTTTACTTCTCCAAAACGCTGGGAATTGGCTTTGGCCATGAACCATACCAGCCCAAAAAATATACAACTGATGGCCTCGGTCCACTTTCCCTATATCTAACTTCTTCGTTGGATTATGGGGTATTTCGTCACCTTGGGCCGGGTGGTGGATATGTAGCCTCCGAGTCCAGAAGGAGACATGAGAACATAGAGGAGATATTTGAAATACTAGAGTTGACGGTCTATGGGATTGGTAGCGAGGAAGACGGCCAAAAGCAGAAAGAAGCTTGGGAATGGGAGGCGAATGAAGCCGAAAAACGGCGGCATGTTAATTTGGGTGGGGATCTCGAAGAAAACAGGAGTCTGTTAGAACTAGTGGGAATATTGGATACCGACAGGCGTAGCGGGGGCAGCGTTTGAAAATCTAATGTAAATGTATCCGTATTGACCCCGGCCCTGTAAAGTCCGTTCCTGAAAGAACGGGCCGCGACCGGACAACGTGTAATTCCTCCAGCAACCGTATGCCCCTCGTGTCGCAAAGCTGACATGGAGCCAATTCAGCTTACATCGCCTGGTTGGGGAGACCTCTGCTGAAATAAATGTGGACATATCTGAATATGTAATGGCTTTACACGTCCATTTTTTTCTGACATAGTCACCTATATTTCAACCTTCCCATTCTCTTGTGCCAGTATTTACTCTACAGACCACTCATTACTCACTTAGACAAAATCAATTGGATCTTCCATGCCCTTGTTGCACTGGTATACACGACACCATGGGACCACTACATCATTGCTCATGGTGGTTGGGAATACCCCCTCGAAGCTACCAAGTTCTCAATTATGGAAATCCCAATTGAGGAATACATGTTCTTCGTCATTCAAACTCTCATGGTAGCTCTGCTGTACTCCATGCTTTCAAGGGCTTCCTCACCCCCAATATTGCACCTTTCACCATTCAAGGGCTATATGAATTATGTCTGCAGCTTATGTACAGCGGGGTTTTTAACAGCTTCCATATGGGGCTGGTACGCGGCAGTCCCTAACACACCGTTGTTTTATTTTGGTTGTATCTGCTTTTGGGCTTGCCCGATTTTAGCGATGCTATGGTACCTTGGAGGAGCGTATATCATCCGCCGTTGGCGGACTACCTTTGGAGTAATTCTACCAGCTACTCTGTATTTCTGTTTAGTCGATACTTTTGCGATTCGACGTGGCATTTGGCAAATATCAAGCCATACAAGCTTAGACGTGCATGTCTGGGATGGCCTTCCAGTAGAAGAAGCGTCCTTTTTTTTTGTTACAACTTTCTTGGTTGTTTGCGGATCCGCATGTTTTGAAAAGGCTTTTATTATTCTGCATACGTTGTCCAATTTTCGAGGCACCGAATCTTCTGTTGGCGGGGTAAGCTTTTCTTATTTCACGGACTTGCTAGGTGGTCTACTGCAGAACAGCGTTGTACCACTGAGCGTGATTGAAGACATCAGCAGCTGCATCGATACTTTGAAGCAAGCAAGTTCTTCATTCTACTCTGCTAGTTTTCTTTTCCCTCCCAACGTGCGACAGGATCTTTGTGTATTATATGCATTTTGTCGAGTGTCAGATGATGTCGTCGATGAGTCTAATGGCAAAAGCCAGTCCTGGAAACGTCAGCAATTGAATGAGATGAGATCATTCATTGATGAGCACTTTTTACCTGCAGAGGATTTTGGACGTGGACCCCCTCGGTTACTGAAAAGCAAAATGTGTAGGCATGCTTTTGCATCCCATCGCGCGCTGGTCTATTCGCTTTCGCACAAGGTCCCACGTGGCCCATTTATGGAACTTCTTAGAGGTTATGACTATGATCTGCGCAGCGAAGAGAATGATCCCCAGAGTGAGATTCAAAACGAGAGTGACTTAAGAGCATATTGTGCCAACGTTGCCAGCAGTGTTGCGGAGATGTGCTTGTGGCTTATGTGTGATTCTCGGCATTGGGAAAGGACGATAGAGAGTACTTCATTTACTCTAGTGAAGATCAAAGCAAGAGAAATGGGAGAAGTCTTGCAATTAGTCAATATCACTCGGGACGTTCTTTCAGATGCTCTTATTGGGCGTGTTTATATACCATCGAACCACTTCAGGTCCAAGTCCGATCGCAGCAAACTTGTCGCGTTGGGTCGTAGCAGTACAAAAGATACCATAGGGGAGGCTACCTCAATGTTGGACCTCGAAAGTTGCGCTTTAATGCTTTTGAGGATGGCTGAAATTATGTATGAGCCGGCACGAGAGGCTATTCAACACCTGCCACGAGAATGTCGCCCGGGTGTACGAGCAGCGACTGATGCGTATTGGCATATGGGGCGTAAATTGAAAGTGGAATTGTGTAAAGCAACTCCTAGGTCCACTGCTCCTGAGCAGTAAAAAGTACGAAAAATAACGAAAATACTTGGAGTCGCGCCTAAAGGGATCAATTCGCTTCAAAAAAGGTTGGAAATTACGACAAGTTTAGGATACCATTGCAGGTAATTGATCATCCCCGGCATTTAGAGCAGCGAATTTATTATTGTAAGCCAAATGAATTACGCAAGCTAGCAAATAGCCTCCGGCAAGAATTTTGTTTTTGGGGGGGTTAAATATTATGTGCAGCCAAATGTGTCGATAACACCACATATCGACCTACTTCGGTTAATTGGGTCTTCTATATGCACTTACGAATTACAAAGTGGCGAGACATGAAATAACGAAGAAGATACCAATTAGGTTGGGTGGTCTGACTATCTCGACAGTTTATAAAGCAAGCACACAGAGAAGCCGGACCTTCCCGTCAATGAATCTCATCAGGAGTTCGACTCTCCTGGTGAGGCTCTCATTTGTCAGGCGATATTTGACTTCTTTATTGTATATTTTAGTGTATAAGAAACAATGGTTTTGTCTACTCACGTCATTTTATGCACGGTCAAGATACCTTCAATGATAGAAGCCCTTGCCAGCTGATGGGTGTTTTGACCTTGGGTTTATGGGTCTTCATACAAAGCGCTTTCGCGCAAAGTAGTTACCCTGCTAATTTTTCAATTGAGAGGGCTGAAATATATAAGCATCCAAAACAAGATAATAATCATACCTCACCAATTCACATTAGTGATATTCTTACAGTGAAACTTCACTGGAGTCTCTACAATGCGACATTGGACAACTATGTCGCATTACAACTTGATCGAGCTCTGCAAATAATTCAGCCCCAAACACTTGAAATAATTGGTAGAAGTGGGGATCAAAAACCTGTTTTAAAGCTTGCGACATGCAACGAATTTCAATTAAGTGCAGGGGTGATTTTTTGCCCGCTCGATGAAGTCCCGCAGAAAATATTGAATGAGTACGGCACCTTGAACGGTTTCATTCATGTGGAGGCGACGCTGAACTCAAACTTCATCGGTGATGGCGCCCATAGAGTTTTTGAATTCGCAAACGCGAATTTCGATCAGGAATACGCTTATTCTGCGGATATAGCTATCGCTAGACCAGAGAATTATGAGAAAGTCACTATACCTGAATCGAAAATGCAGAGAACTTGCTCCTGGGGACTTCCGGCCGATGGCTACTACGACAAGGTTTTCGTTTGCACAATTAGCTTTCCTATCGGATATAATCTGTCCCGAGTCTTGGTTTCCGACAACATTCTGAGAGGAAACGCTAGACCTGTCGGCGCCGTATTCATACAAGAAGATGTGAATGATCTTAAAAAGCAAACCTTTGTGTCGATTGTGCGGTACAAAGAGACCTATGCACGTCGTGGTTACGAATTACGTATGCGGCCCCTCGTTGACGAGACTTTAGATGGATCGAAATACCGATATCGCCTTGCTATAACATACGAGTCACATCACGGTACTGATGATGTCAAAGGTTTTGTGGGAATAGCGAAAATCAGAAGTAAGGATTACGGCTTTGAGCAAAAATCTTATCTGCCTCCATTTTCAACGTGGAAGCGAATTTCCCCCCACATATGCAAGAATGATCATGAAGAATGGTTGTCTGCCTCCATTCAATATCCTTTGATCCCATCCGAACAAATTCAATTGCCGGCATATTCAGTCATGGCTGGGTCTCATAGGGACCAGCTATCATTTCCACTCTCAATTGGTTCAGAGGAGCAAGGTGAGTGGACCACCCCTAAATCAACGACGAATTCGTCGGACAGAGACCCACAAAGTATCGAGATCAAGCATAGTCTGTCCCCTCTACATTTCCACATGAATCGTACAATGTTGTATGAAGCCCCAAAAGGTAAAATAACAGCCACGACCCACTCCAGAATGGAGTTTTCACATGTGCGGTCTCGGCGTTCACAGGTGACACAAGGCCGACAAGCACGACACCAAAAGCTCAAAACAGTCAAT
>JAABUO010001742.1_pt1 | contig 27627 bp, 35 predicted proteins | sample 5559291 | NCBI WGS metagenome assembly JAABUO01 (sample SAMN10711878, study PRJNA513372) | rock metagenome | isolation source: Antarctica rocks | place: Antarctica: Victoria Land, Finger Mt sud | reverse complement strand
AGAGCAGATGACGCTGTCTCAGCAGCATGCTGTCCCCAGCACTGACCAGGCAAACGTACAAGGTGCTGCAATACATCAAGCAGGCCCTGCTGCCCATTCAGCAGGCTCCAATGCAGATCAAGCAGGCCCCAGTACAAACCCTAGTGCTCATACAGCAGCTCTGCACAGCACATCTACACCACATGTAGAGGCTTCTCAGCCGCCGTTAGCCAACTCTGCCCTGGAGGACACAGCAAATCTTGCTGTCTCAGCACCAGCAAATCACAAAGCAGCAGTAGCAGCTGTGCAAGCATTGCCAATGCAAACAGCGGCAGATGAGCGTCAGCACAGTACTAGAGACAGGTCTGTGGATGCTGCACAGGGTTTGACACCTGACAGGCAAGATAGTGCTGAATTGCTTGTTGACAGTGCAAAGGCTGCTTTGCACAAGCAAGAGGGGAACAGATCTGAAGCAAGAGGAGTTGGGAGACTTGAAAACGAGTATGCCAATCAGTATAAAAAGAGGAAAACGTGTGACACCTGATTGTGCTCTTGTTGAATTTTCAGTCTTCAGATGTTTGTTGACTTTCAGGTTGTTGCTGAAATGCTAGCTGCTTCATTCAACTTCGATTTCAGCTTACATACGACTCACAGTGTAGCAATTGTTGGCATCAGCTTCTGCGTGATAATCCGTCTGAAAGCAAACCGCCAAGCTGAAAAAGAGCATGATCATGTACGCAGCATTGCAGCTGATGTGCTGCAGTTGCATCCAGGCAGACAGCCATGTCAGGATTGCTACTGCTGTTCCATCTGATACCAGAGTTTTTGCATACTAGGATTCTTGCTTGAACAGCCGGGCTCCGGCACTGCATAGCTGTCTCAAATGAGAGCTGCACTTACAGAGGGCCAGGCCAAATGCCCTGATCAGTATGTGTGGGGCCATTAGGGGTAAACTAGGCCCTTTAGCCGTAGCCTGCGCACTGATCTCGCTGTCGTTGCATGTGCGCTTTAAACGTTGTTGTGCTGTACACCCTGTCCTTTAGGTTGTTGGCTACGTCATACCGCCTACTTGTTCCGAGCACCGGACCTGAGCTTGAGGTGGGCCCGCAGTCAGGCTCGATTTCGTGGGAACGAGTGTCCACAGACAGTCGACGGTGCGGCATATTGTTATCTCGATTCTTCTGGTCTGCATGCTGGTACCTGTATCGATCCGTAAGGTATTAGTGTGCATTGTCCGGGTTCTGTGTGTGGGTAGTTGTGAACCAGTGTGGTGTTGTTGTGCTGTTATGGCGTGGTCAACCGCTCACACCACCACCTGTCAAGTGCTCATGCTTCATTGCTTTTCCTACTTTTTGTTGAAGGCGTCAAGCCATCATTCATGGCTACTTATGAGCCTTTGCGTTAGGCATGTACATGCAGCTGAATGCAAGCAAATTTTACACAAATTTTGAAGACAATCAAGGCTTGCAAAGGGTTTATGCTTTATACTGAGCAGCTCTATGACATGCAATTTTGTGTCGTTCAGAGACATGCTACGCTCCTGTTCATCTAAGCTAGCAGACTGGGAATGACTGACAGCAGCTATCATGAAGCTTGGACAACTAAACCACACCATAACACAGTGCATAATGATCAACACAGCTCGTATATGTGTGAGCACTGCAGCAGACTGACGCTGCATTCACCAACTGTCAAGGTACGTCTCACGCTTGCAGCACACCAAACGTTTTTTGTTGGTGCTTGAGCACTTGCTTTGGACAATATGCATGTCAGCACCTACGCACGTGTTTTGCATGAAGCTGTGCACTGATTACAGGACGGCTGGGACCAATTTGTTGAGGCCAATTGGGCTCCAACCCTCAGGTCAGCGTTTGGCAACCACTGGAAACAAACTGTGGGCAGCGAGGTGCCGGCCATGCTTCAGATCAGCAGACACCCTGGCAGGCAACTGAATGACCTAGACTCTTCAGCATCTTGGTCAAGGTCAGACCCTACCAGCTCAGCAGGCGGCCCAAGTCAGGGCTCAGCTGCCTTCAAAGCCCTGCTGAACCCCCAATTTGCCTCCGCTGGGGGCAACGCAGGACCTATTAGCTCTCAGTCCAATCAGCAACCCTCAGGCAGCAACAGGCACAACACCATGGATGAGTGGGCAGACATCTTTGACCAGTGCAAGACTGCAGTCAATGGGACAGATGCCAACCAGGGCTCTAGTCAGCAAGAGGAGGCGCCAGCTCAGCCCTTTATCAACCACATGGGCGACCAGCGGGTCTCCTTCACAGCTGCAACAGGGGCGTTTGAAAGCTTCAAGAGCATGAACTATGCAGAGGCTGAAGACTGCATGTTTGGAGAGTCTGATGATGAGGGGCCGCCATCAAGCAGCAATGGCAGTCAGCGGTTGCCATACTTTGGGGCCATTGCTGACTGGCCCCTCAAACAGATGCCTCACTTGCCGGTGAGCTGTTGGAGTTTTTTGCTGTCACCACACTCTCATGCCTGCATGTTGGCATGTCAGCATCAGCAGGTGGGCAACATGTGGTCAAACATGCCAGGCATGCATCAGCTTTGTTCATAATCCAGACGCCCAGCTGCATTGTTTGAGTCCTGTAAGGCAATGCAAGCGCTGATCAGCAATCACATGAGGCATCATCACTTTCTGCATGCAATTCACCAAATCATGGTCATCGTTTTAGCCAGCAGAGAAGCCTTTCCCAGGACCAGTCTGTGCATAGTTTCTGTCACATCAGCGCCCAAAATGCTGCCTTTTGCGGTCAGTGCTGGGCATAGCACACTGCATACATCTGCCAGCTGACTGTTCAGCTAGCCCTGAGGGTGGGTCTGCTTCAATCTCTCATCATGCCATGTTTGCTACAGCAGACTCCGCCACGGCGTATATACAGACGCATCAAGAGGGGCAATGCAGCTGGCAAGGCCTCTGTTCCCGCTGCCGCTGCTGTGGCAGCTTCTCAAGCAGCTACCACTTCAAGCGCCTCACAGATTCCCTCGCAAGCGCCCGCAGTCCTGGACTTTGATGTGACAGAAGCCAGGAAGGCAGCTGCCAAGTGGGGCCAGATGGGGCCCCAGTCAGCCCCCCTCATGATCTGGCCCCTGCACTCAGGGGAGCCCCTGCAAGCTCAGGTCATCAGGGCTGATCAGGTACAGGACAGGAGGCCAGATGCAGAAGATGCCAGCCCACCTCTGCTGGAGGAGTCCAGTTCAAGCTCTCGGGTCAACACCAAAAAGCGGTCTGCTCCCACTACGCTTGTCAACACTCCGCAGATGCTACAGCAGTTGGCCAAGGAGGGTAGTAGCAGGGACAGCACCTGTAGTAGCAACTCTGATGACACAGGGAGTCAAGACAGCGACGACTCGGATGAGTCTGAGCCTGATGTGGTGTTTCGTCAGCAGCACCCCTTTGGGATGCAAAACGGCTTGGCAGCAACAGCAGACAGCCAGAAGGGGATCCTGTCACAAGGGCAGGGCAGTTCAGCCACAGGGCCGACCCCTGCTGCCCTGCCCAGGTCATTGTCACCCGTCCCTGTGACCGGCGTCATGACTGCGTCACAGATCCGGCAAAGGCGACAGCAGGAGATGGCTATGCCTTCCACTGGGTACCATGTTCCAGGCGGCACCCCAGTTGCACACAAAGCAGTGCCCCCCTCTAGTGGAGCCAGCATGCAGGCAGATCCTGTGCCTGTGCATCTGAAGCATGCCCTGATGGGCAAGCAGATGTTGGACATGGTGGATGGCTTTGGGCGAGCTCCCTTGCATGTGGCTGCTGCTGCTGGCAGAGTTGATGTGGTGCAGCAGCTGCTGTTTGGCCGCTGTGATTACACTAAAGCCCTGCAAGCTGATTTCAGGTGCAGCTATTCAGTCCAGCAGCTGAAGCTTGCATTGGCACAACGCAAAATGCAACCGTTCAATCGATATTCTATCATGCAGCAGTGAAGTCTCACACGGGAAGCAGGCTTCCTTCATCTGCTGTGTTTGCATGCCACATGCTCAATGCAATAGTCAATCGCACAATGATCTTGAGATCCAGATGAAGGCTTGACACATGCTCGCAATTTTGTTTGCTTACACTGCCTGCAAAGCAACTTGCATCGATGCTGCATACAGCCTACAGTGCAGTTTACCTGTCTTGCCTGTCCATATCATACAGCATGCCCGGCCTCCTCCTGACCTGGGGATCTGCTGACTCTTTTCAGGGAGTTGGAAAATATGGCCCATGGGGGCAGACCCCTCCCCTCCAACCCAGCCCTAGCGCGGCCACCAATCCTGTGGGCTGAGGACTTTGTAGCCATCGCTGGTTCCCTACCCCTGATGGACCCCCAGGGGGGCCTGAAGCCCCTTCCTGAATCTGGACCCTATGTACAGCCAGTCAGCTTCCAAGGGGCAACTGCCCTGCACCTGGCGTCCTTCTACGGTCACTTGGGAGTGACAGATCTGCTGCTGGCAGCTGGTGCATGTGATGTCACCGCCCCCAACATCCAGGTCAGCATCCCTATCGTCAATGCTCCTGCCAGGTCAAACATTTGCACCTGCTTGCTGCTTCATGTCAGGTCGGCAACTGCCACCAAGTCAGATTGTGGCCATGCTGTGCTGCTACTCAGCAGCATGCCTCTGGACTGTGTCTGCTTGCATATAACCACAGCTTCCTGAATAGTTGTTGACAGTCTCCAGCTGACGTGTCTTTGCCATTCATGCATGCATTGCATCGCCCGGTACCTAACTCTACTGCGGCATTAGTACCATCAAGCACAGCAATGGCCTCATCCACATCAAAGCAGTTGCAGCTGTATGGTGATATATGACATGCCATGCAGGGGCTGACAGCTTTGCACATGGCAGCACATCAGGGCCACTCTGTCATTGTGAACCAGCTATGCAGAGTCGCCAGGGTTCAAGTTGATGCTTTGGACAATGCTGGATGCACACCGCTACACCATGCCACCGCCCTAGGCCATGATGGTGTTGTCATGGAGCTCTGGTCCAAATCTGCCAATGTGGACTTAGCTGATGCAAATGGTTGGACAGGTAGCTGTGCAACACTGTGGTCATTACTAGTAGAGCATCTTGTGATTGGGGCAAAGGTTGGTCTGGTTTGGCTGCAGCTGTGCACGGTCACACAATCTGGTGTTGGTCAAACAAGCTCATCATCAAATTGTGAACTGGTATGATCATTGGGTCTCAAGCATGCAATGCAACTGTCCTTTGCACCCTCTGGTATTCTGTATGGTAGGGGCATAAGCCCAGCAGCTTGCCTCCTTACACTTACTGTTACATGGCAGCTTAACATGATGCACACGGACACTCTCCTCGTTTAGGGTTTAAGCGCCATCATGAGGTCAAGGTGTTGATAGACTTGCCACCAGAAGCGAGACCCAGACACAAAAGCCCTCATGTTCATGTGCAGCTGTATACCACATCGCATAAGAACATAGGGGATATGCAGCTGTAGCTGGTCGGCTTTCTGCCGAACGTCCATAGCAGCATATACGTGATCAGGACCAACTGCATTCTGACTTGTGTGTATTTCCTGATGCAGCTCTACATCACGCAGCCGAAGGTGGCCACCTGGATGTGGTGGCCAAGCTGGTCATAGCAGGCTGCAATGTGTCACGTTACGATTCCCAGGGCATGTCGCCAGGGCACTTGGCAGCCCGGCATGGCTACCATCAGGTCATGGATAAGCTGCTGCTGGCTGGATTTGGCTTGGACATGCAGGGGGGCCTCACTGCCCTGCATGGCTCTGTGGGCAGCACTGCACTACACATTGCTGCCCAGCATGGACACCAGCAGGTCTGTTCATACCCTGCTGGGTATATTGAACCGCGTACAGGACCACATCTGCATGGCTGTGTCGACAGCACTGTTGTGCTCGCTGTTGCTCAGCATGAATGCCAACATTCCAGTCAGCACAGAGTTGGTTTTGTTCTGGCAGTTTGTTTGGTACGCCTATGTAATGATGCTCTCGTATCTTTCAACCTTGAACCCCCCGGCACATTGCAGCTCAGCAAGGATATTTGCAGAGACATGCCAATGGCTCACTCCACCTCCTGCGTGGTCTGTGCACCGTTGCTGTGGGAAAGGCTGCACAGCACATTGAGCCCTGCAGGGCAGTTGCTTGTCATGCTGTTGGCGCCACTCTTTCTTAGGTCTGGTTAGGGACACAGATTGGTGCCAGGTTCCCACTCATGTCTGTTATATTCTGCTTGTAATGCAGATGGTTGAGCGGCTGATTGAGGCAGGAGCCAATGTCCAACTGGTGGATGTGCGAGGCTACACAGCCCTGCAGTGCGCTGCTGAGGGTGGACACATGGGCCCCTTCCGGAACCTTCTGCAGGCGGGGTGTGACCCCATGGCTCAAGACCATGCTGGGGTCTCGGTTCTGCACAGCGCCTGTCAGGGGGGGTGTCTGGAAATCATCAACCATCTGCAGTCCCTGGGGGCCGACCCCAGTGACAGGACTCTTCAGGGCAGGGACTGCCTGCATTATGCTGCCCTTGGTGAGACAGCACACCTCCACTTACTGCCGTACCAGCCTCTGCACTTCAAGCTGTCACTTTGTTTCTGCCTAGACACGCTCTGCCTCTTTACAATGAGGCACACCCAAGAGCATGTAGTTGCGTGCCATGCTTACCTCATGCCAAGGTTTACATGCAACTTTCTGAACACAGATGCATGCAGCAGTGCTTCGTTTCAGCCCTACAACAGATGTGACCCGAATGAATCTGTTTGCCAGGCCCCTCAAACTGGAGCACTGGCAAAGGTCACCCATTGTCTACCCATACAGCAGATCCACTATCACATCCTGTTACTCACCCCATGCGTGTACTTGCGGTACAGGTGGGGCGTGTGCAGCCATTGATTATCTGCTGACCCCAGACAGCGAGCAGGGCTGCAGCCTGGAGGTGACAGACAACGACGGCAACACAGCCTGGCATGTGGCAGCTGAGGGCGGGCACCTTGAGGCAGTGCAGTGCCTGCTGAAGGAGGGTGCATCAATGGAGTCCACAAATGCAGCTGGCTGCACAGCTCTGCATATTGCTGCTCGCTGCGGTCAGAGCCTGCCATCCACCTGCTCTTCCCAATGCGCTTGAGCATGTCCTGTTCGTACTTTTGGGCAGTGAGTGTAGGATGATTAGTTGCATGTAATGAGATTGAGCTGCTGCTGGGTGTGATTCGTGCTTAGGCATCTGTGGGTCAATGGTCATGCCTGGCTGCTGGAAGCAACACTTGATCAGCTGTAGCTAGCATGATGCAGTCTGTGAAGCAGTCATGTTCAGTGAAGCAGGCACTGACAGAAGCTAGTAATGCAGCATGGCAGCGGTCCTGCCCCAACAACTGTATCATGGGATCAGACAGCCCATGGCAGACACCTCTAGCTATCCTAGCTATGATGTCAATGATCTGTAATTCAGCCCATCATCAAGCAAGCGTTTCCATCTCTGCCCTGATACAACTGACACTGTCCATACTGCCTTGCTCACTGTTCAGGCTGGTTGCCGTTGTTTTGAAGATGCTGATGCTGAAAATCAACGTTTGCAGCATGACTGACACTGTTTGACACTGTTTTGTGTTTACTGGACAGGCTGGTTGCCATTGGTGAAGATGCTCATTCAGCAGAAGGCCAATGTGTGCAGCACGTCCAAGAGCCTACAAACCCCCCTGCACTTTGCTGCTGAGATGGGCCATGTGGACGTTGTGGCATCCCTTCTGGATGCTGCTGGCAAGCAGCTGATTGTGATGAAGGACCAAGGCAATTGGACCCCGCTGCACCATGCAGCGGAGCAGGGCTCTGTCGACATTGTGGAGCTGCTCATCTTTGTAAGGCCCCTTTGTGACCCCCCCCTTGTGACCCTCCTTTGTGACCCTGCACCAGCACCACTGCCACCAAGTTTTCCTGTTTCTGCAACTGCTGCATCACACTCCTGCTGTCGACAGAACAATGCATGTTGCTGCTGTGCTAGTGGTCAAGGCTGCTAGTTGAACCTTTCTTTTTGGCATTTGCATCACTTGTCACGTCCATGAATGCTGTCTTCATACTACACAGCTCACAACCTATTTTTGTTAACTGGAAGATAGAAATTACAGAAGAACTGTTTGCCTGTGTTTTCAACAAAGAAAAAGGGTTTTGTCCCAGCCCAAAATCTACAGAAAACCTGATGAAAATAGCACTTGCGTCGTGTTTGCATTACAGCTGTGCTTTGCCACTTGATCTTGATCATGAAACTACTGAGCGCCTGTCGTCTGATGCATTGCAGGCAGGAGCAGAGGTGAATGCAGGCACGGATCAGAAATGGACATCCCTCCACCTAGCTGCCAAGGAACAGAACACAGGCGTTGTGCGCGTTCTGCTGGACAATGATGCTGATGGTGCTCTGAAGGATAGCTATGGTGCCACACCTCTGCACTACGCAGTGCAGCTGGCGGACCTGAACCACTTCAACGCCTTGCACAGCGTCCCGCGCTGCATCGTGAAAGGCCCTGACAAGAAAGGTGCGCTTCCAAATCTGTTGCGACTGCTCAGGTGTCTGCCCCATGCTCTGCAAGATCCACGTCACTATGTTATGTAAGGTGCATGCTTGATACAAAGGACTTCAAGGAGTCCTGCCTACTTGTGCTGGTTTCGTTGTCAAGCAAAGGGCAATTGTGCATGTGTTGAGTGCAAGCACTCCAGTTGAACAATGCGCAACATGCTGGAAGCGCAGTGTGGCAGCAGTTTAGGGCCATCAGATTCCAGACAGTCTGCTTCACAGCAGCCAGCAGCCAAGCCAATGATGGTGTCTTTGCAGGCTACACAGTGTTGCACCATGCGGTAGCAGGAGGCAACATAGAGATTGTCAACACCCTGCTGCGCACTGGGCATGCCACACCAGACACGGAATCCAGCCGCAACCGCATCACACCGCTGCATGTGGCCGCCAAGCACGGGCGAGTGGTGCTGCTGCCTGTGCTCATGCAGGCTGGCTACAAGGCTCAGGCCATCACCTCTGATGGAAAGTAAGTACCATGGCTTCATCGTGCTCACGCCTGTCAGGAGCTAGGCTGCCTCTGTGAGGCAATCAAGCTGTCGTGCCTTTTGTGTACGTCACAGGCTCTTCACAATTTGTGTGCTAAGTTTTGCAAGCTTGCTGTTTGATGTGCATCTTGTATGGAGCCCATGCATGGTGTTCTGCGAATGCCTGACTGACAGCATCCTGCATTGTTTGTGTGCAGGACAACCCTGCATTGGGCAGCTCTAGGGTCAGCTGTAGAAGCCTGGCCTTCCCTGGTTGGCGCCCGCTATGGCAGCAACATGGAGTCTGCCCAGCTGCTGCTGAAGGCTGGAGCTGAGGTCAAGTCTAGAGATGATGCCGGCTGCACCCCCATGCACTATGCTGCTGGTAAGCACTCTGCTCTTCAGTCACTACAGCTTGAGCGACCCTGGTCAACTGCTCTCTGCAGTGCGCAGTAGAACAAAACCTAACAAAATAAAGCAAAGGGGACAAACAGGCTAAAACAAATCGAAGTTCAACAATGACAAGAATGATAGATTTGTGCAGCCGATGCATCTTCTGCCCTGCTGTCATTCCAGCTTGCAGCATTACTCTGGCTTGCATGTGCCAGCAGAGTACTCACTACCCTGGATTTGTCCAGACACGACCAGGACCAACATGCCTGAAGACGTTCAACAGATCTTGTGAGACAGACCCACAGCAAGCAAATTTGGGCACAGCCAGGTCTTGCAGTGGCAAGCTGAACACTCTGCCGGACTCTCCATCACTTGAGGTAGCAATCGAATACTCTTGACACAGATTATGGAGCTCCCTGGGATTGTTCTTTCAGTACCACAGCTGCAGTGATTGGGGATGTTGACACACTCAATGCACATGATACAGGTTGTGGTGATTCGGAGCTGATTGAGCTGCTGACTTGTCTGGGTTGTCCATTCACGACCAGGGCTACAATGGGTGGGACATTGACAACTTCAATGCACTGATGCAGGGTCTGGTGATTTGGAGCTGGTTGAGCTGCTCACTTCTTTGGGGTTGTCCATTCAAGACCAGAGCCGCAACGGGTGGGACGTGTTCATGTGGGCCTGCCTGGGGGGTCACGCAGCAGTGGTGACCAAGCTGGTGGCCCTGGGCAGCAACATTGGGGTGAAGGACAGGGAGGACAGGCTGGGCCTGCACTGGGCTGCTGAGAAGGGTCATGCTGACGCTGTTGGGGTCCTGGTCAGGGACATGCTGCAGGCCAACCTGGACATCCAAGCCACGGTGAGACAGTCCTGCTTTAGAAAAGGCAAGAAAGGACAAGAAAACAATAGGAAAGGACAGAAAAGAGAAGAAAAGAAAAGGCAAGACAGGACAAGTAAACAAAGGAAAGGACAGAAAAGGCGAGAAAAGGAAAGGCTAGAAAAGAAAAGACGACATATTTGGCATTGATGAAGCAAAGCCCAAGGGTGGGTATACTGGGCTTCTCTGGTTGCAACTAATACAGGCACATGCTGCAAGCCAACCTGGATACTCAATCTATAGTGAGGACCGCCGGTTATATCGAAGATTCACCGCCTCACTGAAATTTTGACACGAGCAAAGTCCTTACTCTGATGTGAATATGCTCAGTGTCCTGGGCTTGCGACAATACAAGTCTCGTGCTGTTGAACCATGCTGTAGTTGGGGCTCTGCTGCAAATGCATATATCTGTCAGGCTTGCTGGCAGTGTCTTTGGCTGTTGCGTGTCATGAGCTGTCCCAGTAATCGTGGCTGTGCAGCAGCAGCTGTGATGTCACCTCTGAGATTGCAGTTCTACTGCACTCGCAGTCCTAGGGCTTCCTGTACCTGCATGTAGGGATACCACACAACACCCCACCACTCGCGGCCCTCTTTACTAGGCAGACACAAAACCACGCTGCACCTCATTGATCTGACAGTCTGTCTCTGGCAGGCTACCGAGGGCCTAGCACGCTGCAGGTGAAAATCCATTTCATGATGCCTGAGAACAGTGGTCCAGCATACCCAGCAGCTGCACGCATGAGGAAGAGGACCGCACTGCATCTTGCATTGCACCCGCCACTGTCTTACTCATCTTTTTGGCAACACTCTTCAGCACACAGCTTTCTTGTGACTACAGGACTCCAAGGGCTTCACAGCGCTGCAGCTTGCAGCCAAGAACCGGCACATGGAGACGGTGGCCAAGCTGCTGGACAGCGCCGGGACAAAGGAAGAGAAGGGGTACACAGCGCTCCACCTGGCAGTGCAGGCCGGCAACTCTGACCTTGTGCGCCAGCTGCTGCCTCTGCCTGCCTGTGACCCCTCAGCCAAGGATGTTGATGGTCTCACCGCCCTTCATTGGGCTGCCTCCAAAGGCAAGCTGCACTGGCTGCCACCCTGTCCTGTTCCTCCCTCTGTTACTGTCATGTCCTCTACATACTGTGATGTTTGCTTTGCACATCAACAGGCTTTGCTGGTGGGCATGATGTTGCTGCCCACGTTGGATTGCAGAGGCTCGTGGTGGATACAAACATGAGGCAAGCTCGGAAATGGCTTCTGGATTTTGTTTTGCTGCTGTGTTTTATCCTTCGCTAACAACCATTGCTTACCTGCACCGTACATGATCTGGGGGTATACAGCAGATCTGTTCAGACCTGGTCTGCTTTGTCTGCCGCCTCAGAGTATGTGCCTCCAAGGGCTGAGCTTGCTCCTGACTCAAGTAGTGCTCTTGATCATTGAGATGGCTGGCATACGATTTGCAGGGCAGCTTGGAATGCTGGCAGCCTTGTTGAAGAGAGGGTGTCAGGTGAACGCTCCCACCAATGATGGCTGGACAGCCTTGCACGAGGCAGCAGCCAACGGCCATGCTCTCATTGTGGACAAGCTTCTGGCCTCAGCAGCTCAGGTCAGCCATCCTTTCTGTCTTGCATTCCACCGACTGCCACTTTTCAATGCTGTGCTTGCCTTCCTGCAACTTTACTTGCTGTGTGCACCCATACATTTGCTTGACTCAGACCTGCTGTGAGCAATGATGCTCTTCTGTGCTTGTCGTCACTGTTCTATGCAAGCGGTTGAAGACGAGCAACGTTTCCTTTTTGACTGCCCTTGTTACAGCATCATTAGAGGTCAGCACTTGTCGTTATTTGGCCCAAACTACCAACAACGGGACATTAGGCTCTTTTTCGAACAGAACTCCCACCAGCTTGGTTTTGTCGCACACCACATACACCTGTGCTTTCAAGCCAGGATGTCTGATGAGTCACAACTGGCTCCACACCCCAGACTGTAAGGTGTAAAATGAAAAATGCTGTAGCCTTGAGCTGGAAATCCAACCAGCGGTGTTTAGTTCTGCCAATACTGATATGTACTGATTTGTGAAACCCAACTACATGTCTCCCGTATCATATGCCACTCTTGGCCATGTGGGTGCTTGTCAGGCAGCGTATTTGATAGAGAGCTGCTCTCAAACAAGAGGAAGGCCTCACACACACATGTCATTGAGGCCACTGACCAAAGCTCATGGTGTTGTTCTTTGCGATGAAAACAGAGCCCTTTGTAAAATGCGACACTTTTACCAATTTTGGTGATGTGCAGGTGGACCTGAAAACCTCCAATGGCTCGACTGCCCTGCACAACGCCGCCAACTGTGGCCACTCAGCAGTCGTGAAGCAGCTGCTTCAGGCTGGGGCAGGGGTGGGTCAGTGCGCTCTCACTGGGGCAAACGCCCTGTTCAATGCCGCCACAGCCGGTCACACAGAGTGTGTGGAGGTGCTGCTGGACGCTGGCAGCATAGTGGATGCTGTGACGACATCAGGATCTACGGCGCTGCACAGCGCTGCCAGCAACGGCCATGCCGAGGTTGTGCAGCGGCTCATAGCTGCTGGTGCTGATGTGGATGTGCAGGTATGGCTTGCGGCACTTGGCACCAACACCTTGCTACTGCTACTACTGCTGCTGCTGTGTGTCTGTTCTATTGACTCATTGCTCATGTCCACATAAGTCGTGTATGCAGGGCATCATGGCTGTATCTGACCCATATGTAACCTTGGCCAATCTCTGCACATTCAAACCCGTTTCATCACATGTGGTACACATGAAGCCCTCATTATGACAGTGTCATGCCCACAGATGTGTTTTGCACTGCAAGCTTGCCAGACACCCTCTTGTCTTGCGTTTGGCATGATTCATTTTGTGTTGAGAACTGAATGCGCCTGCACATCTATTGAGTCATGTTGACACGCAGTTATGCCCAATCACCCCCCCGCCCTCCACAAACGCCTCCATTTAGGACGCAAAATGCAGGGTTTAAGATTTATGCCATGCCACATGGTAGGGTGACTCACGTGAGCATATTAGTCATGAGAGCGGATCCCTGGGCAGCCCGGTATAATACTGAGCTTCTCAATAAATTGACGCCGAAAGGCGCAGTCTTTTCTTTTCTTTTCTTTTCTTTTCTTTTCTTTTCTTTTCTTTTCTTTTCTTTTCTTTTCTTTTCTTTCATGAGAGCGGGGTCACACGAACTTTATCGAGACCCTGAACTTTTGACTGCGTTTGCACAAAGCCGTGCTGTGTCTCAGTATGTCATGGTCGGATACCACTCAAAGCTTATTGCGTGAGGTGAGTTTGTCCCTGTTGCAAGCACATTTGCAGACCAGCATTTGTCCCATGCAGGCCCAGAACGGGTCTACAGCACTGCACAATGCTGCCGCTAATGGGCATGCCAAGGCTGTCGAGGCCCTTGTAGCTGCCCCCTCCTGCGACTGTGATGTGCAGAACTCCAATGGCAATACTGCCTTGCACCTTGCTGCCTCCAAAGGTAACAAGCAACCTGTTCACACTGCAACCTGACCATATGCTGCTTATTAGCAACCAGCTGTACTTTTCATGAACAGTTTTCAACATGTCAAAGTCAACTGCTGCCTCTGTTTGTTGATGCGATGTTGTTGCCTGAAAGCATTATGTATTCATTATGGGTTTTCCAGTGGTACAGACAATCAAGGCTGAGTCATGCTGTTTGATGAGCCAGCAGAAGCCATGCCTTGGTTTGCCTGGTTGTGCTTGAGTATTGCCTGCACTCATACATAGCTTTTGCAGTGTTGCACCACCTGCAGGATGCCTGACAGCAGACTGGCCAAAACGCTGCTGCATGGACAGCTAGCAGGCCACAGCTTTTGCTTTAAAGCTAGGACTGCTTGGATCAATGTTGTTCAGCCCGATGTTCAAAAAAACAACTACATTTCTGATGCTCACAACAAGCCTGTCTGGAGGAAGCTGACTTGCATCGCACACACCTGGTGCCTGTTGGCTAAGGCTGCGTTCGGCTTCTTACCAATGATGTCATGACATGCTTGCTGGCAGGGTGTTGCAATGTGGTGTCGTCATGCATTCAACTTGGACGCATGTTGCGGCAGGTCACAATGATGCTGTTGAAGCGCTCCTGGTGGCATCAGCAGACCCCAACATCCGCAACTCCAAGTCTTGGACGGCAGTGCAGTCTGCTTCTGCCAACGGCCACTTTGAGGCAGTGCTGCGTCTGGTGCAGCATGGAGCCTCCTGGCGCAACAAAGCTGACTGTGATGTCATCAAGACCCTCTGTCGCAAATCCACCTTCAAGTACGCACACTTGCCTTTTACCCATCATTAGGGGAAATGTAGTCTACTTGCTTTCCGCCCCTTGTCATTGCCCATGACCAGCTCTCATGTCACTGTATGTTGCTTTGCCTGTTGGCCGAACTCCTGCTGCCTGTCTGCACACTCACGTCAGAGCCTCCAGCACAGCTGTCGCTGCATCTGAGCGCAACGAGAAGATGCCTCAAGAACAGTGCACGCTGCAGGCCTTGAATCTGCATCTCGCTTGACTTAAACAAATATTCATCAGCTCTGCCAAAGTTCCCAATGCTACACGACTCCTTATCAAAGGAAGAGTGGTGTTTGCCACAATGTGGTTGTCCCTTTCTGCTGATGAAGGCTCTTGAAATGTGCAGGCCTAGCTACATTGAGGGCAGGTTGAGGCTGGCAGAGAATAGGGAGAGGCAGAGGGGTAAGGGGGCGGCCCCTGCAGCTGGGGTCCTCACTGATGGGCCCCCCACAGCTGAGGAGCGTGCTGCTGCTGAGAAGGCAGCCGAGGCCAACATGGCTCGCCTTCTGCAAGAAGAAGATGCTGCCAAGGTCAGTCTGTCATGCAGGATCTCACACTGTGCTCTGTGTAACCAAGCTAATGGTGACAAAGCACCATAATTATCATCAGCAGCTGCCATCTGCATGTTTGTTTGGGATGATCAGTGCTTTGCTGGTGCATATGTTATGGTACCATGCAAATTGGCACTGCTGTGACCATACTTCAAATACGTCGGCAGCCCCTTCATTCATTTCATCAGTACAGTCATCAGTACGGTCAGGTATGTACACAGTCCTGAGTAGCCCGTTGCATTGGGTCCTGATTTGATAGTCAGCATGCCAGCAATGGCGTGATCTGACTCACAGCTGTTGGTAGCAAAACACCCTACAGCAGCTTCTTGTCAACCAGGCCTTGATACTGCAGCAAACTCCACCTCACACATGTGTGGCCTCTACAGGAGATGCAGGAGCGCAAGAAAATCAAGAAGAAGGAGCGCAAGAAGAAGAAGAAGCCAGAGAGCGAGGCAGACCCTGACCCCGAGCTTGATGCTGTGAGGGCTGACACGTCTGAGGCCGAGGCTGGCGAGCCTGGCGAGTCCAGCGATGAAGCAGCCGCACAGGCAGCCAGCCCACAAGGCAGTGCAGAGCATGTGGGCCCAGCCTCACAAGAGGCAACAGATGTTGCTGCTGCTGCTGCTGGACCTGCTGCTGCTGCTGCTGCTGCCACTGCTGACGGTGAGTGGCCAGCGTACTATGTGTCATTGCTTCATGGCACGGCTGTGCAGTCACTGTCAGCAGACTCAAACCTTGTTTTGAGCGTGTACACAACTGCTAAAACTGGCTCAGACTGGCTCAATCATCACTCAGGTGCTCAGAGTGGTCTGTGTGCACACTGCACACTGCTCTGTTCTGGTAAATACAGTATTGGATGTGAGCCAGATGGAGGGGAGTGATAGCACCAACCATGTATGTGTAAAAGCAGCTGATGAGTCATTGGTGATGCAGGGGCGCCAGCAGCAAAGGCTGCTCCCAAGAGGAGGCGTGGTGGCAAGCACCGCAACAAAGGCTTACTTGCAGCAGAAGCTGCTGCAGATGACAGTGGTGAGATTGCAGCTGCTGCCCAGTCCAGCAGTGATGGCCCTGCAGAGGGTGATGCTCCTCAGAGTGTGCCCCCCCTGCAGCTGGAGCGCCTTGCTAGCAATGGTGCAGCAGGTAAGCTTTATAGCCGATGCTACAATACAGCTTACGCTGTAACACACCTGTGGTGTTGAAAAGGTGTGCAATAGGCTGCCTTTTCAGCTTGTGCATTGCCAACACATTCAAGGGATGTCTGGAATGCATGGGATCAGTGTTACCCAATACATGACAATGACGTCAGGAATACCCAGAAGTACGCCGTATTGCCCAATTAGGCACTCGTTTCTTCAATGTTCTGACGCTGCATGCTTGCTGCCGCTGCTCAGTGCATTCCTCTCCTGTCTTTGGGGTTGCTTTTGTATTTTGCAACCAAGCACAGCTGCTCACCTGCTGATATGTGTTTCAGGGGCTTCAGATGATGTGACTGAGCCTCCCAAACTCAGCAGGAGGCGCAACAGGGGGCAGCAACCAGATGTCCCTGCATCTGCCCTCAGCCCTAAAGCCTCAGGAAGCATGGCTGCGGCTCAAGCACAGCAGCCCATCAGAAAGCCTCAGGAAGCTGCTGATGCAGCTGCCAAACAGCCTAGCAAAGCAGAAAGTGCTGCTGCTGCAAAGGCTGGCGAGCCTGAAGGCATGGTCAAGCTAATTGTCCCCACTTCAGCGTCAAATGCTGTGCCTGACAAGCAGAAGCCTGCCAAGCGAAAGGGCAGCAATGAACATGGAGCAGGCCAGACCAAAACTGGGGAGCAGGGCGAGCAGCCCAAACAGCAACAGCGACAAGCTGATGTCAAAACCAGAACAGCACCTGCCATCTCAGCTGCTGCTCAGGGCTTTACTAGGAACGGCCCCAGTCATCAGCCTGCGCCCAGTTCGCAAGACACTGCTCGGGGTCCAGATGCTGCGGCCCAATCTGAAGCGCTTTCATCAGCACAGCATCAGCCGCAACAATTGAGCCAGCAGCAGCAACGGCACACACCGGCTGCACAGCCTGGCACCCGCCCTGCACCCCTTCCAGCCAACCCCCCACCCACCCGCACCGCAGCTGCCAGCCGAGGCTCAGCTCGGCCGGCCACCAACTACAGCGCTGCTGTCTCTGGCCTGGTCCAGAACACTGCTGCGCTCAGTCTCAGGGACTCTGCCGAGCCTTCATCTGCTGCTCAGCCCAATGGTGTCGCTGTCAGTCTGCTTCGTGCTGCCGACCAACCCTCCAAGCCAGCTGCTGCTGTGCCTGCTGCTGCAAATGCAGCTGTGCCTGTTGCAAACCAGGTGCAGTCACGAAAACATCAGCAGCAAGCACAGCAGCAAGGCAGGCAGCAACAACAGAAGCAGCCACAGCAGCAGCAGCACCCGCAGCACCTTCAGCAGCCGCAGCTAAGCTTGCCTGGTGCAGATGCTCATGTCAATATGCCTCAATTCTCAGCTCAGCAGCAGCAGCAAGGCTATGTGCACAAGCCTACTGGTGTGTCCAGGGGGGGTGGTCAGTACCCCTGGGACATGCCACTACCCCCTGTGTGCACCCCTCACCCAGCTACCCACCTTCACATCCCCAATGTAGACTGGAGCTTCCATGCTCCTGCAGGGGCTGCGGCGCCTGGCCCTGCCCCAGGCTTCTCCAGAACAGCCTCAGCAGGCAACCTGGCAAACCAGAATGCCTGGCCACAGCATGCCACAGCTCAGATGCTGCCGCCGCCCACACATGCGGCAGCACGTCAAGCGCATGCTGCATCAAGCCGAGGCGACAGCTTTGACAGTGGCACGCAGCGTGCTAGCCAGGCTGTGCAGCAGCCGCAGCAGACTGGCAACAGGGCGTCCACCTCAGGCTTTGTGGTGGCCTCCCCTCCAGGCAGGCCAGGGCAGACTGAAACCAGGGCAGGGCAGACAGGCAGTAGTGTACGGCCTAGCGCTGGCATCTTGAGCGTTCAGATGAACACGGCTGGTCACTCTCGACCCCCGGGCTTGCATGCTCAGCCTGTGTCTGCAATGCCACAAGCTGGCGGGCAGCAGGCACAGGCACAGGCACAAGCACCCTACTCTGGTATGGGTTCATCTGGGCAGAACATGGGTCAGGGAGTGTCCTTGCCCAGCTCGATAGCCAATAACATTTGGGCTGTCGGTGAAGGAAATTCAGATTCTCAGGGTACTAGCGCAGAACAGAGACCCCACATGTGGGCCAGTCCGTCACGGAACAGCCCTCTGAGAAGGGCTGGTGAATTCAGTGGCCATGGGATTGCTAGACAGCCCTCTTTGTCTCAAGCAACCGAGATCAGAAGGGTAGCTGAAGCCTCAGGCCTGTGCTGTCCCATCACAAAGGATCTGATGAGCGACCCAGTTGTCTTGATCTCAGATGGATACACGTACGAGCGGGCTGCTATAACAAAATGGTTGGAACGCAATGAGACATCGCCAATAACTAAAGCGCCATTGCAGCATAAGGACATGGTCCCCAACCTGACCATGCGCTCTGCCATTCAGCTGCTCATCCCATCTGCCAATAGCCAGAGGTTGTTTTCCTCACAGTTGGAACGTAGGCATATTTGAGGGCATATGTTGTGCCCTGCTAGAGTCGCCTTTACTGCAGCTTTGCATTGTAGTGCAGCACAGTTTACAGATACTCCAGCGCCTTCACAGCTAGATAGCTGCCTCTGAACAGTGTAGGCAGTTTTTGCAGTTTCTTAGCATGTTTATGTGTAAATTACAGGGCACTGTCAGTGAGCTTATCGCTAGAGGAGTTGCTACCAAGCGCTTTGCTGCTTCACCTTGTGATGTGTGTTGAACTTGCTTGTTGAAACGCTGGTAATAATGCATGTATCTCAATTACACTGGTGTATGGTGCTGGCAGTACAATGCGCATGTTATGCATCATTGTTGGGAAGACTGCTGCAAACATGTCTTTAGTCGGCTTGGAAGCAGACCCTCGTCAAGCACTGAACATTGAATGCTGTGACTTCTCTGGTCCTCTTGATAACTGAATCTTAGATGCTGCTCCTTGTGCACACCTGTACGTCACAATTGCTATCAAGCAGAGCATGCATATGCACAGATCGTTTGTGTGACTGATGAGAACCTTGCGTCAAGGCATGCAGCATGTGCCAGAACAAGCACCAAGCCTGCAGACCTGTCAGTTGCTGCATCCATGTCAGCACATCATTCCCAAAATGGATTTGCTGCCAGGTGTCAAAGCCTGCATTGGCGTTTGCTGCCATGTGAGGTAGCTGTCGTGTTGGCAGCACCTCAATGCTCTGGAGTACGCCCTGAATTAGCAAGCTGGCAGTCTTACACATGTCAGATCACCTCCTCTTGACAAATTAGCTTGAATCCAAAACCTCTTGCACATAGTACCATGTGTTTATCACCATGAATGCCGGCTGCGGTGAGTGTACACTTTGTTTGCAGTATGAGCAGCAGCATCACAGCTGCGACAGTACAACAAATAGACATGTTTGATCTTCAGCTTGATTGATGATGCTATCACGAAAAGCTGCCATGAAAAGCAAGTGCAGAAGGAAGCCTACCTGCTTGTCTCTGGCCCCAGCCACAACTGCAGGGACGCCAGCCAGCCAGCTTTGTAACCACCACCTACATCATCATCATCATCATCATTTGCAGCATGTTCTCACAGCCAGGTGTGCCCACAGCAGTTGCGTTGGAAATGACACATGTTTACATCCAAACGTCCTTGTACTGTCAGCAGCAACAGCAAAATCACAGTTCGAAGGCCATTTTTTGCATGACCACTTGCTGGACAAAATTTTTTGGCTTCACAGCTATACAGCATTGCAATTTTGTGACAAAACAGACTGGGAAGATGTTACATGCTACAAGGCTCAACCCAGTCAGAACAAACAACATTGTGCCTACTTGGGGTACTTGAACTTCTTGATATTGTTTGCTTTCCACTGATTTGCAGGCAGCCTGCATCAGTACAGTTGGTTTCAGCAAAGTCCAGCATGGGTGCTCCTGGCTGTTCCCAGCAGTAGCAAGCCTACTGGTAGGTCTTCAGCTCTAGGTATGATGCAAGGTCTGGCTTGGCCCCTGCCTGACACTTCTTTGGATCAAAGCAGTCAATTTCAGCAGCCAGCAAGATACGCAGCTTGTCTACTCTCAGGCGGACTAAGGCTGCGTACTCGCTGGTTGCATCAACCTCAGGTTGCTGTGTGCTCAGAGCTTCGAATCTGCATATTTTCAGATGAAAAGTTTTGCCAGCACAGGATTACAGCATACACTGCTGAAGTCACCTCCTTGTACAAGAGGAATGTGTCACAGCAGCACAGTGTGTGTCAGCTGTAAACTGCGGCCAGTGTCTCAAGAATGTACATGTTGCAAATGGCCGTCGGAGAATGCGTACTTGTAGCCGTAGTACTGGAAGAGATCTGCGTCGGGATATGTTGTTTGAGGAAGTTGTTGGATGTCCAGGTACATGATTGGACCAATTCTGCATGCATCCACTGTCCATGAGCTTTTGAGCTCGAGTGGTGTACCAAAAATTTTGTTTAGGTTGTTGCGAAAGGTGCAAATGTCACACTGCTCTTGCATGCGTGCCTACGCACAGAATTGGTTGTTATGACTTTTATAGGCACAAAATCATAAAGCATATACTGCCTGCTCCAGGATGCTGTTGCTTTGTATGGAATTAGGCTCACCCTTATGACAGCCTCTGCCACAGGCTCAACACCTACAGCTGCACCATTTGCCTTCTTTATGTATTGCTCAGGATAGCCTAGGCCAAGGTCTGCTGGCAAATCTGGGAGACACAAAGGGTGCAGACCTGCACATTAACAACTGGTACCTACTGAGCATCATGTGACATTCGAGTATGCAGGGCTTGTGCGCCAGCAAACGTTGTTCAAGGTGTGCAGGGACCAGGTCACGGCACCTGAGTTGTCGCCGTGTTGCACATCACCTCCTTGTCGTGCTGAAAGCTTGGACCAACAACCAGTCTGGTAGGGCTGTGAAACATGCAGCTCTGCAGGGCGTTTTTGTTGTAGCCAGCGATCAACGTCAAAAGTAGCCAGCATGTCGCTCAGGTGTCCGACTCGTTCATGGTCGTAGCAGGGCAGAAGGAATACAAAGGCGAAGACAGCTCGAGCTACACTGCAAGCTTGCCATTCTAGCTAGGTGACAAAAGCGACAAGCGCAGCGCAGCGATTTTGTAGATTCATACACCAGTTTGACCATTGACCACTCTGACCTAACCAGCTGGACGCAGCTTGACGTTGCGTTGAGGTCGTAAATCGGCTGCGCCCTCCCCCTGCAGATGCGCGGTATTTCAAAGCAGCACTGGATACGCCGTTCTGTCCGAGTTGCAACCCTCTCAAAACAAAGTCGTCGCTGATCAGTCGACAACAGCAACAAACGCTGCTTGGCTGAGGTGTCAACGTTGGCTGCGAACATGTGGTCGCGGTACTCTTGAACAAGTTGGCACAAGCAATCATGCACAGCCTGACGTGCGCGTCGAGGTACAGAGCAGGCTGTTCCACCTTCAGTGGAACACAACTGCCCAAGCATGGTCAGTGCACACCACGCGGGCCAGGTAATTACAATTCTGGTCAGCACAGACCAGGTCCGCACGTATCAAGGTCAGCCCAGTGATGGTGCCCATACAGGCAAAAGAGCCTCTGCCAGCAGGGCAGCAGAACAGCAAAGCACAACTGAACTCAGGGCTCCTGTTGTTCCTGAACAATATGCTGGTGCATCACAGCAAGCATATCTTGCTGGCTTCAAGGTGACAAGGTGTGACGTGTTCCAGGCAGGACAGAACAGCAAAGCACCAAGTTCTTGCAGGGTGGCTACGCTGCAGGTGTCCAGGTGACAGTGAATGTCAATTTAGACTCCAACAAGGGACTCAAAGCAGTCGAGTTCAGCGGTGGCGTACAACAGGTCATACACATCTGGGCATCAAACTTTCATGGGCCTCAATACTTCAAACAAACATGAAAAAAGTAACAAACACGTATGTTGCTGCAGGACTCCCTCCTCCGTAGCGTGCTCAAGGGATTGGTGTGGCGGGTTTTCTCCACAGCCTTGACAGTCTCCATCATTCTGGCTGTGTTTCATGACACTGTTCAGGTAGACATGAAATGCATGCAGTTCATTGATACATTTTGATCTGTCTGCTTTGCACGCCAATACTTCATGCAACAGCAGCAAACAAACTCATTCCTGTCAGCTGCTTTTGAACCACGCTGACAAAAGCTCACACACCTCTGATGCAGCACTTGACAGCAGCTTAATGTGGAAGTCATGTAATTGCTGCCTGCAGATGGAGCAAGCCTTGAAGATTGGAGGCCTTGAGTTTGTGCTTAAATTCTTAGTATACTTCGCTCACGAACGACTCTGGGTGCAAATAGGTGACAACATCAACTGAGGACCACTGAATCATCTTCCCGCTTGTTTCTTGCAATCCAATATACAGTGCTATCATGAGGTGTAACATCCTTGGCATTGCACGTGCATTTTTTAAAACATGCGGCTGTACACAAGATAGGTAGCGGCAAGCACAAAGCTTGCTGAAAGCAGCAAATTACATGTGAGCATGCACAGACAGCTCAAGGAAGGCTCAAGCCTAACACCAGCTGTGATCATCAAGCTGTCTGTACAGGACACGAGTACATGCAGAAAGCTAAGTCACCCCTGCAAGGGCTGCATGCATCCTTTGTGCAGGACTGAAGGCATCAATATGTTGTTGCTTGAGACTTGTGTTCTCTTGCATAAGATGCTGCACAACCAGCTCAGCTGTGCCTGGCGCCATAGTAAGCCCTGCACCCTCATGCCCAGCTGCCAGAAACAGCCCTGGAACCTCAGCAACTGGGCCTATGAAAGGCAACCCACCAAGGGCATAGGGCCTCAGCCCCACCCTCACCCCTCCACTTGCACTCCCATAATTGCTAAAGCCTGGCAAGAAGTGTGCAGCCCTTTGCATGATACCCTCTTGAATGCTATGTGATGGGTTCACGTCCCAGCCGCTAAACTCCCGTGCACTTCCAACTAGGCAGGTTCCTGATGCGCTGGGTGTGGCTGTGAAAGCTATATCAGCCCCTGTGTCTTCTAGAGGGCCAGACTTGTGCAGATGCTGCAGTCACAAAGCCATTACCATGAGTGTCTTTCCACAAGTAAAACTAATCAACAGGAGGCAGTCAAGACCACGCCTGGATGTGTGTCTGTCACCGGACCAAACCAGGTGACTCAGGATACTACATACCTCATCTGAAGAATGCTGAGACAGACGAGAGCAACCTTGACATGCTGTACAGCAAGCGAAACGTGCTGCAAACCTGGTCCGTGTGTATTCACTGTGTCATGCAGCACAGGCAGCATGTGTGTGCACAAAGCCACCAAGTCGGCCCAGGAAAGCAGGTGTATGTGACCTGAGTGTACCCCATCTCCATGAGGCCATGGCGCAGGGGTGGCATGCCTGCAGGCAATCGCAGCTCAAGCAGGTGGCCCCTGCGTGGCTTGAACACCTCTTGCCACCTGTCATCACCAGTAGCGGTGCTCAGCAGATGCCCTGACCAGGCTCCTGCTGCTAGGACCACTCCTTTGCGTGTGACAAGCCTGAAGGGCCAGCAACACAGCATTTTGAGCATGTTGGCAAGCGTGATGGAGAGCTCATGAAGTAGTGGCAGTCAGCAGCACATGTGTATATCAGACCCTGTGGACATGCTGTGAGTGTGGGTGCCAATCTTGCTGTCCTGTCTATATGCGGTCTGATCCTGCTAGGTGGACCTAACAGATCCGCTGCCATTCAAAGCCTGCTCATGATGCGCTCACTATGCACTGTTTCACCCATTTGACTGCCTAACTTAGCTTGTGTTTTGCTTGTGAAGCATCAGACCACAGCTTCAGAATTTGACATGCAAACCCAGCATACAGGGAGACCAGGAGCTGCAGTAGCAGTAGTGTCTGCAGCTCTTGCATACTTACTGTCTAGATGCGGTGGAGATTGCAGTGACAGCGCCTGTCTGGGGGGACAATTGCACACTTTGTACTGGCTCATTCATGTAAGCCTGGAAGCGGCCTGAAGGACCAGCAGCCTCATGACACCTGGCCAGCAGCACCTCTGCAGCTCGCCGGCCACTCTAGCATCATGACAGTGGTGACACTTAAGCCATCAGAAAGCTTGTTCAGGATGCATATGGGCAGCATGTATTGCACGGAACAGCACAGGTTTTGGAGAGGGGGTGGGGGAAAGGGTGTTGGGCAGGGTTGGCAGGGTGTGGGAACAGCAGCACAAGGTGTTGAGGTAGCATCCAGTGGGAATGTAGAAGCATCACTGTTTACGGAGAAAACTTTGTTTTGTTGCATTATTCTGAGCAATGCCTGGTGAATGGTATCAGGTTGTTTAGATCAGGCAGATTGTGTGGCAACAAGAGCAATAGCTGTTAAATGGCGCACGTAGATGCAGCATGTGGCATGAAGCAGTATAGATAATGTGTCCAGGTATCAGAGAAGAGAGAGTGAGCATACACTACAACACCAAGATAGCATCACAGTAGCATCAAGCTAGCAATTGAACGACAGAGGGTTGTTGGCGAGCGACACTTTGAATAACTTTGTGCAGCTGATGATGTTAGGGTGTCTTACTAGCTGGGCGTCAGACTCAACAAGCAGTGCTCCTCCAGAATGTGGAAGCTGCAGCGCTGGCTCAAGTTCTGTCACTGCTGCTCGGCTGTGGTATGCAGCTCTGATACCATTCTGCTGAAGCATCGCAGCTCTGTCCTGAAGGTCTTGCCCTTCTTGAGCAGTCAGAGCCAACAGCATGCTCCCATTTTCCTGCAAGGCATAGCTTCATTCAGCACGTCAGTGCATGCTGGGCCCATTTGTGATTGTCGAAATGGATGCAGCATGTTTCATTAGGATTGGCACTCAATTGTGGACAAAAGGCGGCATTGGGAAAAGTCTTCTTGGCATGACATGTTTCAAGGCCGGCTTGTACACACAGTCTGTGTAAAGGGCAATCATCATAGCGGTCATCAGGGCAATCACCATAACATTTAAGCAGAAACAGTGCTTCAATGTATGACCGCAAAGCTTTGTTGTAGACAATTTAAGACTTCTTCGCATTGTGTCGTGCTCACTTGATAGACACCTGTGTGAGAGACAAGACAACAGCACCTGTGTAGCTGCTCTGAATGCAAGCAGGCAACAAAGCTGCGTACTACAGAGCCATATGATGCCATGCAGTGGGGTCACCTGCCATTCAATGTCGGCCTTTCTACCAAGCTTCTTACTCCGATGTCCATTTTTGGCAGGCGTTTCTGCTGCACCTATCATGCTTTCCCATAGCTGTTTGCTGCGCTGGGCAATTGCCCATCCTGGTGAGTTTGGTTGCCTGTGAGCCAGCCAAATGTAGCCCTGACCTGCATTACCAAGGAGATGCAGCAATGACTCTGCGCAGCCAACACGATTGGTGTCTCATTGTGTGGAAGGTGCGTGTGATGCATGAGGTGTGATGCTTTTGGCTGTGCGTGCAACACACAAGCAGGTTGCCACAAAGCTGATAAGCATAAAGCATGCAGGACATAGAAATGATAGCACATCCACGGGCTGCAGCCCACACATACAAAGCACTATACGGTAGCACCTGCGCCAGTAGCTCCTGAGCAGGGGACCTGCCGCTCTATTAGGGCAACTGATAAATGAGAGGCATGACTTAGCAGCTCCAGAGCCACACACAGCCCAATTATGCCACCTCCTATGACTGCCACATCAACTTCTGTTGCTGCAGCTTGTGCTGCAACCTGGGCTCTGGGGTGCAGTTGGTATGTCCGATGCTTAGGCCGACAGCCATGGGATGGCGGTCGGCGCCCTTGGCCATGATTCAAGGCTGCCGGATGTGTTGCCAAAGGCAGGCGCCGTTGCAGTTGTAGCCTGCAGCATCCAGGGTTGCATAACAGACCAGTCGTCGTCTTCATATTGGCTGAAGGCCTTTTGATGACCCCGATGACATATCATGTGTTTGCGTGTTTGTGTGTCACGTAGGGCGATCATGTGCGTCAAACAGCCGTGAGAGTGCCACTTGGTAGCAGAAAAAGATGTCACCTGGAAATGACCAAGCCGCCGTGTTGCTGACTTAGGGCTGGCATGAAAGCACAAATCATCCAACGAAATCTCGTCGCGGGCTTAGACGCGCTCTGAAAAGTATACCGGGCGCATCAGCTGCTGATGATTGCATGCTATGCGAGCTGCGTGGGTGACTAATGGCAATTTGCCAAGCAAGTTGCAAGTCAAGCTCAGTCTGGCTATTTAGACTCTGATAGACCTGACTGGGTACCTGTCACATAAGACGGGGCGTTGACTTTCTACGCTCAAGTTCTGTCCGTATGAGGTAAATCGGTTGTGTCTACTTCTTGTTGGTATTCCGGCCTACATAGCAGGAAACAGTGATCCAGAGTTGTTGATCATCTCCATTTTTCCATGAAATTCGGGCGCTTTAGGAGACTTGTTGGACACCGTAATAGATCTAGGAGCAACTGCCCCATTCAAAGGATCGAAGTGTTACCATGACCAGTCAGCAACCACCCAGTCCTGCTGAGGTAGTGAGCCAAGGCATGTCTCAGCAAATGGCCCCTGCCAGGTCGGTGGAAGTAGACGTACAGAGGCTGGCAGACATACGAGCTTCGCTGCAAGACATCCAAAGGCGAAAATCAGCCCCAGCAGCTGCAGCTGGCATTTCAAAACTTTCTGCTGTGCGAAATAGCGTTCACACAAGCTCCTTTTCTGCTAATCAGCAGAGTACAGAGAACATCTACCAGCCTCTACATGCTGCCAGCTCTGCATTGTTCCCTGCTAGGCAGCAACCTTTTACTCAACGAGACTTGAACAAGGAGGTCAAGGTGTGTTGTGTCAGGCTCAGCAAGATGTACGCTGCTGCTGTGTGAAATCGTCATTGACAAGCGATTTGCTATGCACATTGAAGGTACTGCTGTGCGTATCTGCAGACTGTGAAGCACGCCAGCAAGCCCCTCACGCCATTACTGAGCCAGAAGCCATGGAAGTCCAACTCACCTGGTCCTGCTCTTGCCAAAAGTCCCAATTCGGCAGGCATGCCATCTTTTCAGGTGACACCTGTCAGACCAGCTTTGGCCCTGCATAACCAGTCTGTAGCAAATTTTTCAGTCTTTGACTGAGTTGAAGTTGTATTGGCAGGTGCTAGCCGATGTTGCAGCAGCTGATGCCTTTGCAGCCAAGGGTGCTTCAGATATTGATGCCAGGCAGATGCAGGCAACACTGCGCTCTTTGGTAGCAGATGCTGTCAAGAGCAGTACTGCGCAAACTGACTCAAGTCCACCTGCAAATGCACAGCAGGCAATGCTGCGCTACGCTCTAGCCAGACATGGTAGGAGCGCTGACATGCATGACCTCACACTACAGCATATGAAATGCTGAAAAGCATCGCTATTCTGACAAGCTTTCAGCAATT
>JAABUO010001740.1_pt1 | contig 27666 bp, 24 predicted proteins | sample 5559291 | NCBI WGS metagenome assembly JAABUO01 (sample SAMN10711878, study PRJNA513372) | rock metagenome | isolation source: Antarctica rocks | place: Antarctica: Victoria Land, Finger Mt sud | reverse complement strand
GACGGTCGTACTGAGAACATTATGGAGGCGCGCTTTCTGAACTACCGGAGCAGTCGCACAAGGCATGTATCCGGTGTTCTACGAGGGAGTTCTAGCGCATGAAACACGAATACCACGAAGGTCCGAAAACATGGAAGAAGTTTGAGGACGGCATGAAGAAGCTATTTCAGGCCCCAAAACCCAAAACCCCCTTCAAGCCGCCTACAGCCAAACCGAAGGAAAAACCCGGCAAGGACTAGCGTTTATGCTTGCCTCGTCCTTGCCGTACATCAGTGTGAAGTCGCGGAACAACGGTTGTGACAACCTTGCCGCCGCGCTCAAGAATGCCCATGACCGCGACCTTGTCTTTGGTGCCCGTGCCAGTGATGCGGCGCTGTCTCTTCGCAAGGTGCAGGTTGCGAGCCTTGCCGCCGATGAACGTCTCATCGGCCTCAACCTCGCCACCAAGCTTAGCGGGCGAATCCTCATGCATGGTGGTCCGGATACGGTGAAGCATGTGCCAAGCCGACTTCTGCGTAATGCCGATAGAGCGGGCAAGCTCGCAGGAGCTAATCCCGTTCTTGCTGTTGGCGAGGAGCCAGTAAGCGCACATCCACTTATCGAGACCGAGGGGGCTGTCTTCAAAAATTGTGCCTACCTTGAGGCTGAACTGCCTCTTGCATCCGTAGCACTCCCAGATACGGCGCGTCTTGATAAAGGCGTGACGCTCAGAGCCACAGCGCGGGCAAGAAACAACACCATTTGGAAACCGAAGATTGAGAGCGCATTGAAAGGCGCGGTCAGGATCGCTGATGTAAACAATCGCTTCTTGAAGGGTGCTAGGCGTTTCCATAATTCAAATCTACGCCCAATCATCGCCTGCGTCAAGTATGTAGTCGCTTTCGGAGCGTAGCTGTCGCGGTCACGGATCTTCCGGTACAAAGAGCGCCGTCTTGGCTTGCCGGGAATGATGAAAGCCGTGATGAGATCGCCTAGTTTTAAGCCGGTCTCGATATGCGGGGTCGTATCCCCGCAAACGATGCAGGTCCGCGAAGGCGAGCGTACGCCCACCAGACCTGCCCAACACCTCCACTTGAGTGTCGAGCGCGATAAGTGCAGGAGTCCAGTTGCCAGCGTAAGGTGCTATGCACCGGTCGCTCGCGCCAAGCACCGCGTGTCCTCGATTGGCGCCGTCCAGCACCGCACAGCCCGAACCCGGCACGCGCTTGTTGCACTGGTCATAGCTCGTGTCACGGAAGTACGAGCAGCGCGTCCGCTGGAGCACGTTGCCACTCCAGCGGGCCATGTTGCGCAACCATTGCGACGCCTGCCACAGGCTTTCGGTCAGAATCGGCTAATGGCGAACCACCGACGCATCGGCCTGCAGTTTCGCCATTGAAACCAGCGAGCCGATCCGCAATTCACCGGCCGTGCGAACGGTCTGGTGCATCGCCTCATCACGGATCGCGGTGATGTCGATGACCGTGATTGGCTGCATGACATCGAGTTTCATTAAATCGACCAGCGTCGTGCCGCCGCCTTTGTACTCCACGGCGGCTGTGATACGCGCTCTCGCTCGGACGCAGGTGAGTGCAACGGGCGGACACAGCATCGGTCGGCACTTCATAGGCGAAAGGGCGCATCAGCCTTTCTCCATTTCCGCCTTGTCCTCATTCACAGCCGCGACGATGTTGGGTTAGGCCGCGCATCGGCAAAGATTGTCGCTCATGTATTCGCGGATGTCCATGTCCGAGCCGGTATGTCCTTCTCGCACGCAGGCGATCGCGGACATGATCTGGCCAGACGTGCAGCAGCCACATTGGAACCCGTCATGGCCGATGAACGCTTGTGCATGGGATGCCGGCGTTCACCCTCGGCCAAGCCTTCCAACGTCGTGATCCGCAGACCCTGGGCAGCGACGGTGAGGGTCAGGCAGACCAAATGGCGCTCGCCGTCGATGTGAATGGTGCACGCACCGCATTGCCCTTGATCGCAGCCCTTTTCCATCCGGTAAGGTTATCTTTTCGCGGAGGGCATCGAGGAGCGTCATACGGGTGTCCACTCGCATTGCATGATCAGAGCCGTTCACTGGTAGCACGACTTCGCGCATCAGGGCGCTGTTCTCGTGTCCATGGAACCTCGCGCTTCGGCCGGGACCGGTTCAAGGAAGAAGCATGCGGTACGACCGCGCCAGTGGAGAAGAAGGTTTGACGGTCGACAGGAAATTCATTCATATCGTAAGCTCAATTTAATATATGAACCATCCAAATAAGAGCGATAACATACTTGCCTGAGTGCATTTGGGTACGATGGCGGGCATGATCGAAATTGAGAAGAATAGCCAAGGGACGGTCAGTACTACTCCTGTAACCGAGTGGGCTGTAGGTCCTCTCGCCGATACCGTCGTCGTTGCAGCATTCGCATATTTGCAAGAGACATCGAAAGGGATAGTAGAGGGAAAGCGGGTTCAACTGACGCTGATGCCTCAACAGGCCCTAGAGCTTGCAGAGACGCTGACCAGAGCAGCGCAACGCGTCTTGTATCCGGATTCTTCGCAGGGAGCACAGTAGGGCATTGTCCCCTCATCGTCGGTCCCTTTCGGTACGATGACTGATATGTCGCCATTCATCAACCCCGACACGGCACCGGGATATTTCAACGCTAACTTGAAGGTGGGTTGGGCAAAGCATCACCTTCTTGCCTGATGGAAGAAGAGTTCAGGACGTTCATGGATAGGGATGATCCGAAGCCCTATTCGTTCTCTACCGAGGATGATCTTGAAGCTGGCGAATATGTTATACGCTTCGACCTCCAGCCTCTGCCGGTAGCACTCGCACTCATGGCCGGGGACTTCGCATCGTGTCTCCGGGGTTCCCTGGACCACCTCGCTACCGCTCTCACGCTGTGTACTGGCGGAACGTACAACGACCGCGCGAGCTTTCCCGTTATCGGAATCGCTGACGCCGATGGACAGAGTTTGTTCAAGCGTTCGGTGAGAGGGGTTCCCGGCGCGGCCGTGGACGTAATCGAGGCGCTTCAGCCATACCATGCAGGGAAAGCTCACAAAACTCTGGCGACTCCATAGGCTTTGGAACATTGACAAGCATCGGAGAATCCCTTTGCAGCCCGCTGGGGTCAAGCTGGAACTCAGCTACGCCGCCGAGAATCCGCCGCTTCCCAGCAGGGCAGATAAATGGAGTAATTCGTTTTCCCCTCGCAGCCAAGTCTCAAATCCAATTCAATCCAGCGATGCAGATCAGAATCGATTTCGGTGACACAAGCGAAGGGGTCATCATCCCCTACGAGGAGCTTATCGACATACACGAGTTCGTTCGCAATGACCTGATGCCACGATTTGAGGGCTTCTTCTAAGCGTGAGTAGCAAGTTGGCAAGCCGGACGATTGACTTTTGAGGCGCACCATATCAGACTCCTTAATAGGAGTTGCTGAATGGCGAATCAACCCGAATCTTCCGCCAAGAACATCACGGGCGATTTCGCTGAGTTCACAGATTTCATGCGTCGGCTTATGGCCGTGCCGCACTCCGAAGTAAAAGCCAAACTCGATGCTGAGAAGAGAGCGAAGAAGCGGAAGAAAGCTAAGGTTTCCGCTTCCCTCGATTCTGGCGCAAAGGCCTAGTTACTCGCCCCTGCCTCCTTCCGCGTCAATTCAGCATACGTCAACCGCTTGCCGGTTACTTGGATCATTGCGGTCATAAAAGCGGTCTGTGTCGTTCAACGGGTTCTCTTTGGTGGTTGTTGTACCGGAAAGTCTGTTCATCTAGGTAGCGGAATAAGTGAAACGACTCGACTGAGATGTACGTCCCGCTAATCCCCCGCTTCAGCAGCGACCAAAAGTTCTCAAGGCCGTTGGTGTGGATGCGACCGTTGACGTATTCGACAGCGTGGTCCACAACCTTGTGTGCGTAGTCGCTGGCCAGTCCCTCGTACGAGAGAAGGAGGTCGGTGTAGAGGGCGGACCCAGCCTCAACATGCTTGCGAACCTCGCCCTGTAGGACGGCTTTCTTACGGCTGGGGACAACGACCGTGCGAACCTGTCCACCGCGCTCAAGAATTCCATAACGGCAACCTTGTCCTTCGTCCCGGTACCAGGATACGCCGCTGCCGCTTTGCAAGGTGCATGTTGCGGAGTTGCCGCCGATGAAAGTCTCATCAGCCTCAATCTCTACGCCCTTGCCGCCCATCTTCATGACGATCCGTTCTGCATGGCAAGGCGAATCCGGTGGAGCATGAACCATGCGGACTTTTGAGTTACGCCCAGAGCGCGGGACACCTCATAGAAACTGATTCCATTCTTAGCAACGACAATCAACCACACAGCGGGAAGCCACTTCTCTAAGGAGATCGGGGAGTCCTCAAAGACCGTTCCAATCTTCAGCGAGAATTTCTGCTTAGGGTGCTTCGTGCGGCAGTTATAGAGCTTTGCCTTCTCCATATAAAATAACTTTGTCGGAGCCGCAAGTAGGGCAGCGCACAACTCCACCCATCCACCGCACTGCGATCATGAACTGACGACAATTCTCAGAATCAGAGAAGTGGGAGATGGCTTCGAGTAGTGTCTTTGGGCTGTCATGCACTAACAATAGGCCATTTTGTTGCTCAGTTAAGTATATCGTTGGCCCAAATAAGGATCATTATTGCATAGGAACTACCCCGGTTTTGCGGGGTGTTTCCTCGTAATTGGGAAATCAAAGCAGCGCAACTGTGAGGGTTATGGAGATGCAACTAATCATGCCGGTTAGGAATCCGCCGGCATGACCTTGGAGCGGCTATCGCAAAGTTCTGACGTAAACCGGGGCGATGCTGTCCAAGGTTGAGCGGGCAACAATAGCCCAACGCTCGGACTGGCAATGCGCATCGCGCAAGGACTCGAGCTTCCCTTGTCTACGCTGATCGGCATCGACGATGGCCGCCGAACGACTACGTAATCCGCAGAGTCAGCGACATATCTTCGCGACCCGCAGACCGGTTTCGAACGTCACATCCTGTCGCCTGACCAGCCGACAGCGTTTGTGGAACTCCTGCTCCACCATCTACCCGCGCGCACCAATACCGAGTGCTGCCGCCCTATCCCGCCGAGACGGAGAAGCACTTGATCATGCTCGAAGGCCTGCTCACCGTGATTGTCGGCAGCTCGGAGGTGCGGTTGGAGGAGGAACGCTCTATTTTCGAACCCCAGTGTGCGATTCACATTCGAACCCGGGAGGATCAACCATTTGTAGTTACTATTTGGTCGTAACCCGGTCTTCCTAGGATCAGCGCCCGTAGACCAGTCGTCGATTACGCCCAGTTCGCAGTGATGCGAGCCTCAGGTAGAACAGCCGTGCGATCCTTGGCGTGCTTTATTGCCCGTTTTCGACGCGACCCCTGTATTGCTCTGAGGCCATCCCTTTCGGACGGCGTCCGCGCCATCGCCGCGCCACCGAGCGGAGCGAAGCCAAATGCGGGAAAGACCCCGCCTGCGCTGGCCGTTTCGCTCCACAGTGGGGTTGGGCCGCTAGCAAGGGTTGGGCAGGTCGCGCAAGGTGGAACTTAGAGACCGCGACCGCTTAATTGTTCAGATTGGCTAACGTTTCCTCGGCACTGGTCGATAACGTTCCCATGAGTCAGATTGGCAAGCATCGCATTCGGAAGTACATCGGCTTTTCGTATCCGGCAGAAGGTGCCATTCGCCGCTCTGCCCAGTGGGCGCTAACTGCCTTACTGACCTGTTTCCCTGTTGTTGCCGTTGGACAAAGGGTTCAGCAAATTGCGGGTGTAACCGCGATCGGGCAGTCCACGCCGTACACCGTGACGGTTACCGTGAACGCAAGCGGCACGGCTGCTGCGCCGGTCGCCGTGACCGGAGGCGTGGAAAACTCGGAGTTCTCCATCGGCACCAGTGGGAGCTGCTTAAGCGGCACGCAATACAGCGCGGGGCAGCAGTGCACGGTTGCGGTTCTGTTCACGCCGAAGTACCCGGGTCTGCGCTCCGGTGCGGTCGTTGTGAAAACCCCGGGCGGCGCGCTGGTGGGGATAGGCCTGGTTAGCGGCCGTGCAACCGGATCGCTGCCTGTCTTGACGCCCGGACGTATTGATACGGTGGCCGGAAATGGTCAGTGGACATACACGGACGATGGCGCCCCCGCAACGGCAACACCGATTTTCACACCGCAAGGCCTGATTGTCGATCCGGCGGGAAACCTCTACCTGTCGGACACCGGGAATAACCGCATCCGCCGTGTGGACACCCAGACCGGCACGATCGCGACGATTGCCGGAACGGGTATGCAGACCTACTCGGGCGACGGCGGACCTGCGGTCTCAGCGGGCATCGGATCACCGGCAGGCGTGGCCCTGGATGGGGCTGGCAATCTTTACTTCGCAGACACGCAGAACGATGTGATTCGCAGAATCGACGCGGTCTCGCGGAATATCACGACCGTCGCCGGAACGCCGCAGGTGGCGTCCTACGGCGGTGACAATGGGGCTGCAACGGCGGCACAGTTGAACCTGCCCCGCGGGGTTGCATTTGACCTTGCCGGCAACCTGCTCATTGTCGACTCCGGTAATCATGCTCTTCGCCGGGTTGATGCCGTGAGCGGCAACATCGTCACGCTAGCTGGTGACGGCACAGGGGGCTTCAACGGCGATAACCGAATGGCCGGCACGGCACGGCTTAACACTCCATCCGCAACAGTCGCGCTGCCGGATGGATCGATCCTGATCGCCGATACAGGCAACAACCGCATCCGGCGCATCGACCTGAGCGGCATGATCACGACCGTCGTCGGTACCGGGGTCGAGGGCTACTCGGGCGACGGTTCCGCGGCAACAGCGGCCATGATCAAAGGACCGATTGGGCTGGCCTTCGATCCTGTCGGCAATCTCTATGTCGCCGATTCCGGCAACAACCGCGTGCGCATGGTGAGCGCCGCGGACGGCACCATTGCGACACTCACGGGCACCGAAAGCGAAGGTTTCTCTGGCGATGGCGGTCCCGCGAACCTGGCGAGCCTCTACGGCCCGTTCGGTCTGCAGTTCACACAGACCGGCGACCTGTTGGTGAGCGACATGTTCCACATGCGCATCCGTCGCATCAGCGGCTCCAACGTGCGGCTCACGTATCCCACCCTTCGCCGTGGTAAGACGTCTGCACCCCAGCTGCAAGGCCTGGCGAACTACGGCAGCACGGCGCTTCAGTTATCGGCCCCCATACCTGTGTATTCCGGGCTGGACGCCTCGACGACCACGTGTAGCACTACCTCTTCGCTCGCACCGTCCGCAATCTGCACATTGGGCGTCGAGTTTATGCCGACGGTCATCGGTTCAGACGTCATGGGATCGCTTTCGCTACCGTCGAACGCGGCGAACGTGACGCCGGTCATCAACGTGGACGGCCAGGTGCTCGACGTCAATCCGACCTCCGTCGCCGTGATCGCCGACATCAACCCAAGCACGCTATATTCCCCGGTCATCTTCACCGCCACGGTCACCAGCGACGACCACCAGCGCACCGGCACCGTCACCTTTCTGAGCGATGGAAGTACTCTCTGCTCTCAGACTCTGGGAGCAGACGGTACGGCGGCCTGCAAAACCTCAAGCCTTGCCCTGGGACCGCACACCATCACGGCGCAGTACACGGGTGATGCGCAGAACGCGTCAGCAAGCTCCTCAGCGGTGACAGAGACAATCAAGCAGCAGACAAACGTCGTGGTCAGCGCATCGCCGAACCCTTCGGTGGTCACCAACTCCGTCACACTGACGGTCTCCGCGTCGGCAGCGACTGGAACGCCGACCGGAACCGCCACGATTTACGACGGCACAACCAACATTGGCAACGTCACGCTCAACGCTGGCCAGGCGCAACTTGCAATCTCCACTCTCTTGGTCGGGTCACACAGTCTTTGGGTGCGATACAACGGAGATGCCGCAGATGCTGCTGGGCAGTCGGCGATGATAGTGCAGACCGTGCAGCAGGCCGCGACGATCGTTACTCTGGCGACGAGCAATGCCAGAGTGAACGTTGGGACGCCGATCACCCTGATCGCGAGTGTGGCGAGTACCAGTGGCCCAGCACCGACGGGCAACGTGCAATTTCAGGAAGGCAGCACCGTGTATGGCAGCGCCTCTTTGCAACCGGAGGGCAAAGCATCGTTTACCTTCGCAGCACTCACGCCCGGCACGCATCACCTGGTTGCCGTATATGATGGCGACACAAACAGCGAGACCAGTTCGTCCGCGGCGCTGACCGAGGTGACGCAGCAGATCGGGAGTACCATCGCACTCACCTCCGACGCGAATCCACTGAACGCAGGCGCAACCCTGCACTTATCCGCGCAGGTTACCCCGGAGCGGAGTACGAACCCGGACGGCCTCCTCACTGGCAAGGTCACCTTCACAGATGGCGGCACCACTCTTGGAACGGTCCCTTTGACAGCAGGGCTCACTGCGGCGCTCGACGTACAGCTCCTGTCAGTAGGACAGCACGCGATCATGGCGACCTACAGCGGTAATACCAACTACGCTGCGGGCAGCGACACACTAATGCAGAACGTTGTAAAGACTTCCGCCAGCATCGCCGCCGGCTCTGCTTCGATAACGACGCTCGCGGGTAAGCCTGCTGGCTTTCTTGCGAACGTCTCTAGCAGCACGGGCACACCTACGGGAACGGTCACCTTCTGGAACGGCACCACGCCCGTCGGCACGGCAACATTGAACGCTCAGGGCTCCGCCACTCTTTCTGTGGATAAGCTCTCCGTGGGGCAATACTCCACTACCGCTGCCTACAACGGCGACAGCAACTATTTGCCGGTCACGTCACAACCATGGGTTCACACCGTGAGTTTAGCGATTTCCGCCGTGACCCTAAGCGGCCCGTCGGCAGCGGTTGACGTGACCGCAAATGTCGCGTTCTCGTCCATGCTGAGCAGCCCTGGCGTGGCCCCGACCGGCAAGCTGACCTTGATGGACGGCAACACGGCCATTTCCAGCCAACCGGTGACGAACGCCGGCAACTATAAGTTCAGCAGCGCAAACCTCGCGATCGGGCGGCACTCCCTTGCGGTCGCCTACAGTGGGGATGCCGATAACGCCTCATCCATATCCGCCGCTATCACGGTCGTCGTGCAGCAGGCACCTACGACAACGACGCTGGCCACCAGCAGCAGTCCGTCCGTGCTGGGAACGCCAGTCTCGCTGACCGCAACGACGGACAGCGCAATTGCGAACCTGGCCGGCACTGTGAACTTTCAGGACGGCGCACAGTTGCTCGGATCAGCGGCTCTGCGGAACGGAACGGCGATGCTCTCGAATGTAACGCTCCCGTTCGGGGTACACACGCTAACGGCGGTCTACCTTGGCGACACCAACCATGCCGGATCCATTTCGGCCCCGGTACAGCAGTCAATCGTTCAGCATATCGCCGTTTCCCTCGTCTCCACCCTGAATCCCTCGAACAGTGGCCAGAGTGTCGTCTTCACCGCGGCACTGTCCGCCATTGCGGGGCTAGTTCCCTCAGGCACGGTCGTCTTCAAGGAAGATGGTGTTGTGCTTGGAACCGTTGCATTGGAAACGGGCGGTGTTGCGCGCTTACGGACCGACGCGCTTGCAGTCGGCGCACACGCAATTTCGGTCGACTACAGTGGCGATTCAAATTACTCCGCAGCCTCCGCATCGCAGTCTCAGCTTGTGCGCAACTCGACGACGCAGACGATCGTGACGGGCAGCGCCGACCCCGCCGTTTACGGCAATCCGTTCACGTTGACCGCGACGGTCACCAGCAACGGCGGTGTAGGCACTGGGCAGGTTCACTTCAGTGAAGGAGGTGGACCCATCGGTGACGCCACACTGAACGGTGCCGGCCTTGCCGTTCTGACGGTCACTACCCTTAGGCCCGGGCTGCACACTGTACTGGCGAGCTACGCTGGGGACGGCAAGGCTAGCGCGTCTGCGGCCGTACCGCTTTCGTTTCTTATCAAGCAGCGGACGACGCTGTTACTGAGCACGGCGGAGAATCCCGCGCTTACGCTCAACAGCATCGCCATTACGGCCTCACTGACGAATCAGCACGCAGCTCCCGCGACCGGCGCCATAATCTTTACGGAAGGCGCGGTGACACTGGGAACTATCCCCCTCGATGCGTCAGGCAGCGCAACACTCACCTTGCCTTCTCTAGCTGCCGGCACCCATCTGGTGAGTGCGAGCTACGCCGGCGATGACGCCGACTTCGCTGCAACGGCGCCGGTGCTGTCGCAAACAGTTCAACGGCGGTCCACGATGGCCACGCTAACCAGCGCCGCGACCAACACCGCAGATCCACAGCAGATCACTTTGATCGCAATCGTGCAGTCCCCAACCCTAAGCGCGACGACGCCGCCCGGCGGCACGGTGGCCTTTATCAAGGGCAACGCTACTGTCGGCACGGCAAACGTCGATTCCGCCGGTGTCGCCACCGTCAGCATCCACCTGGAAGGTCAGAGTTCCGAGTCGCTGGTGGCGAGCTACAGCGGTGACGTTTCATATGCGGCGTCGACATCACTGGCGAACACGGTCACGGCGGGACCGGCGCCACAGTTCATCCTGGTCGTGAGTGACCAGAAGCTGGTCCTCCAACGCGGCCAAAAGACTACTGTCACGGTCACGGTAGCATCGGTGAAGGGCTTTAATGACAATCTTGACCTTGGTTGCGTCGGCCTACCCTACGCCGCCACTTGCTCCTTTAGCAAGCGAGGTATCGTGCTCGGCGCTAATGGTAGCGGCACACTGCAACTCACCCTTGATACAGGCGATCCGCTGGGTTCAGGGGCGTCCACTACAGCCAGTGCACAACGGGAACCGGTACCTCAAGGCGCGATTTTGTGCCTCTTGCCGGCTGCCGCTCTGCTCTGCGGTCTGCGCAAGCGACATCGGTGGCAACTGCTTGCTGCCTTTGTCGCGGTTTCGGTGGCGACGCTAGGCGCTGCTGGCTGTAGTGGTCTGCAAACGAACAGCACGCCGGCCGGCGTCTACACTTTCCAGGTTACCGCCATCGGACAGGGCACCGGTGCAACGCAGGCCCAGACGGTAACGCTAACGGTGCAACAATGACCAAGCATCTCGTTCGCCGGCGGCTCGCAAGGAAGATGTGGTGGCGTTCCGCCTTAACACTGCATGCGGCCCTGCTACTCCTTTGCTTGTGCACCGCAACGACATTGCCCGCCCAGGCGTTGCCAACCGCAACCGGGCCGGGCAGCAACATCACGCTCGGGGGCGGAATCTCCTGGTTCCAGCAGGACTACGGTCAAAGACAGATCGGGGGCGGGTTCGCTTTTCTCGACGTCCACCCACATTGGCGCTACGGTCTGGAGGGCGAGATACGACTGTTGCGTTGGGACGCGGCACAGCAGGTCACCGAAAGCAGCTACCTCGCAGGACCAAAGGTGATCGTCGCGCGTCATCCCACGGCAGTCCAGCCTTATGTCAAGCTACTTGTCGGTGCAGGTCGCATCACTCTCCCCTACGGTTACGCGCACGGCACTTTCCTGGACTATGCACCGGGCGCAGGCGTAGATATCGCGCTTCCGGGGAGCTTGAAAGTGCGTCTGATCGATGTCGAATATCAGCACTGGCCTGACTTCCCATACGGGTCGCTCCATCCTTACGGCATCAGCATGGGTGTGAGCTTGCGACTAACGCCGTTGTACCGATTACCAAGACGCTGAAGGTTTGCCGTCGCCAAATCCTTTTCTTCCTCACCGAAACCAACTCGGCGAATGGCTGTACTCCGTTCAAACAAGAAGCGGAAGAGCTAAGCTAGAAACCCTACATCAAGATATCTTCGCTGTTGTCACGGGCCGGGACTGCCTGCGATATCGTCGACTGATCGAGCCCACGATCTGCGGTCCTGGTCATAGAACTGTCCGCTTGGCCCGTCGATGTGGATGTCTCGCCCTGTGTCGAGGTTGGTAGCTCTGGATGTTGCCACTCTCCGCTCTCCAACCAAAACGATCCACCTCAGCGGGCGCAAGCGCATTGTTGATCGGCGTCCATGTCGCGAGTGCTCGGTCCATGTAGGCATGCGTTCGGCTGTTCCGCAACGAGCCTTCCAGCTTTCTTCAGGTTCTGCTGCCGCTGTTCGTTCGCGGACGGAACACGGTGCGGGGTTTCAAGGTTGGTCGCCGGCTCGAACCTTCGTAGTCGCCCTTGCATTCGCACTGTGCCAACATCGGCATGTCGTTTCTGCGTCTTCCACGCCACGACATTATGACGGAAGATCTTCCTCCTCCAAAGTGGTTGTTAGGCCACTGGCTTGTTCACGCCGATTGGCAACACGATCCCGGCGTTCTTATTGAAGGTGATCTGGAGATCTAATCCAAGATCGCCAAAACCTCGAGCACCGTACATTTATGAGGGTGCCATCTGGCTACGATTGCGCTCCCTACCGAGGTATCGGTAACGCTCCGGTTACACAACTCGTCGGGCTAGCTTTTCGGCACCTGCTCGGTCAGGAAGCACGGCTGGAGCCTTGCTGAGTCCCTACTCGGAGAGGGTGCTGCTTCTGCCACAGGTGCTCAGCCAGCCAGAAGTCGTGCGGGTCATTGACGCAGCAGAGACGCCCTCCCACCGCATCCTGCTCATGACGCTCTAGCCGGTTGGTTGACCTGTTCGGCAACGGCAGTTATGGTTGAAGTAATTTGGTGCAGGGAAGGCGGTGTAAATCCGCCACTACCCCGTAACTGTAAGCGTGGAGGGACCGGACATTCCGTCTGGCGCCACTGGAGCTAAAGCTCTGGGAAGGCGGTTCGGTTTCGATGAAGCGTAAGTCAGGATACCGGCCAAAGGTGTTTTGGGCTTAGTTCGGCTTCGATGGGAGAGCTGAAGAGCACTGCAGCCGACGTCTTCTCAGGCGGCTCGGCGCTTCCGACAATATCGATCCCGCTCAGCGCGTTGCACGCCTTCGCGCCTGGAGCGAAACATGCAGAAGAACGCCAATGACTTGGTGTCGCTCGTGCTTGGTGGCGTTCGCAGCGGAAAGAGCGGCTACGCCCAGCAGCTTGCTGAACGAGCCAGGGATGTTGTTTTCATCGCGACCGGTAGCGCAGAGGACGAAGAGATGCGCTCCCGCATCGACCGTCACCGCGCCGATCGCCCTTCGCATTGGCGCACCGTCGAAGAACCACTCGAGCTCGCCGCCGCGATTTGCAGCCTCGCGCCTTCAGCCGACCTCATCCTAATCGATTGCCTTACCTTCTTTGCCGCGACGTTGCTTGAGCATTGCGCGAGCAATCCCGCCACGCTCGATGCCTACATCGAGGGGCTCTGCGCAGCTCTTGTTGCGCCGCCCTGCACGGTTGTTCTCGTCTCGAACGAGGTCGGCAGTGGTGTGGTTCCTCCCTATCCACTAGGCCGCCAATATAGAGACCTTCTCGGGGACATCAATCAGCGTGTCGCCCGAGTGGCTACTGAAGTAGTCCTGATGGTCGCTGGGATTCCACTCCCTCTCAAACCCTCTTCAGGTACCCCGGGACTAATCCGATGATGCCCCTGATGCACCCATTCTGCGGTGGCCGCAAGCTTCGTTGCCGCAGCCTTGCGCTCGCGCTCTGCTCAGGAGATCGCCACCGCATGAAAGCCCTCCTGTATCTAGCTCTCCTACTCTCCTCCGTGGCTCCGTGTGTGGCGAGCCGTATCGTCACGGACGAGGTTGGTCGCCGCGTAGAGCTCCCCGACCATCCGCACCGGATCATCTGTCTTGTGCCAAGCGTCACCGACACCGTGTTTGCGCTCGGGGCCGGTGCGGACGTTGTGGCAGTCAGCGACTTCACGAAGTATCCCGTAGAGGCACTCAAGAAGCCGAGCGTCGGCAGCACCACGCGCCCGTCGATCGAGACAATCCTTTCGCTACACCCGGATCTGGTCCTCGGAATCCAAACGGGCGGACCGGGCGAGTCCACGGCGGCGATTGAGCGTCTCGGCATACCCATCTATCTTGTTGGACCTCACGGGCTCGACGGCATCCTGCGGTCTGTAACCAGTCTGGGTGACGCGCTGAACCGCAAGGCCGAAGCCGCTTCGCTCGTGACCAAGCTCGAAGGCCGCATCAGTGCAGTTCGGACGCGAACCCAAACGCTGCCCCGCCCCGCCGTGTTCATGCCAGTTTGGTATGACCCCATTATCACCATCGGGAAGCACGCGTTCATCACGGAGATCATCGAGGTCGCCGGCGGTCGGTCCATCACCGATGACCTCACTCCCGACTGGCCGCACTTGAGTCTCGAGGCACTGATCGCTCGGGCACCGGAGGCCCTTCTGCTCGTTCGCGGCGGTCGGACAACCCTGGAGGTTCTCAAGGACAGGCCGGGGTGGAACTCGATTCCGGCCATAAGAGAACGCCGGGTCTTCTACGTCGACAACCGGATCGACTTTCCCAGCCCTGTTGCGATCGACGCTCTGGAGGATATGTCCCGACAATTTCATCCGTAGAGTCCGTCTGCCTTACTTGGCTGTCACGAACTCTCATCCATTCACCCATTGCAAAGCATCGGGAAGCGCGGTGCGAATCCGCCACTACCCCGTAGCTGTAAGCGCAGAGATGCCGGCAAGCACAACGAAAGCCACTGGACGCATAAGGTCTGGGAAGGCAGCCGGTGTCGAGGAAGCGCAAGTCAGAAGACCGGCTTTGCATCACCATCATCCCGAGGGGGAACACTTGTATCTAGCCGAACGCTCCATCTCCGCCAACCTACACCGACGCGCATCTGCGTCGGCAGATGTTCGCCGTCTCTTGCCCCGTCTTCTCGCGGCGGCTCTCCCGGTCCTGTACGTCACGGCGCTTTTTGCCGCTAAGCCGGGCGTTCACGGAACCGTGCGAGACCCTCTGGGAGCCGTCGTCCCATTCGCGCAGGTCGATCTGCTCGACAGTTCGGGACGGATCGCCGCGCATACAGTGACTGATGCTGACGGAACGTATCTGCTTCCCCTCCCAACTTCTGGCCGGTACCGCGTGGAAGTCCACGCCCCCACGTTCAAGCCGACCGCCAGCAAACTGACGTTCGGCTCCTCCGCTTCCGCTGACGTGGAGATCAACGTCACGCTTGCCACCCCTACCCTCACCGAGGAGGTGACCGTCACGGCCACAGGCACACCAACTCCGGCGGCCCAGAGTGGAGCTTCGGTCACGGTGTTAGAAGCCAACCAATTTCGGTACTCGCCCGAGGTTCAGGAGCCGCTCCGCCTCGTTCCAGGGCTCCAGATTACACAAACCGGCCAGACCGGAGGAACCACCGGTCTGTACATTCGAGGCGGAAACACGAACGCCAATAAGGTTCTCGTCGACGGCGTCCCAGCCAACGACATTGGCGGGGCAGTGAACTTCGCCAATATCGCGAGCGTCGGTGTGCAAAGTATCGAAGTACTCCGGCAGCCGAACAGCTCACTTTACGGGTCCGATGCTCTCGCCGGCGTCGTCAGCCTGACCACGACACGCGGGACAACATCGCTTCCCCTCTTGACCTACTCAGGCGATGGTGGCAACTTTGGCACCTATCACCAGCAGATCGCGGCCAGCGGAGTTCTTCATCAGTTCGATTACTACTCCGCCTTCGATCGACTTGACACCCGGAACTCCGTCCCTAACAGCGCATTTCACAACGGCACCTATGCCGGCAACTTCGGCTGGGCGCCCAACAGTGGCAATGACCTGCGATTTACCATCAGACACGTCGCCACGGCGGCCGGTTCCCCGAACGCGACCGCGCTGTACGGCATCCCCGACGCGGCGGGGGTCAAGGAGCAGGACAGCTTTTACTCCGGTACCTGGAACAACCAGACCACAGAACGTTGGCACAATCAGATCCGCTACGGCGGTCTCCGTTTGAGCTACACCTACACCGACTACGGGGTGACTGGCCTTCCCACATCCGCCAGCCTGAAGACCGCGAATTACCTTGGAGCTCCCGTCACCATCACCGGAGCGAACGGCTACAGCGTCAGTGGACAGGCACTCTTCCACTACGCAGGCACCAGCTACCCAAACCGGTACAACGCTCCCAGCAAGCGTGATTTTGTGTACGCGCAAACGGACTTTCGGCTCAACCCGCATACCGTCGCGCTTGGTTCCTTCACCTACGAGGACGAGCGCGGGTCCACGCTCTCGACCCCGAGCGGCAAACCCTCCTCTGTAAGTCGCGGCAGCTACAGCTACACGATGCAGGTATCCGGCGATCTCCGGAATCGCCTGTTCTACACCCTGGGCAGCGGGCTTGAAGACAATGGTCTGTTCGGTTTCGCTGCAACGCCGCGTGCCTCGCTTGCGTATTACCTAACTCGACCCTCTTCGGCGTCATGGATGGGAGGCACCAAGCTCCACGGAAGCTTCAGCAAGGGCATCAAGGAACCCAGCATCTACTACCAGACCAACTCCCTCTTCGCAAAGCTGGGGACGCTCCCGAATGGCGCACAGCTCACCGCACAGAACGGTATCGCGCCGATCGGCCCAGAAACGTCCCGCACCTACGATGCCGGGGTCGATCAGGAGTTATGGCGCAGCCGGGTGCGCATCGGCGCAACCTACTTTCACAACGAGTTCACCAACGGTGTCGAATACGTCGCACGCGGTGGCCTCATCCAGCTCGGGATCCCTTCCTCCAGTCTCACGACCCTCTACGGGGCGGCCGTGAATTCGATGGCATATCGCGCGCAGGGACTGGAGCTTGAAGGCGAGTGGCAGATTTCGAACCACCTCTTCGCTCGCGCGGGATACACCTTTTTGGATGCGCTCGTGCAGCGCTCCTTTTCAAGCGACAATCTCCATGGTGGAAACTACAACACCGCCTCGAACTTCGCGACAACCCCAATCGGGGCATACTCACCCCTCGACGGGGCCCGGCCCTTCCGCCGTGCGCCTCAAAGCGGCTACTTTTCTCTAACCTATACGCAACCCAAGTGGTACGCCGGTATGTCCGGAACGCTGGTCGGAAAGCGAGACGACAGCACTTTTCTCTCCGACGCGAACTTCGGCAATAGCCTGCTCCTGCCAAACCGGGACTTGCTTGGCGCATACCAGCGTATCGAGCTAGAGGGCAACTACCGGGTCAGCAGATCGGTGACGACCTACGCTCGCGTCCAGAATCTACTCAGCGAGCACTACTTTGAGGCTTTTGGCTACCCAGCCCTCCCTCTCACCTTCCGCGCAGGCGTAACGCTTAGCTTGGGAGGAGAGTCGTGGAAACTCAAGTAGATCCTCGGAGCCGGCAAAGCTTCATAGCAGTCCCGGACCCAGGAGGCCGGAACTCTGCTCCAGGTGCAACCCTGCGCCTGGAGCAGAGTTCACGGGCTCGCCTGATGGGCCGTAGCTCCCATGCCGCGCTCCTGGTCCTGCTCGCCACTTCTCTCGCCGCCTCGATCCTGCTCTCGCTATCAGTTGGAGCTGTCCACGTCAGGCCTTCGGACCTGCTCGGAGCCGTCCTGACTCATCACCACCTTACGTATACCGAGCGACTCATCATTCTGCAGATTCGCCTACCCCGCATCCTGGCTTCCGCTGTAGTCGGCGCCTCGCTCTCCGTGTCCGGCCTGCTATTCCAGGGCCTCTTTCGCAACCCCATGGCCGACCCTTACGTTATTGGTGCCTCGGGGGGCTCTGTTCTGGGTGCGTCGCTGGGCATCTTCCTTGTCACGCAGACATCTATCCTCGGGTTCAGCGCCACCGCTCTGCTCGCCTTTGCCGGATCCGTGCTCACGATGGCCCTTGTCTACGCGCTTGCCCGAACCAATGGCCGTACAAACGTTGTCACACTTCTGCTCGCCGGCTTCGCTATCAGCACGATGCTTAGCAACTCGACTTATTTCTTTGAGGTTCTCGACACAACTTCCGGCACCAGCACACGCGTGCTCGTCTCCTGGCTGCATGGCGTCATATCCACTCCAGGTTGGAGCGAGCTCGGCCTTACCTCGGGCCTCCTTGCTCTGGGGACTATCGTCTCTTTCCCGCTCATGCGCCGCCTCAACACCCTTGCGCTTGGTGACGAATACGCGCACCAACTTGGTCTAAATGTTGAGGGCACTCGGATCGGTATCATCCTGATCGGTTCGCTACTCACAGCTATCGCCGTTGCGCTGGGCGGCCTTATCAGCTTCGCCGGCCTGATTGTTCCTCATGTTGGCCGGCTTCTCCTGGGCCCGGACAACACCCGCCTCCTTCCCGTTACAGCGCTCGCCGGAGCCACCTTCCTCGTCCTCGGGGACAGCCTGGCCCGCACCGTCCTCGCGCCCTCGGAGGTTCCGGTCGGCATCCTCATGGCGCTTGTTGGTGGACCCTTCTTCCTTTACCTCTTGCGAAGGTCTCGCCGGAGCTACGCCGTATGACGCCGCTTCTGGATCTCGATCACGTAGCCTTCAGCTACGGCAATTGCAACATCCTGTCGGATGCTTCCTTCTCACTCGAGCCGGGTACTGCAACGGCGCTCATCGGCCCGAACGGTGTAGGAAAGACGACGCTGCTCCGTCTCGCCTCCGGGGTCCTCAAACCTACCTCCGGCAGCATCCGGCTGGACGGCCAGCCGCTCGAGCAGATCTCGGTGAGGCAGGCCGCGCGTGTCGTTGCCGTCGTTCCGCAGCATCTCGAAGTTCCTTTCGAGTACACCGTCGAGCAGGTGGTTCAACAAGGCCGCACACCTCATCTCTCTTTTCTTCGTGGCCTCACACCGTCCGACTCTCGCGCGGTCGACGACGCACTCGGCCTTACCCGCACAACGGAGCTCCGGCATCGCATCTTCAATGAACTCAGCGGCGGTGAGCGGCAACGGGTCAAGATTGCCCTTGGATTGGCTCAACAGCCGCGTCTTCTGATGCTCGACGAGCCCACCCAGAACCTCGACATCGGACGACAGGTGGAGCTGCTCGATCTCCTCCATGACCTGTGTCAGGCAGGGCTCACCATACTTGCTTCGATCCACGACCTCCACTTGATCACCGCGAACTTTTCCGCCGTCATCCTTCTGCGCCCATCGGCTCCTCCGCTTTGCGGTATACCCTCCCAAATCCTCGATCCATCGCTGCTCGAAGCGGCCTTCGATTGCCCTCCCAATCGTCATCCCCTCTTCTCGGGACATTCCCTCTCGAGGCCGGAGCAGATATGAGTCGTAATGAGCACCTCCCCCACGCCCTTCAGCAAATTCTGAGCGCCATATACGCCCGAATCCTCGTTCCCGATTCCATACTTCTCGCGGAGGCCCGAAGCCACCTGGATAGCCTGACGAAGCCGCTCGGTAGCCTTGGCCGTCTGGAAGATATGGCCGCGCAACTGTTCAGCATCCGAGGCGGCGATCTCAGCCGACCGTTGCGCAAGGCGGTATATGTTTTCGCCGCGGACCACGGAATCACCGAGGAAGGAGTCAGCGCCTATCCCTCTGAAGTCACGCGACAGATGGTGCTCAACTTCATCTGCGGCGGGGCAGCCATCAACGTCCTCGCCAGGCTTCAGCATGCCGCTGTCCACATCGTCGACGTAGGCGTGGCCGGAGATTTCGCCGGATGCGCCGGCGTGCTGCATCGCAAGATTAGGTCCGGGTCGCGCAATATTTTGCGCGAGGCCGCCATGAACTGGGATGAGCTCACGCTCGCTATCGAAACCGGCCTTGAACTTGCCGAGGACGCCTCGCGTTGCGGATATAACATGGTCGCTCCGGGCGAGATGGGCATTGGTAATACGACCTCGGCCAGCGCTCTTACGGCAGCGCTGACCGGGAGTCCGGCGCACCGCGTTACGGGGCATGGCACCGGCGTCAGCTCTGAAATTTACGCGAATAAGGTTCGGGTCATTGCAGCAGTTCTCAAGAAGCATCTTTCCGAAACCGTCGATCCCCTGTCTCCGGCCGATCTCCTGCGCCGCTTCGGAGGGCTCGAAATTGCTGCGATGACGGGTTTCGTTCTAGGGTCGGCAGCGCTCGGCTGCGCCATCATCATCGATGGTTTCATCTCCACCGCGGCGGCGGCTTTCGCGGTGGCCTTGGCGCCGGCCACGCGCTCGTTTCTCTTCGCCGGCCACCTGTCAGAAGAGCCAGGCCATCGTATCCTGCTCGACCACCTCGGGCTGGCTCCGGTCCTGCAACTCAATATGAGGCTGGGCGAAGGCACCGGTGCTGTGCTCGCTATGCCTATACTCGAGGCTGCGCAACACCTCTACCGCGAGATGGCTACCTTCGCCTCGGCAGGCGTTTCGAAGGGAAACGCATGAGTCCGGTACGTGCACTTCGCTCCCATGCTAAAGATTTGGTCGCTGCTTTCGCCTTCCTCACGCGATTCCCGCTCCCGAGTGTGGCGTACGATGACGGCTCCCTCGCGCGGTCGGTGAAATTCTTCCCCGTCGTCGGTCTCGTTCTCGGTTTCGCGGCCTCGCTCTTGCACGGTGCTTTATCTCCCCACCTGCCGCCAGCCCTCTCGGCGCTCATCGTCCTGCTCGCGCTCGTTCTGGCTACGGGAGCACTTCACGAGGATGGTCTCGCTGACGCTGCCGATGCGTTCGGTGGCGGCCAGCGCGACCGCACCCGCATCCTCGCGATCCTGCGCGACAGTCGCATCGGCAGCTACGGCGCGATCGCCCTCACCCTCTCCCTCGCCGCACGGGTCCTCCTTTTATCTAGCCTGCCCCCTTCGAGCTTCGCTGCCTATCTCGTCGCTGCCCACGTGCTCTGCCGCTGGTCAAGCCTTCCTCTCAGCCGATCGCTTCCTGCCGCACGTGCCGCAAATGACGGTCTGGGCGTGAGCATTGCCCATCGCACAAGCGGGACATCCCTCGTGGTCGGTTCTTTACTGTCCATCGCTACAGTCGTTCTGGCGCTGGGTGTCAAGGCGATCGAACCCGTCACTCTGACCCTCGCCGTCACACTCTTGAGTGGTCTCTTCTACCGAACTCGTCTCGGAGGCGTCACCGGCGACTGCTTCGGTGCCACGAACCAACTCACTGAGATCGCCGTGCTCTTCTGCGGGGTGTGGCAAAGGTGACTACCGAACTCCTCCTCATCCGGCACGCGGAGACAGAGCTCGCCGGGGCCTTCTGCGGGCAGCTCGACCCACCACTCAATCCGCGCGGTCGCCAGCAAGCCGTAGAGCTCGTTAAGTCCCTGGCTGCAGAAACGATTCAGGCCGTTTACAGCAGTGATCTCCAGCGCGCGTTCGATGTCGGGACCGCACTCGCGGAGAGCAAAGGTCTTAGCTGCCGGTCCGCTCCGGCGCTGCGCGAGATCTACTTCGGCGCGTGGGAGGGCTTGGCCTGGAAGAAGATAGAAACGCGCGATCCGGAGATCGCTGCCGCCTGGCTGGCTAGGTTCCCTCGCCTGTCCGCACCCGGAGGAGAGTCATTCCATGCTTTTGAGCAACGAGTTCTCGCTGAGATCACGTCCATCTGCTCACAACGGGAAGTGAGCATCGCGATCGTGACACATGCCGGGGTGATACGCCTGCTGCTACAGCGATTGGCGAGACTCAATGAAGAACAGACCTGGGAACGCCCTCTTCCCTTCTGCTCCGTCCTTCGCCTTTCGCGTGCTGATGATTCTGACGTTTGGGGCCTCATTCATGAGTGACATTCTCCCTCACTCGGATGACGTGCAGATCCGCGAGCTGATTGCATGGCCTCTCGATTCGTATGGATACAAAGATCGCGCGATCTCCCGGCAGCAGCTCGCTGCAGCCTCGGAGCGAGCTGCTGCTGCTGTTCTCTCGCCTTATAACAATTCCATTCCCGCACTCGATGTCCATCTGACACGGGATCTGAGGCCCTTGCTCTCCGCGCACCTCAGCCGCCCGGATCTGCTTCACGAGTACGCCGGCTTCGACTGGACTTTGGGCGTGGTCGACCTATACCAGCTGCTCGCGTTCCAGCGTCGCCTCGTCCTCGATCCCACAGAGGCACACGACCCCTTGCCCGGCCCTGACGACTGGCCCGCGCTTCTCCACTTCGCCCTGAACGGATCTCGCAGTACCGCCTGCATGCACTCTGTCCAGCAGTACACTGCGCATCGGATTGAGCTAACGCTCCGCTCCACAAATCCGGATCTCAAACTGCAACCTACCACCGATGCAAACCTACCTTTTTCGATTGGCTTAAGCGGCGGTACACCGTTCTTTGAAGTGGCGAAGCTGGAGGGTCGCTGGTTTCTTCGCGATGGATACCATCGCGCGTATCGTCTGCTCCGGGCTGGTTGCAGATCTACCGTCGCTGTCGTGCTCCGCGTAGACTCCATTGCGGAGCTCGGAGCGGTCCAGCCCTGGTTCTTTTCAGAGGTTGACTGGCGCTCTGAGCGACCACCCCGCGTCGTTGACTTCCTCGACGATCGCCTGACATTGACCTATTCCCGACCGCGGCTTCTTAAGACACTCCGAATCCGCATTGAAGAGAGCTTGGAACCATCCAAACAGGAGAACAATGATGAGCATCGCAACGAAACGAGGAGACGCCGGCCAAACAGGACTTGCTGGCGGCATTCGCATCTCGAAAGCCGACCTCCGGGTGGAGGCGTATGGTTCCGTCGACGAGCTGAATACGGTCTTAGGGTTCGCTCGCAGTATCTGCTCCGACGCTGAAATCGCAGGCTGGACCCAGAACATACAGCGGACTCTCTTCCGCCTCGGATCTGCGCTCGCCACGCCGCCCGAAAGCAGAAAGGCGCCGGCCGTCATCTCGAACGAGGACGTCGATTTCCTCACTGATCTCGTTTACAAGATCGAAGCAACCGAGGGCATTCTCTCGGACTGGTCACTCCCTGGAGCCCATACCGAATCCGCGGCTTACGAGATCACCCGCACGGTCTGTCGACGTGCCGAACGGAACGTCGTGCGCCTCGTGGAGTCCGGCGCGGAGGTCAAGCCTGAGATCCTCGCGTACCTCAACCGTCTCTCCGATCTCGTGTGGCTCTTTGGCCGCCGAATCGAGCACACGGCCGGGGTGGACGCACGCCTGCGTGATGACTCCAAAGCCGGTCCGAAATGGTCGCGAGCGTGGTAATGCAGAAGCCTCCTGAGCACGATTCTCCCTCCGCTTGCGCTCTCGGTTTCAGCGAACCTGATCGCGAAGCCGTCTACCGGGCAATCAGAACCCGTCGTGACGTCCGGCATGGCTTTCTCCCGGAGCCGCTGCCGGAGCCGCTGCTTCGCAAACTCCTTGAAGCTGCGCACGCCGCTCCGTCTGTTGGCCTGATGCAGCCTACCCGCTTTCTCCTGATCCGTGATTCCGCGGTGCGGCAGGAGATCCACACCGCATTCGAGCAGGCCAACGCCCGCGCCCGATCCACTTATACCCAAGGCCGCCGGGATCTTTATGTCAATCTCAAGCTCGAAGGCATCCTCGAAGCACCTCAAAACCTCTGCTTCCTCTGCGACCAGGAGAGCTCGCAAGGACACGGGCTCGGCCGTCAAACCGCTCCCGAGACTGCCATTTACTCCACCGTCTGCGCCGTCCAGAACCTTTGGCTCGCTGCCCGAGCCGAAGGTATCGGTGTCGGTTGGGTGAGCATCCTCGATCAAGCACATCTGCGGCGCATTTTGCGCATACCTGCTCACCTTGCCCCCGTTGCTTACCTCTGTCTCGGCTACGTCAATTCTTTCTCCGATGAACCCGATCTCGAGCGATTCGGTTGGGAACAGCGTCGGCCTCTTGAAGAGTTCCTCTCCTTTGACATTTGGCCTTCGACATCGGAGCCATGCTTATGAGCACACCCGCCATCATGGTCCTCGGGACCGCCTCACACGTCGGCAAGTCACTGATGACCACGGCCCTGTGTCGCATCTTTGCCCGTCGGGGTGTACGCGTTGCCCCCTTCAAGTCGCAAAACATGTCCCTGAACTCAGCCGCCACCCCGGAAGGATGTGAGATTGGCCGCGCTCAAGCCCTGCAGGCCGAGGCGGCCGGAATACCGTCGACCGTGCACATGAATCCCATCCTGATTAAGCCTTCAGGCGACAGCACCGCCCAGGTCGTCGTGCGCGGTAGCATCTGGAATCAAATCTCAGCTAAGGACTATCACCAACGCCGAGTCATCGAGCTGCTTCCGCTTGTCCTTGAGAGCTATCAGATTTTGGCTGCCGAGCATGACCTCATCCTGCTCGAAGGTGCTGGCTCGCCCGCTGAGATCAATCTGAAGCAGAACGACATTGTCAACATGCGCATGGCGGAGATGGCGAACGCCCGCTGCATCCTCGTTGGTGACATCGATCGCGGCGGCGTCTTCGCATCTCTCCTTGGCACTCTGGATCTGCTCGACCTCGAGGAGCGCGGCCGGATCGGGGGTTTCGTGATAAATAAATTCCGCGGTGATCAGCAACTCCTCGCCCCCGGTGTCGAAGCCATCGAGCGACGCGTGGGCAAGCCCTGCCTTGGCGTGGTCCCTCATCTTCCCTCGCTCAACCTCGACGAAGAAGACAGCCTGGGCCTGCCTCCTATGGCCGTCGCTGACCCCTGGGCTTGGAACGGTCCACAGGACTCGACCCCCGATCGCCCCCTTCGCATCGCGGTACTGGGCCTTCCGTCGTTCTCCAACTTTACTGATTTCGATTCCCTTAGGTCCGAGCCCTCGGTCGACCTCCGCCTGTGCCGCACCTCAGCATCACTTGCAAACGCCGACGTCCTCGTTCTTCCCGGAAGCAAGCAGACCGTAGATGATCTGCTCTGGGTTCGGGGTCAGGGAATTGACGCCGCGATCGCCGCCCACGCGGCCCACGGTCTGGTCGTCGGTATCTGCGGTGGGATGCAGATGCTGGGCGAAGCCATCGCCGATCCCCTCGGCCTTGAGCACCAGGGCACAACGACCGGCCTCGGCCTGCTTCCCATATGCACCTCCATGCAGCCCCAGAAGACCACGGTCCTAGCCTCCGGAACACTCTGCGCTAGCAGCTTGTTCGGCCAGCCCGTCCCTCCCACAAAGATTGTTGGATACGAAATCCATTTGGGTGAGACGACCTATCTGGTCGGCGCCAACCCACTGGCATACCTCGCGTCTGGCCGAGAAGACGGCTGCATCGATGCATCCAATCGCATACTTGGCACGTACGTGCATGGCATATTTGATGAAGACAGCTTCCGCCACACCTTTCTGCGAGCTGCACGGGCGTTTCGCCATCTGGCCCCCCCGTCCCAGGTCACCAACTGGAAGCAACTCCGCGAAGCCTCCCTCGACCGTTTAGCAACGGTAGTGGAGCACTCCCTCGATATGGAGGAGATCTTCAGTTGGGCAGGGCTCAAGTACCTCCAGTCCACCCCTGAAGCGCTACCGATGGGTGATTCTGGAGGGGAGCCGGGATGAAGCGTTCACATCTTCTGGCCGCCTCTACCCTCGACTGGGCCATCGGCGACCCCGAGTGTCTGCCCCATCCAGTCCGCCTCATGGGCAAGGCGATCTCCGCTGGCGAGCGTCTTCTCTACAACGGCGGGAACTCCCCCGCTCGCAACTTTGTCGCGGGGGCTGTCCTTACCTCGGCCGTTGTGGCTATGTCCTACGCAGGCACACGCCATCTCCTGCGGATCGCCTCCCGCTTGCATCCTGCCTGTGGAAGCATGGCCGAGATCTATCTTGCGTCGACGTGTCTCGCCTCACGGAATCTCTTTGATGAGGCTTCCGCCGTGATCGAGGCGACCGATGCCGATGACCTTCCGCTAGCCAGGAAACGACTCGCTCGCATTGTAGGCCGTGACATCGAGCGGCTCGAGTCTGAAGAGATCAGCCGCGCCGTCATCGAAACGCTCGCCGAGAGCACCTGCGACGGAGTGGTTGCTCCCCTTTTCTACCTGACGATAGGCGGCGTTCCCCTCGCCATGGCTTTCAAGGCTGCTAGCACACTCGATTCCATGATCGGGAATACCTCCAAGCGCTACCTCTACTTCGGCCGCTTTGCCGCCCGGCTCGATGACGTAGCCAATCTGTTGCCCGCTCGTCTGGCCGCCCTCGCCATCATCCTTGCCTCCTCGATCCTGCCTCAGGCCAGCGTGGGGGATTCCGTTCACACTTGGCTCCAGGATGGAGCCAGGCACAAAAGTCCGAATGCAGGCCAGCCCGAGGCCGCCATGGCCGGAGCCCTTTGCGTTCGCCTGGGAGGCTCGAATACCTACGGCGGTGAGTTGGTCCCAGGGCCTCACCTTGGGGCTCACTTCCCACCACCCTCCATTCGCGATGCGCACCGGGCACTCCGAACCATGGTTTCTGCTGCCATCACAGCCACGCTAGCCGCGCTCCTCCTCGTACGACGAGCAGGAGTACCACGGTGATTTCATGACCTCAACCTTCGCATCGAGCCCGCAGATCCCATCCCACGGCGGTCAGCTTCGACAGATCTCCAATCAGTTCGGCATCCGTGCTGAAGAACTCCTGGACTTCAGCGTCAACATCAACCCGGATGGGCCACCCGAGTCCGTGCTGACCGCTTTACGGAAAGCTCTCTCCGATTCAGCCTCGCTTACGGCATATCCGGACCTCGAATACTTTCAGCTCAAACAAGTGATCGCGACTCACTGCAACATCCCTGCCAACTGTGTTTCCGTCGCGAATGGATTCGTACCGCTGCTTCAAGCCGCCTTGAGCACCCTTCGCCCCGAGCGCTGTCTCCTGCCCGTTCCTGCCTTCGGGGAGTACCGTTCTTCTCTTCAACAGGCTGGCATCAAAGTCACTCCCTTCCCCCTTGAGGAACACGGCTTCCGCTACGATTCCAATCGCCTCTTTGAGGCGCTCCACCCACATACCCGTTTAGGTGAGCGCTGCGCCATCCTCCTTGCCAATCCACAGAATCCCTCGGGAGCACTCACCTCCTCGGAACTCATGCTTGATCTCGTGCAGCGCGCTTCCAAGCTCGGCATCACCGTCCTGCTCGACGAGGCTTTCATCGACTATGAGGCATCCCAGTCCCTCACCCAGAGGGCGCCATCTTTGCCAAATCTTGTCGTCTTTCGTTCGGTGACTAAGTTCTTTGCGATTCCATCGTTTCGCGTCGCCTACACCGTCAGTACTGCAGACAGTGCTGATCGAATCAGCGGGGCGATCGCACCGTGGTCGATCAGCACCCTTGCAAGCGACGGAGTTTTGGCCGCACTCTCTAACGTTGATTTTGAAGCACGATCTCGAGAAGCGAATACAGTTCGGAGATTGGATCTGGAGGCGCAGCTTGCTAAGTTGGGCCTAGGTACCTATGCCTCAGGGGCCAACTTCCTCCTCGTTCGACTTCCGGCGCCCAGTGACGGTCACCAGATATGGCAGAACCTGGTCACGTCAGAACGGGTGCTCACACGCTTCTGTGGCAACTTCGAAGCGCTGTCGCTCAATCACCTCCGGGTCTCTGTCCGAACCCCTCAAGATAATTCACACCTGATTGCGTCCCTTCGCCGAGTGATCGACCGCCACTCTAACGAAATCCGCGGTTGGCCATCTCACGATTGAGCAGGCACTCGGACACAGCACGCATCAGGCAACTTCTCGAAACCGTTCCTTTCACGAGTGCCTAGGCGAGTCGGTACAAACCCCTTGCGGAGCTGAGGGCTCAAATTGAGTTGACATCTGGTCCGTTCTGTCTTTGCCGTTGCTCTAATTTACAGAGTCTCGTAGCCGAGGCGGTGGGAATTGTATGGTCCGCCGTCAGATTGCAAGCACAATCTTTGTGGTGAAGTGTTTTGGGTCTGCGCAAATGTATCCGGCCTGTTTGTGGAGCTGAGCTCCTGGCCATAATGGAG
>JAABUO010001739.1_pt1 | contig 27674 bp, 39 predicted proteins | sample 5559291 | NCBI WGS metagenome assembly JAABUO01 (sample SAMN10711878, study PRJNA513372) | rock metagenome | isolation source: Antarctica rocks | place: Antarctica: Victoria Land, Finger Mt sud | reverse complement strand
TAAATTGCCCATGCGATTAACACTGCTGCGACACTGACGCACTGACCGAGCATGAGTCTCGTTCATGGGCTCTCGGACGGGCCGACGTCATATGGTGCGTCATGAAACGAGCCGTAAGCATAAGATGGTCTTTGTCACCACTCATACACCTTTCCCGGTTGGTGTGCTGTGCCGCACAAGTGTGGAGGTGCACAGGCAACCATCGCCTGATTGGGTTCGTTTCACAACTGACGTCTTTGCACCGTGCAATTAAACAGCCTCTCCTGACAGTTAGGACGGTGCTCATGTTGCAAAAGAAGAGCGAAAGAGATGGCGCGTTAGTAGCAGCGTTCCGAAGTCATGCCGCAGGTGCAAGCCGGTCACGCGGTCGTCACCAAGCATACCTATGGGCAGGGGCTATTCTCTTTTCTATATTGCTGCTTTGCCACCTTACGCTATTCAGCCGCGTGACACAACTGGGCTCCTTGGTGTGCCGTCAGCGGCTACCGGACGCTGTGGACTTGCAACAGGTGCTCAGCTTGCAGCACTTGAAAAGTCAGAGAGCCTCCTTGCAGTCTGATCTTGCCAGGCGTATGAACTTGGAGCAGCTAGAGCTGACAGCAGGCTCTTCTGTGGAGGCCAAAAGCACCAGAAGAGACACAGCGCACGCTTCGACGGTGCCTCTGGCTTTGTTCGTTGGCATACTTTCCCACAACTCCGAGGACAGGATGTCAGTAAGGCAAGGTTGGATTAGCAAGGCTGACTACGTTCCAGGCTGGAAGGCCAAATTTGTGGTTTGTGCAAGCGGTTTGACAGCTGCCATGCAAGAACAGGGGCAATATGGTGACCTGTTGTTGACAAAGGACCGGTCATCGCTTCACCAAACCCTCTTCATGATGCAATACGCCTTGGTCCACTTTGACGTCCAGTTCATCATGAAGACAGAAGACACTTCGTACCTAAGAGTTGAAAATTTGCTGCAAGTACTACAAGCCAGCTGCACTAATCCAGCATGTCACAGTGAGGGACTGTATGTAGGCCATGAAATCAAGAACAGCAGTGTGCTCAAAGGAGCTGATGATGTAATGCCTCAGTCTAGTCAACAGTACTTGGAGCACACTCACTTGAAGACTCACATGCCATACATGTCTGGTGCAGGCTACATTTTGTCCAGTGATCTTGGCCATGCAGTAATTGATGTTGCCAGCAGGTCTGAAACACATGACTGGCTATTTGAATCTGGCAGAGATGATATGACTATAGGTTTTTGGCTCATGTCTTTGGATATACGGCGAGTCAACCACAGCGGCGTGATTACTAGCAATCAAGATTGCGGATTTCATGATCAACAAGGCAAAACTAGTCAAGATCTTGACAAAGACTTAGCACTCACAAGCATCACAAGATATGCTCAAATGAGGTCGGGAACAAAGTCACTAGTAGATGTGTGCCAGCAAAGTTTGCTATTGCTGAGTCCAATCCAAGGTGGTCAAGCAGTGGCACAAGTTGAAGAAAGTCTCCAGCAATGTCAAAGGCTGGACAAGCTGCGCAATGTGGCTATTGACATTGAGTACAGACATACAGCGCCACGCAGGCCTTTGCTACCTAATGGAAAGGTAAGATCTGCACTTTGGTGAGTTGTCATGTGCAATATTTTGGCTTACCTACCCATGCGACGCTGCAATTGCCCTCAACACCTGTTGTCACTTAGACCGGATGACTCGGGGTCGTGGCATCTAACAGTTGCTCTGTGCTCAGACTGGTTGATGCCACAAGTACTATGCGACAAACCTGCTGTTTTGCTTTGACAGTCATCCACAACTCCTGTCCTGGTACTTGTAGGTTCGTCGTCTTTCACATGGCAGCCAGCAAGATCAGTTTTCACTAGGGTCCTACACCACCACCCCATGGAGTGCCACAGGAACAATGATGCTGGCACTGAAGCCCAAGGCACAGAATAATAAAATAAGCATTGGTCTCCTCAAAGCCAGCAACACTGCAGCAGGTGAGCAACTTCCACACCTCAACTGTATATCTTGCTAGCACAGGGGACAAAGCAGCAGGTGGAAGCATGCATGCAAATGAGACACACAGTTCAAAGATATGTACAAAGCTGCTTGAGGTGCAACGTCTCCTTCTGCTCCTTGCCCTCAGTCACATGCTCTCATGATTCATTCACCCACCCACTCACCCTGACTCACTCACTCACTCACTCACTCACTCACTCACTCACTCACTCACTCACTCACTCACTCACTCACCACCTGACCTTCTGACTGCAGTCACCTAGAATATTATATGTTTCAGCACACTGTTATTGCTGTCGTTGTTGAAGACACAGACACAACCATGAGCTCAATGAGCTTCATTATTTGCTTTCTGCAGATGACACATGGTACTGGGAGCACCTGGACACCAGCTGGGCTTGGAACAGCCACCAAGGCCCACAACTGCAATGGCTTGGCCCCTCTGACAGGTGCATGCCTCTCTGCAAACTCTCATCGTGTCACAGGCCCTGCATGCTGGGCATCATAGTGGGGCGCAGACATCAAGCCAATCACAGCTCATGTCCAAGACTGGAGTCATTCAAAGCACTTGACTGCTGTGTCACACAAATAAATCTCATCAAATATGTGCTCTTGGACTGCAGCGTGTGGCAGTCTTTCCTCTGATGTATCTGTGACAACTAGCTGTTTGTGCTTGCATGTTGTGTACAGACGCCTGTGTCAATATTGACCAACCTGAAGAGCTGAATTTGGCAGTATTGTGCTTTACAGAGCCACAAGGACCTCTGCCAGCCACTATGCTGGTGCTGCCTTTTCACCTGCAGGTACATTGTGTTTAACGATGGCCGCTGTCACGGCGTCCAGCTGAGCAGAGATCCCTTTTGTTCAGTTGTTTTTGACATTCAACACCTAACACGAGCCAGGATCCTGCCACTTCCAATACACACTGTGTCCCCAAATGGACATCAGGGACTCCATGTCAGCTTTGCAAGGCAAGAGCTTGCAACACCAGGTAGGCCCTTCCTATCTTTTTGCCATACCAGCAGTAGTTGCCATACCAGGTGCCATACTAGGTGCCATACTAGGTGCCATACCAGCAGTAGGTGCCATCTTGCAATACAGGCTAGCATCTCTTCTGTGGTCTGCAAGGCTGGTCTTGACATTTCATGAGGACACATGCTTCAACTGATGCACATGCTGTGAGCCTGTGGCTGCATTGTTGAGCAAAGATTGTCTACAGTCATCGTATGCGCTGCTAGGTAGGTTGAGAGCTTATACAGTTTGCACACAACAGAGGTCTACATTTGCATGACTATGCATGCCTCCTGTGTTATCTTGTATTGGTGCACCACAGTGATGCATGCATGTCATTCTGTGTAACATGCTCCAAGACTTAGACAAGCACAGACACACAGACAACACATACAATCACTACAAAATGACCATGACGCGACTTGCTCAACTTCAAGTGTATGTTGCCACTGTCAAAGTGTAACGCATTGCAGCTTGTTACGCAGGCAAAGGCTACAAGTCACACAGCGACACATCCAAGTCAATGCTCAATATCTCAGCTCCATACACAGATGGCCTTTGGCTGGTGGACATGTTTTCAGGCCACTCCAGGCTGCTGCTCTCACTTGGGGCACTGTCAAACATGACAACAGCACCTTCCACAAATGCAGATGCATCTCAGCCCTCTGTGACTCAAGAAGAGCCAACATGCTTTCATTGGTTCAGCAAACCTCAGGTCGTACTTGCTTCTGAATGAAATTTTGTGTCAGCTGTCTGAGTGAAGCTCTCAGCTCGCTTGCGCACAATGCTTTCCCTAATTCCACAAACTCTGCGCAGCCATCGCGTTTGTCTATCATCTACTCAGGCATTACTGCAATTACACTACTGGCTGTGGCATGTGAGGCTTGGTTACACTCACCTTCAATCTGCTCTGGCTCATGATTGTGCTGTAAGTTTTGTGCCTTACTCATGGGTATTCTCATGATACATCTTGAGGACGTCTTCAATGGGCGACCAATCTGTACGATGACTTGTACAGTTCTTCATGCTTGTGGTTGCCATGTGCAGTTCAACAGAGATGCAAGCCGCATAGCCTTCCTCCACAATGCAAGTAACTGCAGCGCAGACACCACAAGCTTACAAGCTCAAGATACTACAAGCAGCTCAATCCATACCTCAGTCAGCCTTGTCACCACTGACGTGACAGGGCAGGGCCTCTGGGTGTTGCCCTTGAAGGATGTTGTCCACTATGAGTATGGCAGAGGAGGAAAACTGATCGTGAGCACGCAGCATGGGTTGTTCGAGGCAGATGCCGTGGGACACTCCATTCAAGAGCTCAAGCCTCCTATCATAGGTCAGATGTTGCAACATTTTGTGCAAAGTACAGTGTGCAGACATGTTGCTGCAAGGCACCTTGTGCCCAGGGCGTAATTTGTGGACATCTCATGTGATCACTGAATGCAAGACCAGGTAGTGAGGGTAATGTCTTGAGACGGCATGGTAGTATGTGTCACTGGTTGCAACCCAGTTCACCCTCAGTTATCAATAGCTGCCTTGCACATTGCCGACAGCTCAATATTGTTGATTGGCAATGCTTGATACTGCAGTGCTTGCAGTCGCACCATGCTGTATATGCATATTATATACAGCATATGTATACTATACATATATTACATATACATTGTGTATTGTATAATATATCTAACACAGTTCGTTTTATATATTACAATATATATATATATGTATGTATATATTGTTTTGTATATTGTATGTTACATGTTATGCTGTATACTCATGCAGCAGGGCTTCAGGCATTGGCTTTAAAGGTGATTCCTGCCTGGCTGCTGTGCAGCCTCCTGGTCTTCCTTGAGCCATTGTAGCTATCACCAACACAGCGAGCGCTTCATACTCACCGTCACAGCTGGGCCCCAGCAGAAGGAGATTGCTGTCTGGGATCGATGGAGCAACCATGTGCACTCGGTCGGGCTGTACAGCGCTCGCAGAGACCGATCAAGCTTCTTACATAATGAGCTGCACCCCATGTGGGCTCCTGACGGCTGCACTCTTGCCTTTGATTCCACGCATACAGGGCAGGGTTGGCAGGTCAGATCTGTCTTGCTTTGTGCTTCATCTGCAACATGTGACCTGCATGCAATTCCCACACGGCAGAGTTGGTAGGTCAGATTTGTGGTGCTCTGTGCTTGGTGTTCAATGTGTGACCTGCATGCTCAGTGTGCACGCTCAGATCCCACGTGTCTACTACATGTGGTAGATATGGTGCTGCAGAGGGTTTCATTACACGTGCCACACCTAGTGAGCATGTAGCATGTATCTCAGTACACTAGCATGTCTGCGCAATGCAGCCGCAGCTTGACAGCAGGAATTGCTTGAACATCTTTATCTTGTATGATCCACTTGCAACGGCAGTGCTGATGATTTCTACCTGCTTGGAGATGCGTTCTGGACTGTGCAATTTAGGTATTTGTGGCTGGTGTGAGTGGCTTGAAGGTGGATATGGTGAGGAGCATGGCCATGTTACAGCTCACATCTGGGCAGCATCATGTGAAGCCATCAAAACAGCAGTAAGAGGCATTGTTGCATGCAGGGTCTGTCCTGCTAATCGTCATTTTATTAGTTTGGCTCAGTATAAACGGGCTTGTGGCATGTAATCATTCATAGCAGCATGTAGCTCAATTTTTTATCCAGCCTTGGAAAGTAGCAGTCATTGCAATGATGCCATGCACACTGCTCAAGCAGCTGTGGTGTGTGTTGAGCCTTCTGGTTGACTGCCTTCAGGGGTCAGCACATGCTGCTGGACTTGGGATCAGGCACTGGACTCAGTATCAAGAATTATCTTCGTGCAAACCAAGCAAGGCAGCACGATATCCAAGTACATGCTTTTGAACCGGACCCTTGGAAAGTTGCTCAACTGCGCAAATTCCTGACAGACAGCAAACTACACAAGCAACCCATGGTGCATGATACAGCAGTTTGGATTGCCAACGACCAGGTGATGCTCCTTCACTTACTTGAAAACACAGTGTGTCCTCTCTGAGCAGCAGGCACCTACTTTCCTGAGAAAATGCCTGTACAAGTTCCTGCTTTGTCGTCCAACATCAATGCAGAATTGTAGCCAACATGTTTATGTGGGAAATGCCATCCTGCATCGTGCTGCCATCCTCAATCTGCTGACCCAAGTCTGTTGAGCAATGCAGCATTAGATGATATGGTCGGGAGCTGCCTGTTGTGCTGGTCAGGCTGCTGATGTGGTGCGCTAGTGCCTGAAGGGATGTAACACATTTGTCTCTGATTGTGTGCAGGTGTCCATGACATCATTTGTGGCTAAGAACCAACACACAAATGTGAGGCCAACATTGTACAGACGCATCAGTGATACATTGTGGGCCTTGGCAGGACACAGCAGGGATGAGATGAATGCTCATCCAGCACAGACCCGACGTGGCAACCACCAAGCCATGCCACAACAAACTTCAGTGCAAACAGTAGACTTCAGCCAGTGGTTGTTTCAAAACGTTGGGGAGGGAGACTACATTGCAGTTCAGATGAACATAGCTGGCACTGAGTTTCATGTCATAGAGAAGTTGATATCCGATGGGTCAATTTTGCTGATTGACGATTTGTACATTGTGTGGCATGACGAGCTGGAACCTGCATTTGGGAAATGGCGAGAGGTCCTTGAGTCACTGGCTACAAAGCTTGGGATACAGTTTCATTCTGACAGGCGGGACATGCAGCTGCACATGCAGTAACACACCTTGAGCTATGACAATCAGCATGACAGCAGTGGTTGCTGGCTGGTCATGCCTTGCAGGCAAAACTCACAGAGACGCGTATTGCAGCATTTATAAGCTGAATGCTTGTCACAAAACTAAATCTCCCACAGCAGGCACAAGACCTCCTGACTGCACAGGGTAGGTTGATTCATTGGGAGTGCTGAGCAGTCTAGGACCCTGGATTTTGCGTGTATCCTACACATGTGTTGTGTCTTCATGCTGGCTTAGGCTATTGTATCCAGTTTACCAGAGTGCTTGCCCATTGACCTTCATCAATGACTACACGACATCATTGTGTGGCTGGCCCTTGATTGATGACACATGATGCGTGTGCGCCTGCGGGGTATGATTTGCTAATTGTAAGACATCACACCTACTCACATCTCTTACACTATGTGCTTCAGCGGGCACAGCAGTCTCGCGTCACATGCATGCACCCTACCATCACATGTGACAGCATTGCTTATACAATGTTCATTAGGCTGATGTAAGACTCTGCTGATCACTTGCCAATACAGCATTCAGACTGCCGCCCATGCTACTTACTGTATGTGCCATATTTGTCAACAGTTGTCTGTGCGATTATTAGTCATATCACTGCAGGCTGCACATACAAAGCTGCAGACAACAAGGCGCTGTCGATTAGACTGTGTCATGTATAGCTTTCGTTGGTAAAGGCAATGAGTGCTCCCATCAACATGACTGCAATGTATAGGGGTACCCAGCGGAACCTAGTTAAGCGACAGGAAAAGTGACTATGAGATGTATGCAGTGAGGTGCCGTGCTCCAAAATCAGCCTGCATCTATGCTTCACAAGCTGCCAAGGCCACCTTGGAATAGTATTTGACATCCACATCAGAGTCTTCAGTCAGTTGCTGCAAGCAAGGTTTGATTGTTTGCTCAACTACATGAGGCTCCACAAGGGACAGTAGTCGCTGCAACATCTTTGCAACATTGAATCTGATGTTGGGAACCTGCAGACCATGAGCAAGACATCACAGACTGCTTGGACACTGTAGCTTTTGAAAAAATCATGGCAGGAACAGCAGGGTCACTGGCAGCAGCATGAAATGTGCAGCATTAGCAAATGAAGAGCCTGCTGCCGCAGAGGCGGTTGACATGCTGTTGGCAGAGATGGAACAAAGTTGTGACATTTGACTTCTGGACAGCATTGATGCACAGCTTCCATGACACTTCCAGTCAGAAGCAGCAAGAGCATCCTGTTGAGTCCGCTCGGCATTCATTGCCCAGCATGCCTCTGAACACATGGACTATCAAGGCGCACTCTTGTGTACTGACTAGCAGCAGTCACAATGCCATGTCATAGACATGCTGAACCCACAACTGCTATGCAAGCAACTTTGTCATTGCAAAGACCAAGCGTGCATGCGCAACACAGAGTCTGTTCACGAAAGTCTCTGACTTGAAAGTTACCTTGTCCTTAGCACAGGAGACCACAGCTGGTAGTATGGTCTGATACAGAGTCTCATGGGAGACAACAGATGCCAAGGAAGTGATGGCCACCAGAACAGTCATCCTGTACAAGTAGTGCTGGTTGTTGACCATGGTCAGAACCTGCATGCAACAAACATTACTGTGCTTCATTGTAAATACACGCGCAGGCAACAGAGTTGCAGCCTTTTAACTTTTTCCCCGACACAAAGCCTGTGCTTGAAGACTGGTGCTGCGTATCCTCACACAGACACTCAAGCCCTTCTGGCAGGTTAAATGGACAGTGCAGGCTGCCTTTCTGTGAACAACTGTAGTAGCATATTGAACGCACATGCACATTTGGTAGACAACATTGGTAGACACCAAGTGCAGTTTTGACATGAGCCAGCCAAATACCTGGGGCACCAGGTGCTCTTGGGCCCAGTCTGCTCCAAACTCCTGAGCCAGCTTTGCAAGATTATCTGTGGCAGCTGCTCGTATACTGAATACCTGTACCACACATGCTTGATGAGCCCTTGTGTTAACTCAGCAGCAGTCGCTGGCAACTTCTTTTTTGTGTATATGCTGTCCTACATGTTGCTACCTTACACATCTGCATCCAGTATGCCTTTCTTGAATCAGCAGTTTCTGATATACAAGTTGTTGACAGTAGTGTCTAGTTAGTGTCATTGGAATATGTTTGTAGATTGCATGTCAGCCACACCAGATGAAACAGGTGCATGATGGCAATACTGGACGGTGCAAACTTGCCTGGTCTTGCAGCCACTTCATGCACTGAGGCCCAAGCTTGGCCTCAAAGAACTCAGAGCCTAGTTGACCAGCCAGCAGAGGAATGTACTCAATGATGGCCAGTCGCACTCGCCAATGCTTGTCTTCAGCCAGTTCTTCAATTGCAGGCAGAAGGCTTTGAGCCAGCAAATCAATTCCAATCACCTGCACAGCCCCATACCCATGAGTGCAAATAAGGGTGAGTTGCTTAGTGCAATAGGTTGAGCACACTGTGATGTGCACTTCACATGAGGCATACAGATGCAGCAAAAACAATGCATTCTCAGAGATGTCCGCCAGCAAGGCATGGGTGGTTTGTGAAGTCAAGCATTACTTATGCAGGAGCTCATGACCAGGGCTGATTTACATGCCAAGGCAATATCAAGAGTAGCAGTTAGGCTTGCAAAATGAAGGCCATGACTCTGTCTAGGAGCAGCAAGCTGATATGCTGGGCAGCTGTGTCAAGTAGTGAAGTGCCAGTCTGCACACCTGATTGACTTGATCCAGTTTGCTGATGATGTTTAGCCTGACATCAGGGAAGTCATCCTTGAGCAGGGACAGGAAGACGGGCAGCAGGTGCTCAATAGTTGCAGACTTGCCCAGCACAGGGGCAACCTCCATCACCACTGACGCAAGCGCAGATCTGACGTGCTGTGAGGAGTCTGCTGCCAATTCCTTCACACAGGGCACAATGGAACCAATGACTCGGTCTGATGTCAGCATCTTGCTGATGGCTGACACCTTGCCAGCTGCAGCAACCCTGACCTCAGCCTCTGTGTCTCGCAGCAGCTTCACATATGCAGGCAGCAACTCATTCCTGCACATGGAACCAAATGCTGAGACAGTCGCTGTCGTGAGCAACTTTGTCTGACTGTATTTGCAGACGCATACGAGTTGCAGCTGACATGTGCGATGGAGTGAATTGTGTTATTTCTGACTGCCATTTGCTGCTTTTCTTGCAGTCAGACTGAGTCATGGAACTGCCTATTCTGCTTAGAAGTGACTGCAACAGCATACCATCTTCAGCAGCGGGGACCAGAGACAGCAACACACGTGCTGCGTGTGTGTGAGACTCACCTGGCCAGTTCCGGACCCAGAGCCTCACAAAGCTGGTAGAGCTGCTGTGCCACGTTGTACCTGACTCGCCATGACTTGTCCTGCATGTGCACAGATGTCTATTTATAGGAAAAAACCTTGAGAAAGGTGCTTCTTTACAAATTGTGCCTTTTCATCAGATTTTTATTAACAATAATCAGTAATTCAAAATTTACAGAATTTTAAATATAGTTGTTTTTGATCCTCTTTTTTTATAGTAATTTCTACCAAATTTATTATCAATTTGATCATTTTGTTGACTCACTGGAGTCTCACAGTGCATACAATTATGAATTTTCTAGAGTAGCCTGTTCTGTTGCATTATGCACAGTTGCCTTTAGCTTGAATGCACGTCATGCTGCTTGTGTAAGTAGCTAGTGAGCTTCAAAGGCATGACTGCAACACAGCAAGATTGAGTTGTGAGACAAGCTGCAGTGCACATCATGCCTGGAATGTGGCAACAATTCAGGCACGGCAAACCTGGGCAAACTTCTGCACAATGGGCAAGACATGCTGGACAGATTCTCCTTTGTTGAGGAGCCGCGCCAAGGGACCACATGCCTCAACAGCCAGAAGACGCACTGAGTCCTGATCTGCATTCAAGTTTAACATTCTTGTTGACGACATATGTGCATTCCCGCCAAACCAAGTGCAGCAGCTATGCAGAAAATTACAGCAACTGCTGTGGACAGTGAGAGCAAATTTTCAGCAAAGTGCAGCAGTCTGTGACATAATGTGACAAAATACAAGAGAGCAGCAACAGCAGAGTCTCGGATGAATCGAGGCAGCCTAAGAAGGCAATTGATTGACGCATTGACATCACAAGTGCCAACGAAAGCTAGGTAGGTTCCAGGTGTGCCTCACTCCAGCTCAAAACACAGTTGCAGTTGGGACAGGGGCGTCAGACAAGCTTCAGACCAGCTTGACGGCTGTCTTACCGTCTTGGGTCAGGTCCTGAAAGAGGGGAATGATGTCTTTGCTGATGGTGTCAGGATCCATGGTCTCTGCAAATTTGCCCAAGCGAAAAGCAGCTGCCCTTCTGACCATCGGAGTATCATCCCGGCATAACTTGCTGTACAGTTGCCGCAGATCTGCTCGCAAGTGCTGAGGCGCTCTAGGGTACGCAGTGGCAAAGACACCACAAGCTGATACACGTGAGGTGAACCAATCAGTTGTTGCAAGCCGCTGCAAGACACCCATCCAGGCTGTAAATGCTTTGGCGTTATGGTGTTGATGCCTTGCCAGTTACTGAAAGGAACAAGATGTTAGCTTTTCCAAGATTGTCCTGATGCACCACTGAGTTATGCATCTGCAATAGGGTCTCAGATCCTCAATAGTTATGCAACCCTATCTGCTCCGACCAATGTTGTGCACTTTGTAAGGTGCAGGGGGTAATCTCACCTTGATCAATGGTACCAGATGATCTGAGATGCTGCTGTCTGGTAGTAGAGCCCCAACTTTGTTCAGAGAATCCACTGCTCTGTCACGTACCACTGTCTCCTCGACTATAGCCAGGCCCTCAAGTGGTGGCAGCAGGTAGTGCCCATAAGAGGGTCCGCCTACGTACGGAACAAAGCTTCCTAGCTCATCTGCCATTGCCAGCAGCACTTCGTCTTCATCATCGTTGCTTTCACTTAGGAAGGGGATCAGTTCTTTTCGAGTTCTGTCCTCGCCAAGCGCCATAGCTATTGTGCTCAGGCGCTTGACTGAGTTCAGCCTTAGGGCAACATCCTCGTTCTTTAGCTCGTCGCTGCACATCAGAACGGTGTCTTACTACATGCGGCAAGTCTTGATGGCAGAAGAGGAGCTCATCACGGGCAGCAACGTGAGTCTCACATCAGAATAGCTATTGGGTACAGGCTGTTGTCTTCTCCGTCCTCTCCGGCCTTATTGGACACGTTCTGCATCCAATAAAGTCCGTTTTTGCGCGATCATTTCGCACGCACTGTGGTCGCGCTCAAATGGCAAACGCGCACCTGATTGAAAGCTCCAATCATTGCCCCAGCAGTCAAGATCCCTAGCAGAGCACCAGCATAACTTGGCCAGACCTCAGTCCAGTCGATGCTTTGCAGCGTGACAACCTGGAGTCAAGCTCACAAATGCTTTGCCACCCGAGCATGCAATGAGCGTCCAAGCGACTCGCGCAAGCCTAGTATGGCTGTCGAGATCTTCTTCTTGCTTGTTTCAAAGCTTTGGAAGTCACGTGCAGACTGCACGGGTGCAATTCAGCGTGCGGTTCGCGGGCCCCGTGCCTTTCAATCGCCTGTGCAGCAGCCACAATAACAAAGCGGGACTCTCTTTGCATACTTGCCTTGCATCACTCACATTGCAGGTCATAACCCTCACACATGAATATCAGCATACATGTCATACAAATTGTGTTGTGCTTTGCATACCTGCATAGCACTGCCACATGCAGCCTTTGATGCCATACGTCGGTATGTCCCCAGTGCCATATGCTATTTTCGGCTTATTGTCTCGTTCGCGTGGCTGCTCAAACTAAGTGCAGCATGCATGACGGTACAGCATTTGTGTTTTGTGTGCTGGAGCTATGGTATCGATACATGTCTATTCTTGATACTTTATGCCTTCCTTGATAGATTGGATCTTAGATACACGTTCCCAAGGATACACTGATTTGCAGAGCTTGGTAAAGTGCCTGGATCATAGAGATATTCAAGCAAAGGTTGTGTTAGGCTGCGCGATGCATTGAAATGCATTGGAATGCATCTCGGAGGCTATATTTACAGTCATGTAGAAATGCTGAAGTCGAAAGCTGCTGAGAAACAATCGCAGCGGCTGTCGCTGGCTGTTAGGTCGAGGCTGACAGTCCTGACGGCCGGCCACGAGCGCAAGCACAACGCATGTAGAGCTGAAGTCGGAGGTTGTGAGAGTGGTTACACCTATATCATATACTTTATGCCTTCACAAAACGCAAGAGGTACTCATGCTGTTTATTAAAGCAGCATTTGTCGTACAATACACCCTCATGCACTACATTTTCTGCCTTGACTTCTGTTTAATGTGCAGCACCAGGGACGGGACACCAAACTTGCAAAACAAGTCAACTCACACTGGCGGACATATGCTTTATGAACTAGCAACATATGCTTAAGCTTAGCCTACATGATATTATGCCGGTTTGAGGCACAGATGCATCATGCAGGTACAATTACTATGCCATCCTCAGCCATAAGGCCTCAAAGTTTGGACATGTTTTGACAGAAGAACTTCGTGTAGGTAACTTGGCTTGTGATCATGGTTGCCTGGGGAGCCAGATGTCACGTGGCTATCAACGGATCCAAAGTTGTGTCTTTGTACAATATGTATCTGGAAGACTTCTGTCCCAAAGCAGCATACCACTGTACAACATAAGGCGCCATCCAGATGGCATCGCCAGCTTGCACAGGATACCTGCATTGCCAACACTTCATCCTGTATGCATCCAGGCAGACCTGACAGCCGCCTAAAAAACGTATATACATTGGTTCAGTGCTTGGAAGGATGGACGAGTGGAGGGATGCATACATAAACCAATGAATGGTGCATGAATAATGGACCCACAATTGCATAAACAAGCACTGAGAGATCATCATCCCATGGCACATCATGTGCAACAAACGGGCATTTTTTATTCCTACTGTGCAGCATCGGCGGGCAGCAGCCTGTCCACACGCATTGAGCTACAACCTGTATCCTACTCTGACAAACCAATATGCCTTTCACAGTGATGTCAGTATCACAAGCAATTTGTGCTGACATTTGATTTGCAGCCTGCTTTTCGCATGCAACTCTCAAAACGTCAGTCTGCTATTGCTCAGTACAGTGTAGATGTGATGTATGCACAATCTCAGAGTGTTACCATTGGTCAGCCAGACGATAGATGCCTTGCCCCTGAAGCAAGAGCAGCCCATGTTGATTGTAGTGCACCTCCTGCAGACTGACAAACCAAAGTCATGCATCTTGACAGTTGACTTGTTTGAGCAGCTGTTCTCTTTCAGGCAAGACTTTCCTGCACCTTCGGCAGCCCAGCATTGGCGCATGATTGTCACGTTGCATAATTACCATCTGCCCGTCATGAATATGTTGCACCTTCTGCAGCCAAATGCATGCCCATCTGCATGCATGCTGATGCCTCCACGGTGCAAAGCATGCACACGCATTGGCAGCTCACCCTATCCAGCACTGCACTAACAGGTCTTGACCTGATCGACCAAGGTGAAGCAATCCCACACTCACTATACCTTGACGTACAAGTACTCTCCAGGCCTGAAGTCCATAATGTGTACGTTGAAGTCATAATTCCCGGTCTGGGGCAGCAGTTTGCGCAATGTAAAGATTTCAGGGGAGACATCCAGCACAGGCTGCTTGCTGGTGCTCCCTATCACCACCTCTGGCTTGCCGCCCTGCCAGCATCAGTCACAATGCTTTGCCAGCTTGACCATACTGTATGGGCCATTCTTGCACTGGAGAGCTCTGCGCAAAGGAATGGCACAAGCTGTGTGACTGTTGCTCAATTGCACAAAGCAATGGACACAGTGGAGTGTGCTGTGATGAAGCATGCTCAAAACCTCAGGCTGCGCATCAGCTATTGTTTGACAAATACAATGTGAACACTATGTGAACACAGCATAACTAAGTATGGCTGAGTGCCATCATGCAGAGATACAGCTTGACATGAAGATCAAGGTTGAGCAGGCAAAATGCACAATCAAAATGAAGATGTGCATTTTCACACATACAAGTTGTCCTTGCATATACCTGGATGCCATAAGCTCTTTCAAAAATCAGCACTCCTGCGCCCAGAGATGACTGCAACCTGCAATCCATGCATTGATAGCAATTTCATATGCGCATGAGCAAAGGCTCAGCAGCACTCTCACAAGAATGCTGATAAGCAGCAAGGTATGTATCAAGTGTTGTTGAGCAACAACATGTGAGAACTGTCTGCAGGGCAAATCCACTGTACCTGTGTGGCACATGAGCAGGCAGATATGCAAAATCATCCGAATGTAAAGCAATGCTGTGTTTATCATAGGTCAACTCCAGGACCCCATCCAAAATAAAGATGAGCCTGCATCACTGCAAACAGCTTTCTTCAGACAATACATCTCAGCAGTCAGCAACAGAATGTCAAATGTGGTGAAGCGTTGTATAGTGCTTGCTGACACTGTTGCAGCAAGGGCACAAATTGCCTTTCAGTGCCAGCTGCTGGAGAAGTGGCTGAGCTGTTGGCCTGCATGTCTGCTAGGAACATGACAAAATTAGCTCCTTTTGCCCGAGACACCAAATGTGCTGTCAGCGCATTGGTCCTGCGTTCAGGACAAGGCTGTGACAAAAATTAGACGCCAAGCGACACTATACGGGAGGGTACAAGTTATCACCATCCTGGCATGCCAGCAAAGACTCTGCTTTCTGGGGTCACGAGAGCATGGTCAGCGGCATAGTGGCTACGAGTAAATCCAGGCAAATCTGCATGTCAATCAACGACTCTCAATGCCGGTATGCTCCGCCGAACGCTTGAGCCTCTCGCACAAACAAGTAATACAGTTCAACGGTTCACTCTGCACGGCTCAAGGCTTACCCCAAAAGTCAATGCTCTGACTCCTGGAAGAGGCCAGTACTACGCCGTAGTCTTGCGACTCATTCAAGTCTCCATCGACACGTAACAGGGCCGCGTCCACGCTAGCACCTGACATCGCCAAAGCAGTGCCTTGAGATATCACGACTTCCGCGCAGTAGCCACGAGCTTGACATTTACCTGTGGTCCCAAGTACAACGGCAATCGCTATAGCGATTACACGTACGGCGCAAGAGACTGAGCGCAAGGATCGCACAGAAAAGCCTGTAGTCATGGGTCGGCCTGGTGACGCCTGGTGCGAGCAGGGTACTAAGACTACCAGCTAGCCATGCTGCCGGGTCTTAGCTTGTTTGGCAGTACGGGACGCCGTGCGCGCAACTCGCTTCTGGACACCTATCTCATGCATCTCGTAGCGCAGCAGTTCACGGGCTCCAGAATACACGCGTTCCGTTTAAGCCTGCAAGCAATTTAAGCATGCATCCTACAGCGTTGCCGCGTTGCTGCTTCTGACGCAAGTTTTTCGAGCAGAAACAACACGATGCATACGTATTGTGACACCAGACCCTTTCCCGGTCATGCAAGTCTTCAGTAGCTTGCATACACCTGTGATCACCCAGCTGACAGGCCGCAGCCGGCGACATGATGGTGCCAGTCGTTATCAACACCGCAATCCAGTTACCGTTTCAGCTGATCAATTTTGCCTTGAAGAAATTGCGGCTCACCTCAGCACATGCCACTGCTCATCACACCTTCCCTGTTGCCGGTCTCGATGAGGGACGAGCGCATGCTGTTTTGTATGCTTTGAGGCAAGCAGCAATGGACGTTCAGGTGCAGACGTCGGAGCAAATTGTGCAAATTATCGTTGCAAACTATCTTGTCATCTCCTGAAACAAACCCTGTATGGATCTCACAGGAGGAGCATACTGCAGAGCTCTGGCTGGTTGCCTTGCAGCTTGCGCAAGTTGCGTCTGACAGGTGAGACAGCCCTGATGCTCAAGGCAAGCTGTGGCAGGATGTGGCAAAGGACCAGCTGGTGCAAAAGGACTTGTATTGACGCTACAGGTGGTTGTTGCTTGTAGATTCTGAGTCAGAATATTGCTTCCTCTTGCAGACTGTTGCGAGATTTGCACACAGTGGAGGCAAATCTTGAGTTTTGGCAGAACAGACTACATCAAGGCTCACATCTGAGGTTCATGCTATTTGGTCAAGGCCCGCTTTCATTTGCTCATGATGTGGTTTCCACCCTGGAGCGCAAGCATAAGCAGCGTATGACATCTGCTACAGACAAGATTGAGCGACGGGTGCGCATCGTAACAGATCATGCTGTTTGCAGTTTGTTTCAGACTGCTTATGATTGTCAGTGCTGAAAATTTCCTTGGACAACTCAATGTGGAGCTTTTGTTGTGGCAGGTCGTAGTGCTGAGGTCTTTGCGGTCAAAGCTTGCAGAAGCTCTGGCTGAGGTCCACAGCACAGCCTCGTCTTTACACTTGAGAGTTGTCAGGCATGAGGACGGCCATGAAATGCTTGCATCTTCTGCTAGAGGGAATGGTCACACAGAGCAGCTGTTTCAGCAAGCTCGCAAAGCCATCGTACAGACCAGCAACAGCTGTAGTGAGGTAATCAGCAAGGCCTTTGAAGTGACATGATTGCCTTTGTCTAATTGTGACTGGGCCCACACACAATGCTTCAGTCATTCAGGAGCTGCATTTAGCTGGGCAACCGTTGCAGATATGCATGAAATGGCTACATGTCTTTCTCACATTTCATTTGACAATGGTGTCAATGTTGACACCACCGGCAATGTCCTATAAGCTTGCACATAGGCACCATGTCTGTGGAGCTGACTTGGACCCATCGAGGGCTCAGACAGGTGCTGTAGGACTTGTCCGATAGCTCGGGACCGTCAAGCAATGGCTACACGTAGTCTGTCCGTCTTCGTTTGTTATGATTTTTAGTGTTTCAAGAGCAGCCATCACAGTGCTTCTACATATTGGTCACAAGTGCTTTGATGTATGGGTGGCAGGTATTTGGATGCTTGAGCAGCGGCATGGAGCAGGTGTCACGCAGCTCAGCTCTTCCACATCAAGGATCAAGAGATAACTTGGTGCAGCAAGCTGCTCTGCGCCACACGCTACGGCGAGGGTCCAAAAAGATGTTTCAGGTTCAAGGGCTACATGATGAGCCGTTTGCTATTATGACAGATGGGTGAGCCACCAAAAACCTGCATGCTGCCTGCCAGGCTGTTGCTGCATTGCACTCTGGCCAAACAGTGTTCTCCTGAGGACTGTTTGCTGTTGCTGTGCTTGCTGTCATGCGACCATCAGTCATTGCGCATCCAATTCAAGCTGCTCAATCACAGCCTGAGCAAGAACTTGTCCTTCACCTGCTGTTGGGCAATCTTGTTATATGGCTGAGCCTTTTAGCTGCCTGATCAACAAAATCATGCCTGCTTCTGCAGTGATGCACATGAAGTTGACTCTGCAGAGGAGACATCCATACAGCAAGCACAAGCAGCAGTGAATAAGGCTCAGCAGGTGCTGCACCTGAGCCTGCCTGTAGGGGACCCAGATGCCGGCCCGGGGGTGTCAGCCAACTCTGCCCTGGGCACTGCTGCCAGCTTGGCCAACAGAGCCGCGCCCCTTGTAGTGCTTCCAGAATGGGTGCGCATGCCCAGCAATGCTGCACAACATTGGGTCAGATATACTGCTATGGGATTGGTCTCTGGTTGGGCAGCAATCTTTGTGTACAGGTACAGACTTTGAACAGGTCACAGCACAATGCCTTGCAAAGTGTCAGCTGGCCGTGTAACAGTAATTTGGTGCTGAGCATGACTCTCCTGATCTGTGTACGCTCAACAGCTTTTTCAAAAAGCTGTTGACTGCTGTAAATGTCAAATTCTACATGCATTGACAACCAACTGACTATACTCAGTGAGTAAAGTGTAAGCCTACTGACTTTATTCAGCTGGCACTACATTTCTCCAGATCGCACAACCAGGTTGTGTGTGGACAGGCATAGCAGACTGTCAGGTAGCCATGACCTGGACATCTGGGCCAAGTCTGGGGCTGACTCTGTACGGGAAGCCTACAAAGAGCATCTCATGGGCCCCATCATTGCTGTCAAGGATGAGCTCTTCAAGACCTTCAGGCATGATGTGTTCATGCTTTCAATCTTTCACCTTTTGTCAAGGCCCTTTGACACAACAAAGCACACAAACATGCTCAGCCTTGTAGCTGCTGCCTGCTAATTGGCGCTTGACCAGGCTACAGGGATCACCTGGTATAACCATGTCACTATCATTATACTGCAAGCCTCAGCTTCTGGCCAGCACAGTATAAGTTACACCAGACATGATAGCCTTGGCACATCTGCAGGCAGAGACGCAGCATTGTGTCAACAGAGGAGTTTGAAGCAGACAAGTCCTCCCTCAGGCGCATGCTGACAGACTTTGAACATGACAATGCCAAGGTACAGCTTCATGCTGACATGCACAAAATTGCATGCACAAGTATTGCTTTGTATTCATCGCCTGTTTTATCACGTGTGGAGCTTGTGCTCAGGGAGCAATTAGATATTATGACCCTGAACAAAATAGGAGCTGTGTTCGTTGTATTGACGACACTCTGCTATGGCGTGTTCCACAGCAATGACCAGCATAACGTTCCTTTGACTGCTAGGCGGGTCAGCAGATGCCCAAAAGACTTTATACTTGGTATGCATTTTGTTGTATACATTGGCATGCACCAGTGGTGCCTGCAGTTGCGTCAAAGTGCTGTGGCACAGCCCAATGCTGTGCCTAAGACTGGTCCAAATGGGGAGGAACTGATCATGCCAGGAATGGAGTTTATGATGGAGTGCTATGAGGATGAGCTGAAGCGTCCAATCAGGAATCTGGTGTCAGGACAACTGGCACGCTCGCTGCTCATCCAGGTACTCAAATGGCATCTTGCATCATGGCTTTGTATTATAGCTACCACATACTGCTCTCTGCTTGGTATGTGATGATCAGCACTGAGGAGCAAGCAAAATGGCAGACATGAGTGTCATGACAGCCTTCTGGCATGAGCGTACAGACAGTACTGTATTCTGCTGGTCATGTATGCAACGAATTCCATGCTGACTAGCCTTTATCTGTACAGGTACAGAAGCTCAAGGTAGACACAGAAAGTGCCATGCTGGAGATTGACCAGATCTTGAAGGCAAATGAGCTCAGTATTGCCCTGGTGGCTGCCATTCCATCTTTCCTGATAGCAGGCGTGTCTGTAGTGGGCTTCTGGCGATGGCTCAGTCCTAAGCCTGTGGACCCCAGATGGGAGGCCCTGCCCTGCAGGTCAGCTTTGACTGACACGTCGCGTGCAGATAATTGACCAAAAGCTGAACTGGAATATAACTTTCATCAGGCGACAAGCAAGCAACCTGCATGGACCTGCTGCATCTGTGTCATTGGAGAAGATCACTCTTTTGTACGCACAGATCATAGCTTCGATGTCTGCTCAAAACTGCCATGCCAGCTGCACGGCAATCAGATTTTCATTTGCTGGTATGTTGAGACCAATTCAGAATTGCATATGGTCTGTTAGTAAGTCTGAACCCCAATCATCTCATCTGTCATCAAAGCTTGACTCACACATTCATTCCCCATGGACAGGATGGGAATGGTCGAGATGGAGCGTACAGTTGCTCAGCTTGCTGAGGAGGGTTCGGCAGAGATGCAAGGCATGTTTGTGTATCGGCTGGCTACAGTTTACTCTGAAGCATACCAGCTGTTTCAAAAGCATGATCTCATCTCCCCTCATTCTGAATGGCCAAATGTGCGGCAGGATCTTGTAGAACTGTCAGGACCTTTGTCTGTGAAACAGAAGCTGCGTATCACACAGCGGATGATGCGTGTGTACACAATATTCAAATTTTGAGACTGCCCAGTCTGCTTTTGCGAAATTGCCCAGTCTGTGATTACATTCATGCCCTGTGCAAATGGCCATTTGCGTCGACTGTCAGCAGACTTGAGAGCACGATTGAACATACTAATTGCAGTGGTGGTCCCATGCACATATATTTGTATTAAGTGCTGTGCACCTGCATTGACCAGGTGTAGCTGTGCTTACAGGCTCAGTATGGGTTGTTTCATAGCCTGCACAATACAAACTCTGAGACGACAGTCCGTTTGGTATACAGGGTTTGACACAGCATCAACATGATCTGGAATGTGCTGCGTCTCAAGCTGCTCAAATGAAAGATGCTATCGTCGGTCAGTTGGCATACAGCCTTAGTGCTCAACAATGCTAGATAGCAAAGCTGATAGCCCTACTTACTTCCAAGAGCAAGATTGCATCTAGAATGCAGCCTCGCCCATGATACTCAAAACAGATACTCGACAACGTGTGTTTAGGCCCTGAACAAAGACCATGTCGCCAGAAGACTGCAAAACATAACACTGTGCCACAAAGCCAGCTAGCAACCTCTGCACTGATCAAGGTGAAAAGCAGTGGCGTGTAGCTTGTTGCTTAAAAGGTCTCATGCTGAGCAATGCTCTGCTGCTGCATGGACTTCAGCACAATCTCTTTTGGCTTTATCTGAAGCCCACTGACAAACAGCATGTGAGGTCTTGCAAACTGTTGACTGCAGGTACTCAGCTTTCCTCCACAGTGTCAGTCATGTCCTGCATCCCGCCTTGCATACGCTCAGCAATAGCACCTGTTTCTCCTGTGCGCCTGCATCACATCATGTCAAACTTGAACCAAATGTGATTGTAATCGACACAACACTGACAGCATCACCAAGCATGTATGATCAGGCAAAGTTTCCTACTCCCTGGAAGAGAAGCTTCTTATCACCATGTCAAGCTCCAAGGGGATTTACTGTGAAGCTATGACACAGGTAGTGTTACACATGGACTTACACTCGGATGACATCAGCCACAGGGTGCACAAAGAGCTTCCCATCTCCAATCTCTCCTGTACGGGCTGCGCCTGCCACTGCTCGTACAACTGTGTTGACTTGTGTCCTGCATGCAGACAGAACAGATGCAGCAATTCTGGTGAATACAATTCGAATGCATGATGCATTGTGTCTCACGTACCTGAAGACCACGATGTCCAACTTGGACTTGTCCACTAGATCAGCTTCTCCATATTCTGTGCCCCCATATCGCTCTCGCTTGCCTGTACAAACCAATCACAGTCCCCTGTTGCTGACTGAAGCTTGCAGAAAGGAGTCTTGCAAGCCAATAAGTGCAGCATACACATAACACACCCCCTTGAACTCCAACGCCTTTCACCTTGGTTGCTGTCATGCCGTATATGCCAAGACGGCTGAGCTCATGAACAACATATGGCAAACGCCATGGACGGATGATAGCCTGCAAAGCCTGATATAGTTGAGCAGGTTGTCACATGCAGCAGCAGTCATTCTCAACTGCACCACAAAAACGCATGCCCGCATATCAAGTTGAAATGCACAAGCATAGATGGTTGACACAGCAACATCCACACTGCTTTGAAAGAGGACAAGCAGCGCAGCAAAATCCAGAGGTTGTACAAAATCTCACTATGTTTAGGGCACTCTGCACAGTCAAGTGCAAAGTCAAATGCATAATTGCCTTGATGTTGCTACTGCTGGTTGATCACAGCCAGCGAGTTTCTGTGCATATTACCTCAACGCGGAAAAACTGTACGTTGGGAAATGCTTTGAGATCGGTGTGCAAGTCGTTGAGGGCCTTATAAGGCGCAAATGATGCTGATCCGTTCTCGCCTAAATGCAGCATAGGCATGGTGTGACCTGAAAGCAACAGCAAGCTCCTGCGGAGAATTGCTTGTGATCTCGACTCACCTGCTGAGTTCTTGATTGGTTCGTAAGCTCCGGCAGAACGTCGTTTTAGACTGCGCAGAGTCTTGCCTGATAATGCGGATACTCTGGCAGACCTGGGAATACACTCAAAGTCGAATCGTGCTCGCCACACACCGCCTTGCCTCTGAAACTTTACCTCAATGGATGTGTGGGGTTAGGTGTTGTAACGCATTTACGGTCGGACGAGATGTACAAAGAGCGATGGAGCATCATCAGCACCAATGTGCGAGATCCGAGTAATATGTCTTGCTGCACCGAAAAGTGCCTACGAAAGCCCTCCTGAATCAGGAGTCCTGATGGCCTGTGCAAATATGGTTGACGGAGCTGGGAAGAAGAAGCATGCCGATGCCTCATTACGTGCTGGTACCAGCCCTTGCAGCCAAAACATGTCGTAGCACATCATCTTTCAGCAGTCATGAGCTTGGAGAACCCAAACCCAATTAGCCAGGCAGATTCTCACTGCTAGGTCAGCTCAGTTTGAAGCAACCCGTCAAGAGCATTACAGTTGTTGTCAAAGCGCCTTTCTTGGCGATTGGAATGCCTCATACCCCTGTGACACTGTTCCTTTGCTGGGCACGCATTGATCTGAAGTGCAAGAAGATCAACCTGTATTATGTATGCATGCAGTCCTAGTATAGCTCTGAGCAATCTGATCAACTACAAGTCTGCTGCACAGAAAGATATGAGCTTGCTGTTGAGCAACAGCTCCACATACGTAGTTCAAAGGACGAGCATCTGCCGCAAGTACAGAGCAAAGTAGGAGTCAACAGTGACAAAGCTCGACGTTTGCTGTCAGCATCAACCTGATGACCATGTCTGAAGGACATCAACTGCATACACTGCGCAAGTGGCAGGTCATCTGGGCCATAAGTGGCCTCTTTTTATTTGTCTTGCGCAAATTGGTGTGTTCATTCTGAAAGCCACATGGTTTTCCTGGCTACATTCATTCAATATAGTCCCAACATGCGTCCACCACTTGCGACAGCTGCAGCTGCATGCGGTGACTCAGACTCAGACTAGCTTGCCCCGATACCGCTGCAGATGCAAAGCGCCACCGCTCTCCTGAGCTTTGCTTTGCGACTCGTACACAACTTCGTGGATGCTCTTCATGGGAGGCCTGCAGATTGTACATCATTCACAATTGCACAGAAAACACTGACAGCAGTGTAAGATGTGAATCCGCTGTTCTTGCAGCAGGTTGAAGGCACAGCAGCTCTGCTGATGCTGGCCAAAAGCTTACCTGAGCAATTGCTCTGACAACAATGCTTGCTGTTCCAGCTCTGCATTGTAGGGCTGCACTTTCTGTAAGGTGATGAGACGCCTACTGTAGCGTGTGGTAAGAGGCTGCTCACAATTGGCGACCATAGCCAGCATTGGATGCGCTGTTGTCTTTTCGGCCTGCACAAAGCCATTGCATGCTGCATATCCAGGTTTTGGCACATGCCGTCGTAGGTATGATGTAACTAGGAGGTTATGCTCTGCATGCCCCATCCCTGTCAGCATGGACGCAATGCATGCTCCACATGCATATAACATATCCTACGTGATGTATGAAATGCAGTTGCAATCCATAGTGCACATTGCTGGAATGCCATGAATACTGAGTATTAGAGCTGCTGTCATGATTGCTTACTAAAAGTTCTCTCCTTTCAGTATGCAAATGGAACAAGACTCTGCATGGAATGGAAAAGCCTGCCTTGTCAACACCAGGGACTGAGGGTTGAAAAAAGACCAGTCGGCCCCCAAGCTTAAGATGCTTTGCAGCAAGGTGCAGCAAGTCCCTCAAGCACTCTTCAAAGGTGTAAGCATCGGTTGAAGGGATATGCGTCTCAGCGCAGGTGACCTTGTGAGACTTGGCCACAGATTTCTTGCCGCCAGCTCGCACACCATAGGGTGGGTCACAAATGATGGCATCAAACATGTCCTGCAGCAACAATGACATCAGCACATCTGCATTACCAAGACTCATGCAGAACGCTGCGCTGAATTTATGCAGGCTTGCTAAGCTGTATGCGCCACGGTGCATAGCTAGGCTGTGACACGCTTGTCAGATGAATGCACCTCCCACTGAGCCTCTGCTTTCAGCATAGCCTTGCGAGTTGACCTTGCACACACAGCCACTGACAGATGCCCAACTGTAGACACTGTAAATTACCTGCAGGTTTGCTCTGAAGGGTGGTCTATGTGCATCTGCCCTGATCAATCCAACTGGTGACATGAGGTTATAGTCCCGGAAGTTGTCCCATACATCTGTCCGTGTGCCTGCCTTGTTCACCTTACCTACAGCGTCAACCCAATACCACCTGTCAGGATCTCTTTTTGCTATTATTTCCAGCTCAAAATCTGCTGAGCGCTGTTTGCTGCTCAAGTTCAGTTAGGGATTGTATGGTATCTGCATATCAGCATGTCTGCTCAAAGGCATCATGTCTGCTATGCCATAAAGGAGATGGCACAACACAGGGTGATGAAGTGTTCATGATGAATTGAAGGCAGCAACCTAGGCGGTTTACCGTCTCTGACTATACGAATGTCAATATCTGCACCAAAGGTCTGAGCACCATAATGAGATGCAGCCACTAGTATGCTGCCGGTTCCAACAAACGGATCATACACAAAGTCACCCTTCTTGACCTGCATTGGAACATTAGTGCATTCAAGTGGCGACTTTCTGGAATGTCATGTAATGCACAAACTACAGTGTAAGCCCTTATCGTATGAAATTCCAAGCAGCTGAGACTTGCAGCACTACTTGTACGACGTGTATGACAGCTGCTTGGCTTGAGCTGTTATCTGTATAACTCAGCATGAGAGCCAATCGTCAGCCTTGCTACAACTGAGCTGCAGATCCACCTGTCCTTGATTGCACATAAGAAAAGCCATTTCTGTATCCATGGACGTGGGCCCCAAGTACTTGCGGCGAGGCAGACCATATTTGTGGATGACACTGCGGTCACTGCAAGCAACGTCTCTCCCAAAGTAGATCCTGTAGGGCACCTGTAAAGTCTTCAGGACAGACTGCTATATGTATGGCCATGCAGCCTTTTGTAGGTCAAAGGCTCGAGCCTTTTGCAACAGATTCTGCTGGCGCATACCTCAGGGAGACCATTGTTATCTGCTGGGTCTGCTATTATGATTCGAAGTGTCAGATCTGGAGTTTGCATCTTGATAGGGCCCTGGACAGTGTGAGCTGCGATCAATCATTATTTTTGCCAAAACAGCAGGTGACACAGAGCATGAAGCTGGTTGAACCTGCAAGCCTAAAAAGTCAAATTTGTTGATGATGTCTAGCTGTTGTTCTTGTTTGACAGCTCTGCCCCAGCCGTCCACCAGAATCTTGAACGAGATATTTGGCATGCACCATCGTTGTATGCGTTCCCTAGGATATGTCTGTACTGATGCAAGAAGTTCCTCCCAGGTTGCTCCTTCACCCCATACCTCCAAAAAGCTCTGCACATGAAGGCACCAAAACTAATGGCTTGCAAAGCCACAGAGCGCCATGCCTCATGAAGATAGCTGCGTACCTTGACCAAAAGGCTGCGCTTAGCCACAGTCTTAGCTGAATCTTCTGAGGGCAGCCATACATACCAGAAAGGTGACAGGTAGCTGCCACCACAGGGCTGATCAAAAGAGACACCATTCGACTCTGTTGGACTGTTGCTTCCACCCAAAGAAGCTATTGAAGCAATCTCTGCGTGCCGGAAGTCCAGCAGTCTATGCATAAAATAGCAAAGGAACTGCACGTTTCTGTGGCAGGTTCCACAGGGCCTGCAGTCCGGGCCATCGGCAGCAGCAGGCAGCACCGAGTTTGCAGTAGGCTCTTTGGCATCGTTTGAAGCCATCACTGACCAGCGGCACAAAGCAGCATTCCTTGCAAAACCCATGATGTAGAACGGAATTGGTTTTCCGAAACGCCAGCATAAACCCTAAAAACCGCCGTATTTTACGCCGTACTTTGTCGTACTTTACATCGTCGCGCTCGCTGACCAGACGTGGGACTGTACAAAGGGATGTATTACAGTTGGCTGGCTAAAGCATTGTAATCTCTCTCTCTCTCTCTCTCTCTCTCTCTCAAGGTGATTTCAGTTGGTAAAATAGGGACTGAAATATGAAGTAGCGATGACTGGCATAGCAGGCAGCAGCACTTAGCATGTTGTCTAGAAGCACTAAGTGTGGCATTACGGTGTTTGTGATAGCTTCTACCCTTCGCAAAGACTTGTTGCATGTAGTGCGCGGGCGGAAACGGCCAAAATCCCCACTGACGTTGGCAGATCTCTCACCTCACTTTGCCTAGCCATGTTGAAGGGAGAGGCGAAGAAATCCACGGTTACGGGTCGTAGCGAGGGATTCAATGCTGCCAAGCAGTGTTTGCGGAATGAACACGCCATTGTCGGCGGCAGCCACGGCGACGAGAGGATCCTTAAGGGGCTGCAGTAGGTATTTACTCTGATCAGCGATATGGATCGGGCACAGTAGCACACCTTCTCCGCTCGCAACATTGGTCTCCGTCCATCTCTAAGCAACACATACTGCGACGGCAGCCAGGTCCAGCAACAGACACTGCCCGTATTGAAGCAATTTCAGGTTCCAGTGCTCAGACCAGCTACTGCTAATGGCAATGGAAGCAGCATGTCTGACGTGCCCGCAACACAAGCACAAGGTGCAGGTAAGATTTCAAAGTGTACAAGTGCCTGACACCTTTTCAGAAACACTGACACTGGTCCTTGACCCCTCATGGTTTTCAGGTGACCAGCAGCCTGGCAGGTCACAGCATGCGTTGTGGTGCAAGCCACACAAAAGAGCAAACAGTGCGGTGCAGCAGCACCCTGCAGAAGCAGCGGAAGCTGAAAAGCAGCAGCCACTGCTCAGACCGCAGCGTCAGGCTGCAAGTGTGTATCTCAGAGTGCTAGCAGCAGCTGAAGCAGATGAGCTCAGGACCTGCTGCATTCCGCGTTACTGCCCCTACTCTTGCTCTGTTCGCCCAGCCTCCATGACAGGTATTTGGATGCTCACTCTCAGCCCACCTGAAAGGTCAGCCAATGCTGCTTCATCAGTTACAGCAAATCAAGCACCTTTGATGTTGTTTGTGCCCAAGAATGCACTGAATTTGGCTGGCATGTTAAAACTTCAAGCACTTGTCAAGT
>JAABUO010001738.1_pt1 | contig 27685 bp, 25 predicted proteins | sample 5559291 | NCBI WGS metagenome assembly JAABUO01 (sample SAMN10711878, study PRJNA513372) | rock metagenome | isolation source: Antarctica rocks | place: Antarctica: Victoria Land, Finger Mt sud | reverse complement strand
TGATCAGTACCTCTCGCATCTTCTACCACACCTGTGCCAACACCGTCGCTACTTTCCCTCCAACATTTGCCAAAAAATACGGGCAAAACCTGCTACCCCCTCATCCACATCTTCTCCTTGCGGGCACTGCGCGTCAGATAGCAGATTGGGCAGTACAGAACGAGAGGAATCGGCAGAAATTATACAATGCGATCACACGGCGCAATGAAGGGCTGCAGGACCTTGCCGTACAGATTGCACGTCTGAGCTTGAATGACGTTCGGGCGCTACACCAGGCCAAAATCGACATCGTGAACCCGTTGAGCCGTGTGCTAGATCTGGAGTGTGGACGTCAACGGTACCGAGATGACGAAGCTTCTTCATTTTGCGACGAGGTCGATCAGGCTTTGTACAACTATCTGATCTACTGCGAGCTCTTCCACCACAGCGTTGATGCAGCGCTTGATCCTTCCCTGAATATCGTTCCCCTCAGCACAGAGTTGCGGTTACATTGGATTGAGCAGTGTATGCCGGATAGTAGTTTCGAGACGTCGCCTGGGAATGAGTATCAACGGTTGGATTACCAGCACATGAGTCAATCAGACGGGTTCCTTAACTTCTCCAAAATACCAGAGTTGCTGCTAGGGAAACCTCAAGCATTGACAGAATTCCTTGAATACAGAGGGCTTTCGCCTCAGGAGATCCTCTTTGTGAAGGTCATGGAACACCAAGGACTTTTGACTCTGAGGATACTTCAAGCAGACGAAGCGACAAGGCAAAACTTGTCGAACGTAATCCGAGATGAGGCAGAAGCTGTTCTCACTGCCAAAATTCAACTCGGGCCAAAGTACAATCTGATAGGGCGATCCCAAAGTGGCTGGTTCGACATGATCGAGGATGTGTCTGAAAGCACGGGCATTATTATCAACAGGATGCAGATCTACCTCCCATTCCCAACATGATTCTCTGGCCATCAACCATGGTGGCCAGCGGGGCCAATCCTCGGTCAATCGGCCACCAGCCTCGCACTCCGCAAAGATGTCCTCTAACGAAGAACTTTCTATGACGACAGTTGTAGAGCCGACCGAGACGAGTTCAACGATTCAAAAATAATTGAAAATATGAAGGTTTGACCAAGCAAATGGGATCGGGGATATGGACGGTTTTGGCTGATCGATCTCCCAGCTGTCAGCATCTTCCCCCGCCCGGATCAATTCCTGCGCGCTGACTATCTCACATACTTTGGGAGGCATAATTGTAGCCCTGCATCAGCTGAATCCAACGCTTCAAAAATAATTGAAAAATATGAAGGTTTGATTTACAGTACCCTGCAAAAAGTCACGGTCACTTAAGCGAAAACACGTAAAATCGCGTACCTTCAAAGCAATCAACCTTCTTCAACCACATCCACCATGCTCAGAAGGACTCCGTTAACTACAATTTCTGAGCTCGATTTGTTGACTAAAGGGAAAATTACGGGGCAAGCTGAGCTAGGAGCTACACCCACCCAAATCAGTCGAAATTTGAACGTTCCTCGCACCACCATAAACGGAGTTTTAGAAAGGCTTTGCACTGCACCCTTCGAAGTCAATAAACCCAGATCAGGAAGGCCTTTGTCAATTACTTCTTGAGCAGCTAGAATACTGTTACGTCAGCTACGATCGAAGCCTAAAATCACCTGAAGACAGCTGAAAACGAACATCGGGATCGATTTGGACGCGAGAACTCTCAATGCAACACTACGAGCTCACGGAATTTCTCACTGGCTAGCTCTTAAGCGACCGAAATTAACACCTGAAGCTGCTCGGCTTCGATTAAGATGGGCTAAAAGACATGAAAATTGGACCGTGAATCAATGAAGGAAAGTCATTTGGTCGGACGAGGCATCCGTGGGTCGAGGATCAGGTAAAACACGAGAATGAATGTTTGAGACTCGCAAACAAAAATGGGATAGAGATAAAGTGATGAAAATCCCCAATGGAAAGGTCTTTTCCATTATGGTTTGGGGAGCTTTTTGAGGTTCTGAAAGATCGGATTTATACCTGCTCGATCGAGACTTCGAATTCAAAAAACACGGCTATTCAGCAGCCTTCTACATTCAGATTTTGAATCACAATTTGACTGATATATGGGAGTCAGGACTAGTGTTCATGCAGGATAACGCTTCGATACATAGAGCTCGAAAATCGAAGCTTTGGTTTCAGGAAAATGGTATAGAAGTCATGGAGTGGCCTTCGTACAGCCCCGATTTGAATCCAATCGAAAATCTATGGGTCCTACATAGCCCTAGTCCTTAACATTAGGTTAACTTCCTCTTTTTCTCAGTGCACCAAGGCCTTCACGTAGGCACCGGTTATCTTTATACCTTCTCAGTGCACCAAGGCCTTCACGTAGGCAACGGTTATTCTTTTCAAAAAAAATAAAAATGAATGACATTGCCAATCAGACGATGAGCGACAATGATGCTGCACCACCTGTGTGGTTCCAGCAATGGTTAGCTAGTCAGAGGTTCCCTCAGGCTAGTGCAACGGATAGCAGTGAACAGGTTCCTGCTAAGAACGTCAGCAATGACGTTAAACCGAGGAAGGCTCTTCCTACCCTAATGGAGTACCACGGCGAACCTGACAAGTTTAATACAACAAGCTAGGGCGAAGATTCTAATCGATTACGAGAAGTGTTCGGAATTCGTTAAATTCTGGACACTAAACGGGGCCCTCAGGGGCAAAGCAGTCACCATGATGGAAGGATGGATTGAACTGCATGGGACAGTGGAGTCGGTGTCGTCAGATGAGATGTTGAATCACATGGGAAACGTTTTCAAGGATCCTCAAGCTAAGGAAAGGGCTCAGAGGAAACTGGAAGCGTTGAAACAATGAAGGCGACCATTTATGGAAACCTTCATGGAATGGCAGACACTGCTGACATAAGCGGGTGGAGCCTATTGGCCGGACAACGCAAAGAAGATGTCACTGGACAGGATACTGTCAGACTCTTTGGCGGAGGCCATGGTAGCGGCGGGAAGCTTCGATAACCTCGAGGATTACTGCCGGAAGCTGAAGGAGTTGGACCATAGGCTTAAAGCCTTAGAGCTATCTCGCAACGGCAAAAAAGAGAGTTATAAGGGGTACCACAAACCTTATAAAGTAAGTCCAGATGAGATGGATTGGGAGCCTACGAAAGTAGCAGCAGGGCGATCAGACTGGGTCCCCCCCGGAGGAATGGAAGAAGAGAGTAGCAGACGGACTATGTTTCCGTTGCGGTAAAGCAGGCCACCGAAAAATAGACTGCAAGGCAAGCAAGAAGCCAGTAACGGCTAAAGCCTCGAAAACCAAGGAAAAAGAGGTGGGAAAGATAGTAGAAGTCTCGTCATCCGATAGTGAGTCGGAAAACTAGAAGCTCCTAACAAAAACCGCTGTTGAGAGCAGGAAAAGAAGACTTTGACATGGGACGAGTTTAAGGGTCAACATATGGAAGGTCCATCCTTTTTGGTACACATTAGCATCAACGAAAATTATTCTACCGATGCTCTTGTGGATACCGGGTGTTTGACTTATGGTATGATTGATGACCGCTTTGCTCGTAAATGTCGTCTTCCGCGTTTTACAATAAGGCCAAGGTCGATTCAGGCAATTGACGCTGTAACTACTTCAGCAATTTCCGAAGTGGTTCAGGTAGGGATAGACGTTGCAGGGCATCGTCGAATAGGGTATTTTTACGTTGCACCAAATATCGAAGGATATAAAGTAGTGCTGGGACTACCGTGAATGCAAAAAGAAGAAGTAACGTTAAACCTCAACCAGAGTATGCTGCATTTCAAAAGATCAGGTATTTAAGTATACAGTCAAAAGAACATTAAGAATAATTGAAAGCTTGATGATACTGCAGTTTCTATTGAAACAAGAAAAGGTTTGTCTGCAGACTTTTTTTCTTTATATATTGAAGCAGAAATCTTCATTTCTTTTGCTTTTCGCAAAAGATCTGACTTCAAAGCAGTTAAAGGTACGATTATAATCGTAGTTTCAGCTGTACTCAACGAAGTAAGTAACAGATATAAGAAACTTTTACCGCTTGAAGTTGCAAGTATAACTGTCAAACATGAAGTTTTCTGCAAGATAAGCTTCAAAGCTTCTTTCTGTTCTTTTGATTTGAACATTGCAGATTCATTTTGAAGAAATTCTCTCAACAACGCAAGTAAATAATCAGAAGAAAGATTGTTGTCTGCAGATAAAGTGTCAGGGACTGAAGTAGACTAAAGGTACTATCAATATAGAAGACTGATACTATTATTACTTTGATAGATCTAGGTACAAGACAATACATCAGGTAATGTACAAGACGAAAGACAAGGAGCGAAAGGAAAGAACGAGGGCTCGGCTTCTATATACATGAACCGGGCAGAACCAAGGCTAGACAGTAGTTCTATGACTTAAGATTGCTGTGGCTAGATTAAGATGACGGTGGCTAGGTTGATGGCTTGGTTCATTGAACTGCGATACAAGTTCAATGAACCCAAGATCTTGACGACCTATCTATGCTCTAGGCTTGGGTGGTGACCTGGCACCATGACAGTAGCTCCCCTCTTCAAGGCTGAGCTCCTGCGAGGCGACGAAGAGAAACAAGACGAGGCGAGGAAGAATCGAAGGCGAAGGCTGGAACGAGGCAAGGGTTGGTGTGAACGCATTTTAATGTGATGGTGCACAGAGACGAGACTAGACGCATTTTGATGTGATGGTGCACAGAGACGAGGCGAGGCGCATTTTAATGTGATGGTGCACAGGCGAGACTAGGATACATCTGGGCCACATCTGAACCAGATTTAGGCAAGATGTCTGGGCTGAGTCGGGACGATGAAGATTGAACTTAGATTTCTTGACATTGACATTGAGACATCGCACACTGTAGTACATGTGGTCCTTCGGCGGCAGGGTTGGCGAGGTGGTATTCATCGAGCGCTTGCTCACAATTATCCAGAAGATTGAAAGGTTCCCAAGTAAGGAAGTGACCTTCCCAATCAACGTAATACTTGAGCAGGGGTGGGTTATAGCGTCTATCACACTTGGAGTTTAGTATGCTGTTTACATACCAGGATCTTTTGCCATTCTCGGCGACAACGGGTTCTCGGGGTTCCTGACGTTGACCGGGGAGGGGGTCACTTGCGGTATGACTCAGAAGGGTGGCATGAAAGACTGGGTGAACTTTCATGGATACTGAAGGTCTAATTCGATGACCAAAGGATTGTTCTCGAAGACACGCTTGACCTTGAAGGGGCCAACGTTACGGTCATCTAACTTGACAGCGAGGCGGGCGGTGCTGAGGTTGCAAGCATTCAGCCAGACTTCATCTTCGACGAAGTATCTAGGAAAGGACGACGGGAGCGATTGGCATTGAACTCGTAGATGGCTTGAGCTATTCTAAATAACTCTTCTGCTTTTAATCTTTCTCGAATTTCTTTTCTTTTCTTTTCTTACTTTTACTCTTTCTTTTTCTTCTTTTCAATTCATTCTGCTTTTATCTCTTCTTTCTTATTCAATTCATTCTTGATCTTTCTTTTTCACTTTTTATTCTTTATTTCTTCGACTTTTCAACTCTTCATCAACTTTATTCATCATCATCTGCTGCATGCAATACACTTCTACATACTTTTAATACATTTAACTCTATTCTTATACACTTATATCTATTATTACTACATTGAATTTATTATTCTACATTTCTCTCTATTCTTACTGCATCTAATTCACTTCTTTGTATTATTACTACATCTAACTAACTATTATACACCTATATATATTATTACTACATGCAATCTACTATTATGCACTTATATTCAACATTCCTACATGCAACCTACTATTTATTCACTTTCTAACCTTTTTTTTCTTTCTTTTACTCCCCGCCAATATTCTCCTAATATCTCTTATGTTTTCAATTCGTCTCATTTCTTCCTTCTTCCCAAATATCTTAAAACCTCTTTCTGATCCTTTATATTCAACCCTCTCTCGCTCATTCGGTCCTGCAATCCCTCTGCAAAACTCGCATTCTGAACAAATACCAAAAACCAACTCAACACCATATCTGTATACTTACATTTCGTCTCTTTCACCTTCAACCTCCATCCCCCCTCTTCTTCTTCATTTTCTTCCCATCTATTGCACCATGCCTGCGGCACAAAACACCATGTACAACCCTCGAAATCCTTCATCATCTTACACTCTCGGATCAATTTCTTCATTGTCTGATACTCTGCAACTGCGTCATCCGACTCTTGACAATAAAATATCGGATGCACATTACTCCAACTCCCATTCTCCGTGCACACCGGGCATAATCCTTTCATCTTTTCCAACTCCCGTAACAATTCTTCGGCTTCCTCGCCCTCCTCTCGCTTCTGCTCATTTCGTCCAACTCGAATACTTAATCGCTCATGCTGCTGACTGTTGTATTCCTGTCGCTCCATCAAATTCAACCCGCTTTCGTCCTGCGTTGATGACCTTCTTTCCTTCTCCTGAACCGCATCCTCCACAATTTCCTCCTCATTCAACCCCATCATCTCATTGCACACGTCGCACTGCTCTTCCCCCTCTTCACACCTCCTTCGATCCTTCCGTCCATCCAAATACTCATCCAACACCACTCGTCGACATGATGCTTTCATGTCATCCTCGTCACCCTTGATGAATCTCGTCACCCATCCCATCTCTTCAATTCTCCACCCTTCCGCTGACATCGCTTCTCGACCGTCTTCTTTCCATATCACTATCACCTGTGATGATAATTCGTCTCTTCCGGCTCGTTCACTCTCCTGCGCATAATCCAACAAACTGCGGGGCTCATCTGCATGAATGATGGCTCGAATGTCGGGTATGTCGATTCCCAACCCCAATGCACTCGTTGCCACAATCATCCTCTTCTCACCATCTCGAAATCTTTTCAATTTTTCATCTTTCTGTTCTGCATGATGATAATAACCCTCACAATTCAATGCTTCCGCCAACTTCTTCACCTTCCTCACGCTGTTACAATACACCACGCTTTTCCCCCCGGCATAACCTCTCATCACTCTCTGCACCATCTGAACAATGAATTCTTCTTCCTCCTCTTGATCATCACCCTTCACTTTCACCACTTGATATTTCACATTCTTTCGAACCGTTCTGGCTCGAAACAACATCACCTTTGTCTCCTTGAAACTCATCCTCCTCCACAACTCCTTTTCTTTGCTGGGCGGCAACGTCGTCGTCAACAAAACCATCTGCGTCTTCACATTCACCAAATCCCTCAACTGCTGCATCTGCCGTCGGAAATTGCGTTGTTCATTTAACACCACATGACATTCATCAATCACAATCCGGTCCAAAACCTGCGTGGCTCACAATCGATTGATAAATGTTCAAAACCCATCACTCACTGCGGATTTCGATGTCACTAATACAACATTGACCGCATCCGGTGGTCGTCTGCTGTTTCACTCGGCACACGTGATACCCATACCCTCGCATCGTTGCTTCATATCCTGCCTCAATGCGATCAACGGCATCACAATGATGCTGGTGCCGCTCTGACTGCACCATGCCGGCAACATAAATAACAAACTTTTCCCTCCCCCGATGGCCATCACAATCACCACTGGGCTCTTTCCCGCCATTATGGCCTCGATCGCCGGCTTCTGCACCCCTCGGAAACGACTGTCGACACTCATGACTCGTTTCAATTCATTCTCGATCTTGATGCTTCGCAACCGCTTCCATCGCTGCATTCTGCCCTCTTCCGCTTCACTTTTAAACAATCCTATCTTCCTCTTTCCCCCTTGACTGCTCTCCATTCCCATGGCTGATTCAAACCCCAAAAACCGATGCCACATCTCGCTGCATTCCCGGAACTTCTGCCGCTTGCTGGCAACCTCGCCACTTCGTTCCATGATTCTCCGCGCATATATCATTCCGGCTACATGCGCCGTATGCCCCGCCTGCAAATCCATCACCTCGTCCTTTTCACCCTCCTGCCAATCACCATCTTCATCGTTCTCATCCATTCGAAATGCCTGCCCTCGCATATATCTTCGGCTGATTCCAATCGTCAACTCGCGATACGACTGGATCGTCAACTTCAACCCCAATCCCACCAAACTTTCGCGCTTCATCACCTTGCACATTCTCTTCGACGCTCACTTCTTTCCATCCGGATCTGTCGGCCACATGTACGCCGATACCTCGTCCTTCTTCCAAACTGCCGCCTCTAAACGCTGCTGGAACGGTAACACCAACCACAAATAATACATCATCAACTCTCCCACCTCTCGGGGCAAATATCGATGGATCACCTTGACATCTCCGCTGACGGCATAACCCTTGTGATACCTCGTCACGAACACCATCAACCTATTTTCTACAAACACATTTCGGTGTTCCCCTTTGATGATGTTGCTATGTCGAACACTCAACAGCTCTGGTGCTCGTGCTGGCTGTCCACCGGTTATATGCACCAACATCAACAACTTCTCCCGATACTCCATCACCTGATGCATGTACCCTTCAATCTGGCTTCGGTTCCATGTCAACCCTCGTCCTGCCTTCACAAATTTCCGCATGATGTTCTCGTTCTCACCAATGCGATTGTACAACCACCATTGTCCATCAACCTCGAATTGATTGCGTGTGTCCTGCATGAAATTCCAACCCGGCGTGTTCTCCACTGGGTTATCTCTCAACGACTGCCACGGAATTCTGGGCATATTGAACCTGTCATTGGCCAACAACAAATCATTAATCAACATACGACGGGTTTCGGTCATCAACCCGTGAATCATGCCTCGGAATTTGCCCATGGTGAACTGAATGCTCTTGTACAATATCTGTTCACCCACCCAATCAATATGACCTTCGGTCGTGGTGTTGTAATGAATCTTTAACCCATATGTTCTTAAATCCAACATCCATTGCATGGGGCTGTGGCTGCCTCGGACCATGAATCGGTCCATCATCTTGGTGACGTATTCCAAACATCCTGGCTGAACAATCCTGGCCTCTTCGACGCTGAAACTGCTGCTGTGACTGTCTTGGCTGCCGAATCTACTGCTACCACCCATCTCCAGCCCTTGTTGAATCACCATAAATCGACTGATCTTGATCATGGCGGATAATATGGGGGGGGTAATTGCTGGCATCCATCCACCCGTTACCCTTGACCCCCAACACCGCCAATGCACACACCAATGAGCTGTCATACTCCTTGCGCATGATGTGATCATTTAACAATGCTAAACAAAATTCAAACATGCTTTTTGAATCCTTGACAACTTGGGATCCTGGGAACCTTGGGACGGGCTACCGCTCTTCTCGCTGGATTCACTGCTGCTGCTATCCTCGCTGGACCTGCCTTCCTCTTCGCTCTCCGCATCCTTCTTTTCCCTTTCTTTAACCACCTCATTTGCAACGGCCAACAATCGCTTCCACATATGGCGTTGCGTCTTATTGAATTTGTACTTGGGACTAACCCAATCATGTGCTCTCTTGGTTCGAACCAGGAACATCAATATCTGCTTCCATGGCCGACTGTAATTGCTCAACCCTTTGGCATTCATGTATGGCTGCAATGGCTGATACCGGGTTTGATGCTTCTCGGTGCGAATGGCCTCCATGCGAACGAACACGCCGACCCGGGAAACCACGGATTGCTGGCAATGCTGGATCAAACCATCCATGGCGTCCCAAATCATCGTTTCCATGGGTTCCTGCTCCAGATCCGGCTTATCCATCGATGCAACCAACTCTTCTCGGTCTAAACCCATCAAATATGTGTGCCATCCGGCTCTCTCCAACCACGGGTTAACCTCATTGACCCCGCCTTCTTGAACCACTCGCTGCTCCTTCTCTTTGATCTTGCTCATGACCTCATTCAGTTCTTTTCTGGCCAAATCCCATGCGGATGTTTGATCACCTTCATTGGTCCCTTCTACATCTGTCTCTCCCCTCACCTCAACATACTGCGACCCATGTCCTTGGACGAAAAACCGCTGGCACTTGACGGTCTTCCATGGCTCGGGTGCATCAATTCTTTGCTGCCTGATCTGACGGCTTCTGCTTGGACGCCCTCGTTGTGCCTGTTGCTTCCATCCATGCTTCTGCTTGCAATGTGTCCGCATGTTCTTGCCAACCCGACATATGTATAAACAACTCTCGGCGTCCAACTGACACATCAACCCATCGGTGCAAATATTCAGCTCCGACACCGCGCTTCCCACATAATCGGGTACCTCGAACTCCATGGGATGTTGAATCAAATCTAACGATGCTTCGTCGATGGCTGCCACCAGATTTCGGACACACTGTACCTCCCATTGATGCTTTGGGCCTTGATAATGTGCCTTGAATTGCGATGGCCATATTGCATGCATGCACGGCTTACATACGGCAATGCGATACCCTTCCAAATATGCAATGGACTCCATGATCGCGATGCTAATGATGTTGCTGATTGAATGCGACCGGGCAATTGTTCAAAGTTTTGATGTTCGTGGGCTCCCGGGAGTGGCCGGCGCTACCAAAAGTGCCTCAAAGCTCAAACATGTGGATTTTTTTATAAATCCGCATTCATGTTGTTAAGTTCCGCATTGAAACCGGAGATACACCTGGCTCAGGGGAGCAATGCCTGAAATTTTGAAGAAAATCGGCCCAGGAAGTAAAATGGTTTTCAGCCCCCTGCCCGGGATTTCTCGCTTAATTCCCTCACCAAAATCAATGGTTTCCAGCCCCGAAAACCAATACCCATTTAGGATAGAGTGTCTAATTGCTTTGGGGGTAGGGAGAGTATTACTTTGGGCCCCCAGACTGAGAACTACAGGCAAAACCGATATTTCTGAGTACTAACAAAGTATTACTTTGGGGCCCAAAGTAATTGACCATTTAAGATAGTTCGCTCGAGTGCGTTAAGTAGGGTTTTTTTGGTGGCAGGTTTTGGTGGCAGATCGACAGATCGACAGATCGACAGCAGGGGTGGTTTGTATGTGCCACCTGCCCAGGTGGCAGTCGGGAATAAGAGGTAATCAAAAGCGTTCAACAAGCTTCGCATGCACCCCGATAGTGAGGATCTCACTACTTTTATTACCTCATTCGGTACCTACAAATATAGAGTGATGCCCTTCGGACTGACCAACGGACCCGCCTCCTATCAACACTATATGAACGATGTCCTGTTTGAATATCTGAACCAGTTTTGTCAGGCCTATCTGGACGACATCATTATCTATAGTAAAACCCGAAAGGAGCACGTGCAATACGTCAGAAAGGTTCTTCAGAAGCTACGGGAAGCAGGCCTTCAGGCAGATATCTTCAAATGCGAATTTCATGTGCAGGAGACCGCGTTTCTAGGACTTTTGGTATCCACCGAAGGTCTAAGAATGGACCCCAAGAAGGTTCAAGCGGTGTTAGACTGGGCCAAGCCTACAGCGCTCAAGCAGGTGCAAGCATTCGTGGGATTTTGCAATTTCTACCGCCGTTTTATTAAGGATTTCTCCAAAATCGTGCGTCCGATGACTCAACTAACTCAAAAGGACGTTCCGTTTGAGTGGACCGAGGCCTGCCAGAAGGCTTTTGATACCCTGAAGAAACAGGTCACCGAGGCCCCCGTGCTTAAGCATTTTGATAGAGAACGAGAAGCTATCCTCGAAGCAGACTCTTCGGACTATGTCAACGGCGGAGTCTTATCGCAATATGATGATCAAGGAGTCCTGCATCCGGTGGCCTTCTATAGTAAAAACATGGTTCCAGCCGAGTGCAACTACGAGATTTATGACAAAGAGCTACTGGCTATAATCCGCTGTTTAGAGCATTGGCGCCCGGAGCTGGAGTGCACCGAGATCCCTATTAAGATCTTCACTGACCACAAGAGCCTAGAATATTTTATGACCAGCAAAGAGCTCAGCCGCAGGCAGGCAAGATGGGCAGAAAAGCTGTCAGAATACAACTTTAAGGTGATCTATAGGTCAGGAAAGCAGAATGAAAAGGCTGATGCATTGACCCGACGAGCTGACTCCGCTCCAAAAAACGATGAAGACGAGCGCCGAAAATATCAACACCGCACCCTACTGACTCCCGACCGCGTAGAGGTCGCCGACTTGGAGGAGGCTGACCCCGATGAGCCCCTATACACTAGGGTGATTAGGCTCAACAAGGCCGATGAGTTTTGTGGCGAGGTGCGCAAAGCTCTAACCGAGGGCAAGACTATTTGAAAAGGAAAGACCCTAGCAGATTGCGAGGTGCGGGACGGGGCCCTGTTTAGGAAAGAAGCGCTCTGGGTTCCTAGTAATAACGACTTGCTCGTAGAGCTGATACGCGAGGTGCACGATCAGCCGGCAGTTGGTCATCTAGGGGTTCGTCGTACTGTGGAGCAAATCGGACGGCAGTTCTATTGGCCAGCTATGAGGAAAACGGTTGACCAATACGTTAGGAATTGCTACACCTGCCAGAGGTCAAAGGCTCCCCGGGACAAATCAAATGGGCTACTGCAACACCTGGAGCTGCCCGAGCAGCGGTGGCGCGATATAGCTATGGACTTCGTCACTGGACTACCGCTATCCAACGGGTTCAATGCAATACTCACCGTGATTGATAGGCTCACTAAGGAGCGTCATTACATCCCGTGCTCAACCGAAGAGGAGGGCACGACTACCGAAGCCACGGTGGAGCTGTTGATCAATTGGGTATTTAGGACGCACGGACTGCCTAGCTCTATAGTATCGGATAGGGGCCCTCAGTTTATATCGATGGTCTGGCGCTCCCTATGCAAACGGCTAGGTATCACCCTTCGGTTGTCAACTGCGTACCACCCCGAAACTGATGGACAAAGCGAGCGGGCCAACCAGGACGTAGAGCGTTATCTTCGGGCCTTCTGTTCCTATATGCAGGATGACTGGACTAAGTGGCTGCCTATGGCGGAATTTGCAGACAACAATGCGGTATCTTCGGCCACCTCGATGACCCCATTCTTCCTCAATAAGGGTTTTCACCCCAGGATGAGTTTCGGCCCCGATGACACGGACTATACCAGCACTCGTGAGAGGCTTCAAGCTCGAAAAGCCGAGGACATATCTGATCAGATGGCCAAAACTTTGGATATAGCAAAACAGGCGCTACAAAAGGCTCGCGCGGGTATGATCAATCAGGTAAATAAGCACCGCAAGGAGGTCTCCTATGAGCCCGGCTCAATGGTCTTTTTGGACGGAAGAAATATCGAGACCGTCCGCCCGTCAAAGAAGCTGGACGATAAAATGTTAGGGCCCTTCAAGGTCATAGAGCGGGTAGGATCCGCATATCGACTAGAGCTTCCAGCTACAATGCGGGTGCACGATGTATTTCATCCAAAGCTGCTCCGCCTAGCCGCCACCGATCCTCTGCCCGGTCAGAAAGTCGAGCCTCCGGGACCTATCATGGTTGAAGGCGAGGATGAGTGGGAGGTCGATGACATCTTGGATTCGAGGATTCGGTATAGAAAGCTTCAATATCGGGTGAAATGGAAGGATTCCGACACTGATCTAACCTGGTATGACGCACACGACGGTCAGTTTGACAACGCAAAAGAGGTGGTCGATGAGTTTCACCGTCGATATCCAGCAAAGCCAGGCCCCTAGAGCGATGGGCCGGTCCTATTCAGCTCGAAGCAACGAGGACGTCGCTTGTTGGAGGGGGGGGGTAGTGTTACGGCTCAGAAGAATTGGTTGATCCAGCTAAGCCTCATTCGGCTTAGCGCCCACAAAGCCGCAACCTACATATTGCTTTGCTTTCTAGCTAGACCTTTCTTCCTTAGATTTAATGTACTCGTTTATCCAGACCCTTATGACCTGACTCTAAGCCGGCCCTAACAGATCCCTTCTTGTTTCTTTGTCTTTCGTCTTGTACAATACCTGGTGTATGTCCTGTACCTAGTTCCTATCAGATAATCCAACCTTCATCAATTGATAGCTCCTGTTCAGTCCCTGACAACTGCGATTATTAAATGCAAAGCAAGAAAATGATCATCTGAAATATGATCATCTGAAAAATAATCACCTGGAAAATAACCATCTGAAAAATGACCACCTGGAATATAGCCACCTGGAAAATAACCATCTGAAATATAACCACCTGGAAAATAACCATCTTTTTTTTTATTTTTTTTATCTTCAATTATCCCGATTCAACACCGATGTAAGATCGGCCTATGCGGGGGTCACTATGTAGTACGACCGCGACAGAATCCAGGATTCAGTGCCGCGATCTATCTGTGTAAGAACATGTATAAATCCGTGTACTAAGAACTTCGAATCACCACCGTTTCCTCCACGTCTTTCCTCCGTGTTCTGGCTGGGCCTCAGAAGAGCCTTGCACCCTGATGCATGCTCCTTTATAGACCGTAGTCATGTCCGAGGTGCAATCCAGACCATTCTGTTCCGCGTCCGTTTGTCTTTCCTCCGCGATCGTAGTCAATCTTCCTTCCCTCTCATCTCCGTGTACGTCGTGTTTCGCACCCGCTTCGCGTCCGAGTGCGTTCCGTTTCCCTTGCGTTGTCCGAATCTTCCGATCACCTCTTTCGCCTGCGATATAGTGAAGCTTCGGCTCCCTCCAGACCTCGATCCATCGATGCTCATGACTCTTGGGATCACTACTCCCTCACATGTAGCTGATCAGTGATGAGTAGAGGGCAAGGCTACTCATCAAGGAAGGTCCTTATATATCCGTGACTGTAAGACGTATTCAGAAGCCGTGTTTGTTCCGTGTAACCGCGTCGTTTACGTTGTGTTCCGCTTGCGTTTTGCACCCGCTTTGCTTCTTGTGTGGAATCCTGTAGTGTTTATCTTCCTAGCTCTTAGAACCTACCTCACCGGAGCCCACGACTGTTGGGTCACGACTCCCTCACGTGTAGCTTATGAGTGAGCGATGAGTAGGGGGCGAGGCCACTCATCGGGTTCGTTTAGGGCCAGGTTTCCTAACGCTTCCAGATTCGCTTTGATTCGTGTGATTGTAACTGTAAACTTCGTAGTTGACGCGACGTTGCTCGCTCGAAAGGGTTGAGATTCGATGTCGCGTCGACACCGTTTTGACTGCGATCAAGAAAGGCCAAACCACCACCACCACCAGGTCTCTTGCCATAGTAGGATTCGAACCTACCAGAGTCCGTTTCGCTTGCGTTCAGGGAACGCGCACGTCCAGAAACTCTGCCTGGGTGCATGACCAGTGCACCCTCTGGCGGAAAATAACCATCTGGAATATAACCATCTGGAATATAACCACCTGGAAAATACCCGTCTGAAAAATGTTCAACTGAAGAATCGTCACCTAGAAAACATTCAACTGAAACATGATCATCTGAAAAACCATCATCAACTGGGGGGTCAATTGAAGAGCCAAATAGGATCGACTGAGGGAGCAAATGCAAGCAACTAGGCATCAACTGAGGGTGATTGAAGAGTTAAATGGAGTCAACTGGGGGGTCAATTGAGGAGTCAAATGGGGTTAACTGGGGGGTCAATTGAGGATCAAATGAGGTTAATTGAGGGGTCAATTGGGGAGTCAAATGGGGTCAACCGAAGGGTCAATTGGGGGTCAACTGAGTGAGCAAATGAGAGCAACTAGGCATCAACTGAGTGGTCAATTGAGAAGTCAAATGGGGTCACCTGAGGGGTCGATTGAGAAGTCAAATGGGGTCAACTGAGGGGTCAACTGGGAACCCAAATGGGGTCAACTGGAGGGTCAATTGAAAAGCCACTATTGCTCTGAGCCTACCAAACCAAACCACCAAATCAAACCCGCCATTGCTCCGGGCTTAGGAGCCAAATCATCAAGACAAAACACACCGTCACTGCAGAGGGAACCACGCGTTTTGAGACACTCTATCTGTTTAATTGGCTGGTAGACACCGACAAGCAGCTCAAAGCCGCTGACCCTAAGCCGCGCGGGGCTTCAAGCAGCTCTCTTCGATAGAAGGGCTAGGATCATAGACATTAAAACAGATATCAAGTTGCTATAGAGCTGACGGATGATAGCTCTACTAATATACACGGTTCAGCCCTACAAGGCTGAATATCTAGAAGGTTCGAGATAGAACGGCCAACTTCCACCTAATTATCTAACCTGTTCCCCAGGATCGATCGGCGGTTGAGTAGCCTATCCAACAAGCTCATCGGCGCCAAGACTCCCTCTATCTAAAGACTGAGCTATGAAGTGAGTGGGTGGGAAGCAGATTCGGTCGCCAAAAACTTTTGGGATGAGAGACTCAGAACAGGTGGAGGATCATCTATTTGTAGTCGGAATTCTCTGCCGGGTATTGATCTCAGCTCAGCTCTCTTAATCTGAAAACTCTGCACGCTAACCGGGGCCTCGGCTCTTGGCAATAGCCCCCAGTCAAGCTGGGGCGAAAAATCCACCTCAAACAGGTGTCATCACCTCAACTGCCGAAGCCGAACATGTTGGTGAATGCCATGCTGTCAAGGAAGCTATATTTTTGGTTCAGGCTTTGAGGGAGATTCGTTATGAAGGCTCGGACACCAAGTCTATTACCCTACTTCCTAACAATCAAGCTGCTATTAAAATAGCAAATAATCCTATCAACCACGCTCGGAGCAAACACATTGATGTTGCCTAGCATTATATCCGGGAAAGAGTGGCTGAACTAAGTAGGTGGGGCATGTGACTTTGTGCCGCACTGTCCCGAGATTAAATAGGTTAGTGAAACTCTGCGGTCCGTCCCGCACCGAACCCTAGCCTCAAGTACTTAGCAAATCTACACAGTACACGACTTTCAACACTTCTGTCTTTTTTTTTTGAAAATAACTAAGTCCCAGCTTGTCTTCCGTTTGTGTCACGGTCGCACCCTAGGTAGTAGGTACTAGAAGCTTAACCGCTGCGCCAAGGCAAAAGGCACAATAAATACAAGGTCGTTAGACTTTGCCCCTACTACACTACATGTAGGCGATCCTAACAGTTTGAACTTGGCTTTTGTATGGGCAAGTGACGTTTTTGGTCAAAATACGATGTTTTGATTCAGAGAAGATTGATTAAGCCAAACGCGACTTAGCGCCCACAAAGGCGCAATGTACTTATTGCTTTTCTATCAACACTAGTCTTCTTTCCTTAGATTAGATGTATTTATTTAGGCTAATTAGATGGGCAACTGGGGGCATCAACCAGAGGGGTAAGCTGGGGGGGATCAACCAGAGGTGCAAACTAAGGAGACCAACCAGAGGGGCAAGCTGGGGTGATCAACCAGTTGGACGGACTGAGGGACCATCTACAGAGGGGCAAGCTTGGGGGATCAACTAGAGGGGCAAGCTGGGTACCAATCAACAAGAGGGGCTAACCAGAGGGGCACACAAAGGTCAACCAGAGGGGCAATCAATCAAAGAAACAACTGAAGGCATAACTGAAGAGTTAATCCGAGTACGATCAGAGGGTCGATCAGAGGAGCAACCAGAGGGTCAGCTGACTGAAGGGTTAACAAAGGGTCAACCTTAAGGGCGCGGACGACCCAAATGCCAGCTGGGACCTGGCTGAGCTTCTCCTTGCTGTCCGCTACCAAATGGGCCGTCTGGGCGGTGATCACAGAGTGCGCTGGTGATACAGACATTGATTTTGGTGGGCCGCAGGGCACCTGGATACAGTCCTCGCGGGCACTCCGGACAACTTGAGGTTTACTAACGTCCGCCAACATCTTCAAATCACTCGCCCGTTATCAAACCGATATATTTGGGCAGGTGTCTCTCTTGCGTAGGATCCGAAATGAGGGGGTTAGGCCACTCAGTAGAGGCGTCGATAACCGGGACACGGTCTGCGCAGATATTCCTGGGGCTTCGGCGCCTTGAAACAATAGCTTAACATTCACCCCAAGTGGATGACGCAAGCCCTAAATCTTATACAGTAAGGCCTGCTGGGGGCCAAATCGTTTTCGTTTCATAGCCGAAGATCACTGCTTCTCGACCGGGTTATAGGTACAATGGGGCCTTCAGGCCTCCAGTAGCTCTGGTTCTGGCAGTGATCCCCCCTAAGAGGCTAAGCAGTGTTACGGCTCAGCCCAGCTACCAAGCCTGACCCTATCTGATGGCCCGATTAGGCGTTTGTTGTCAGAAGCCAGCTATTAGGCTGCAGGGAGGATTGGTTGATCTGACTAAGCCTTATTCGGCTTAGCGCCCACAAAGCCGCAACCTACATATTGCTTTGCTTTCTAGCTAGACCTTTCTTCCTTGGATTTAATGTACTCTGTTTAACTACACCCACATGACTTGCTCTGTGCTGGCCCCTAACACGTATAAAATCAATATCGATTACCTATATTCGTTCAGTGTCTTAGTACCTTTTTCCTTGACGGTCAGCTTCATCTTTTAAAGCCCAACTAGTATACTTGTAATCTTGGGGCTAAATATCATAACAGATATCAAAGAACTAGAACAATGGCGGATTTTAAAAAGATCATTCAACAAGTTCAGGAAGTCGTCGATGCGACACCAGCAGATCATCCAGACCGAGCAGATCGACTTGGCATTCTTGGGGCTGTATATCATTATGGATATCAAAGAACAGGAACAATGACAGACCTTGAAACGGCCATTCGACGATATCAGGAAGCCCTCGACGCGACACCAGCAGATCATTCAGACCGAGCAGGTCGACTTCACGATCTTGGGGCTGGATATCATGATAGATATCATCGAAGAACAGGAACAATGACAGACCTTGAAACGGCCATTCGACGATGCCAGGAAGCTCTCGACACGACACCAGCAGATCATTCAGACCGAGCAGATCGACTTCACGATCTTGGGGCTGGATATCATGATAGATATCGAAGAACAGGAACAATGACAGACCTTGAAACGGCCATTCGGCGATTGCAGGAAGCCCTCGACACGACATCAGCAGATCATCCAGACCGAGCAGACCGACTTCACGATCTTGGGGCTGGATATCATGATAGATATCGAAGAACAGAAACAATGACAGACCTTGAAACGGCCATTCGGCGATTGCAGGAAGCCCTCGACACGACATCAGCAGATCATCCAGATCGAGCAGACCGACTTCACGAGCTTGGGGCTGGATATCATGATAGATATCGAAGAACAGGAACAATGGCAGACCTTGAAACGGCCCTTCAACGATTGCAGGAAGCTCTCGACGCGACACCAGCAGATCATTCAGACCGAGCAGATCGACTTAACAGTCTTGGGGTTGAATATCATGCTAGATATCGAAGAACAGGAACAATGGCAGATCTTGAAACGGCCCTTCAACGATGCCAAGAAGCTCTCGATGCGACACCAGCAGATCATTCACACCGAGCAGATCGACTTTACAGACTTGGGGTTGAATATCATGCTAGATATCGAAGAACAGGAACAATGGCAGATCTTGAAACGGCCCTTCAACGATGCCAAGAAGCTCTCGATGCGACACCAGCAGATCATTCACACCGAGCAGATCGACTTGGCATTCTTGGGACTATCTATCGTAATAGATATCTAAGATCAGAAACAATGGCAGATCTTGAAACGGCCATTTCACTATTCCAGGAAACCCTTGATCAATCTTTGTTTCCTGTCACGAATCGTTTAATGGCTGGAAGGGTTTTGCTTGATCTCCACGCTAACGTTAAGAACTGGCCTCAAGCTCATCAGGCTGCCTCTAAAACTGTATCTCTGGTTCCTCTACTCACACTCCGCTCTCTTGAGACCTCGGATAAGCAACATCTACTTACGAAAATCATCGATTTGGCTTCCAACGCGTCGGCGATGGCATTGAATGCAGCGAAAACACCATTTGATGCCATTCAAGCTCTTGAACTTGGCCGCGGGGTGATTACAGGGTCAATAAACGAACTACGCGCCGATATATTCGACCTTCAGCAAAAGCATCCCCAGCTAGCAGAAGAATACGTCACTCTTCGAGATCAACTCGATTCTTCGACGATATCGACGACGCAACGCGAGGTCGATCAACGCTACACTGCTGGTCAGGAATTAGAGCGAGTGATCGAGAAAATTCAGCGATTGCCCGACTTTGATCGATTTCTTCGTGCTTCATCCGACGACGATTTGAAGACCGCTGCAGAGTGTGGTCCAGTCGTTATCATCAATGTTAGCGACTACCGCTGTGATGCTTTAATCATCGAAAAATTTCAGATACAGGCTTTACGGTTACCTGACCTTCACGTCCGTGATATTCGAGCTCGTGCGACAGAAACATTGGCAGAACCGAGGGTTCTTGAGTGGTTATGGGATACTATAGCCCAGCCAGTTCTTGATACACTTGGATTTACCCAAAACCCTTCTAGTGGCTGCTGGCCTCACATATGGTGGATCCCAACGGGTCTCCTGGCCAAATTCCCTATCCATGCAGCAGGATACCACTCTCAAAGCTCATCCGATGCTGTTCTTGACCGGGTAATATCATCCTATAGTTCCTCCGTTAAAACGATCATCTACGGTCGCCGGCACCGTCCTCAGCGGACAAGGAGGTCAAAGTCAGAGGAGGTCATCCTACTCGCAATGCTCAAAACGCCAGAGCAGGAGGATCTTCAATTTGCGCCGCGAGAGATTCAGGAGTTGGAAAAACTTTTTAGCTCTAGGGAGTTACATGTGAGTAAGCCATCACCGTACAAGGAACAAGTCTTGTCCGCTTTAAGCAACTGCAAGATATTTCACTTTGCTGGTCATGGATCTACTCATGAATCGGATCCGTCAGGGAGCCTTCTCCTTTTAAAGGATTGGAAAACAGAGCCATTAACGGTAGCAAGTCTCCTTAAGACAAATCTCCGGAAGCAGACGCCGTTTCTTGCCTATCTCTCAGCTTGTGGAACCGGTCGAATCAAGAGCAATGAGCATCTCGACGAGGGTCTTCACCTGATCAGCGCATACCAACTTGCTGGTTTCCGGCACGTCATTGGTACTCTATGGGAGGTTAACGACAAGTCATGCGTGGAGATGGCGAAAACGACATACGAATGGATGCTAGATCATGAGATGAACAATGAATCGGTCAGCGAGGGACTGCATCACGCAAGCAGACGCCTTCGGGGTCAATGGATCGAGGATTTTGCAAGAGAAACATCAAGAAGGGATAAAGGACTTCGAAAGATTAGACACGAGCAAGTGACTATACGACCACCGGACTCAAGACAAGGCGAGGCGAGAGATCCAAGGGATGTCGAGCTATGTGAAGATACGAAGCATATCCCACTCTATTGGGTCCCTTACGTTCATTATGGCTTTTGACATCTCATCTTGATGGCAAAAGAGGACAACATGCTGAGATTCGGAGTTAGATGCGTTGCTCAAGTTCACCAGCCGTTTCTTTGATATAACTTTCTTTTGGTTGATAAAATGATGCCGTCATGTTCCCGTAGGGAAATGTATTTGCCTTTAAAATGCGTTTCACTGTGTTTACCGTCGATGTGTTTAGAAGAGCAACGTCAGGGTCACCTTCGTGGCGTTCAAGCCTACCTGGCTTGTCGCAAACTCCCGCAATATTTCTTTGACGGCTTGTCACCTACAGCTACTATTTGTACTGTTCCGTCTGAAGTCAATGGAGGCGTGAAAGACACTTGTATTGAAGTTGTTGCTTCGCTAGCTAGCTATGATCTACTGATTATCTCTGGTTTAAATGACCAGGGCATGACCTTGAGTGAAAGCATAGTCCTGTGAGCGTTTGACTACTTGCTCAAGCGTTGAAAAGTTTACACCATCTACAGGAGCAAGGCGATGAGCTGGAGGTACCAAATCCGTGGCTTCTCTAATTCTTTCTATGAGATCAGCTGATCGAAAGGAGGCCATGACGTTGAAGATGCGTACAAATGTAATGGGAAAATTGAAAGAAAGGTTTTCTATTATTTTCATTTTTTTGGATGGGGGGCGCCTCTTGGATGCAGGCGGATTTAGTATGAAAGTGGACTTTGGAAGTGGACTGCCTCGAGGGAAATTGAATTTTTTTCTATGTATATCAAGCGAAATAGACAGGTTATGGAGTGTAGGGTTAGATAGAACGGAAGCTCTAGTTGCAAACCTCGTAGATCGGATGCACCGGGTGCGGGCTACATTGCGCTCTCGATAGGAAGAGCAGGTTCATAGATATATAGAGCTGCTCGCTGATGGTTTGTTCTGCAGCAATTACTTCGAATTAAACCATCTGATAGTAGACCAATTGATGCTAGAACCCTTGCCTCTGGGAACCCAACTTGGAGTCTTACTGTGAGCTTTGAAAACCCCTACACAAACCAACGTTACATCTAATACTGATGAGCTGAACTTACCTCTATCTGTTCTGGTTGGACTAACCAATTTCTCGAAACCTCTATATGGCCAGCTGTTTATATCATCGGAAAGTACGGCGCCTTCAAATTTATGAACAGAGGCATCAAAACACTGTTTTTTCATGACGATTGCCTTGGTCCTCATGTTACTATGGGTGATTTTGCAGCGGGCTGACGGCGACCTTCCTCAAGGAGCTTGTTGATGCAATTTGGCACTGGATTCATTGCTATCACGGGTCAAATATCAAGGTACAGGCAAAGGTAGGGTTTAGATTGGATATTTGTTGAATCACGAAGGTTCAAGAAACCTAGCGGACTCGCTATATAGACTATCCTATCAACACGTGGCGACAACATGTCAACACGGTAACAACGCCAGGTCACGTGTAACGCGAGTTGGCACCGTGACAAATTGTCCCACTGAGGATTTGTTGAGGGAAAGGCGCAACAGCGTGATTGGGTTGCTTCGAGAAAAGGAGAGGGATTATCTGGTGAGCTTTTATCAGCGAAAAGAGCGGCAATTTGTGCAGGGTTTACCCTAAGAAATCGCCCAATCTGAGCGCTGAGTCAACTCAAAGGGCCAAAAGCTCTAACCTTGCTGCGAAAAGGGTAATGAATCGACACACGCCTATTCAACCTTTCCTATCGAAAATAGTAATCCTGCCGGTGATCTTTCAGCCGAGAATCCTCAGGTGATATCTTCCAACGACGAACCTTCTTCGAACGAATTACCTGACGTCAACGGGCTTATACAAAGTCAACTGCCTCCACCTCTTGTCAGTGAGAGTCAGTTGAAGCCCACCGCAAGCCAGGTAGCTCCTAAATCCTCCGCCACCACTACCAGACCAGCCCGAGGTGTACCAGGAAAAGACCCGGAATCAACATCGCTGGGAGTCCCAGAAGGCGGCTGATGCTCAGAGGAAGGCTCAGGCAGCAGCAGCGAGGAAGCAGGCCAAATCATTGCAGCCGAGGAAGGAAGATGTATCGCAATTACAGGAGGAGTCTGCCTTGCTTCGATCATCGGAATAGATACCGTGGTGGCGTTGCATCGCCGCACAAACAATTATCTGCAGTTAGCAGTAAGATTCCTTACCGATGTATTGTATACCAGAGAGTTGTTAGTATGTAGTAGGGGGGTAAGAGTTACAACTACTAAGTATTAAGTGGACTCTGGAAGCGGACGGCAAACTTTTCACTAAAGAACGTCTTACTCGCTTACAATTGCCGAGACATCTCCAACTTTTAACGACTTGAGGACCGTGTTGGGGTCTGCGATTCAATGTTACACAAAATCACAAAGCCAGGATTGGTGGTTGGGGACTCTCATTTCCTGGGCCTGCGCCACCTAGGACGCCTTGCTGTCTATCTTGCAGACCCTACATCTTGGCGTGCGCCCGCTTTGTGAGGGGATTTTTGCAACGAGGCATCCAACCGCCTTTTTGAAGCCTACGAAGGCTATGGATCCGCTGCCTCGCCATCAGGAGATCCTTCAAATACCTGTGCTTACGCCCCAAGTTCATTCTCATTTCTGTTAGTTTTGAGATTACAGTTAAGGCAAACAACCCGCCCGGTTCATTTTATCGCTTGGGACGGTATTATCTAGGCTTCAAAACAATCGGATCCCGCTCTCATTCTAAACTTCAATCGCAGGAAGCTGGAGCTACTCAATAACGAGATCATCCATTCTATATCAGAATCTTGGAGGTCCTTTTTGACTGTCTTAAATTTCGTTCGTACCATCGAAATCAAGCATGTCGCGGTGAGCATTTAGTGATCCTGGTTGCTTTCATCGCGAGCTGACAGATGCAAGTCATCGATTCGATGATGATGAATTCGAGGTCGTTGGCGAGCGTCCGTACTACATTCAAAGCACAACGGTGAGTTTTTCGCAGTAGACTGGCAATCACATGCAAGGGCTGAATGAGTTCCATAGCTACCGAAGTTCCATCTTGATGATGGCAATATCTATGTTTCTGTTCAGGGAGGCACCAGTCGAGGGCCGTTCAAAATAGCGAGCGTAACAGTCACTTCAACGTCTATCACGTACAAACTTAGCGGTGCAGATGATGCTCTGGTGGATGATGGAATGTTGTTTGAAGAGACTAGGCTGACACAGCGGAACTGATTGCTGAGAAGGCATTTCATGTAGATCTGAAGATTCTTGGATGCACCGCCTCCTTGACAGCTAGCATAGCAAAAATAAGGTTGAAGGAGTCCTTACGTCTTATTGATACCGAGAAAATCCGTAGCTGTAGGCGGGCTTGTTGCTGAGTCAAGCATGGCTGAGTCTACGCTGATAGCTACACAGCAGGCTCCAGCGTCTTTATAAGCGGAGGCTATTGTAATGAGGAAGGAATGTTCTTTGCAGAAGCCAATAACATAAGAGGTCACCTGACCATAAACCTACCTACCTAGCTACTTCACCTCCTTATTCCGTACTTAGAAATAACACACACACTTATCAATGTAATCGCTGCCTTATATCAACACTCTTGCTATCTAGCAATCTCTTCTCATATACGGACCTTTTGAATCATCCCGCAAAAGATTGATCATTGTAACCTTGTGTTGTCAACCCACAAATTGTCTTATTTCTTGTTGAAGGATTCTTTCTATATTCAGTCGAGCACATTCTACTGATGCCGAAACCTCGGATATGGCTCCTGCTAGTCGGAATCAATTTCTATCCTAACAAAGTTCCTCGATTGTGCGGCGCCATAAATGACATAGCAAGTATTGAGCTAGGCTTGAAGAAGTATTACGAAGAGATCAATGTCATCAAACTCTTAGCTTCTGTCACTGGCGAACCAAGTCAAATTGTCCCGCCTGAAGACAAGCATTTGTGGCCAACGTGGGTCAACTTCACCGGTAACATCAAGGATATCACCCAGAAAGCATCTGCGGATGATATTGTCTGGATTCACTACTCAGGTCATGGGACCCTAAAGCTAACCAACACCTCTGAATTTGTCTACCAAGAGGGTTACGGAACTGATGCTGCCCTGGTGCTCTTGGACCCTAACGCACACGATGGAGTCCGCTACATGCGAGGAATCGAGCTTGCTCTGCTCCTGGATGATATGGTAGACAAAGGATTGAAAGTCACAGTGGTGTTAGACTCATGCAACTCCGGTAGCATCTCACGCGGCGAAGATGCAGTAGTTCGCGGCATCCCATGGAGCGTCGACGTTGACTCCGAGTTTCCTCTACACGTACCGGTGTTGGCCCAGTCGTTGGCTTCGAAAGAGAATATCCTCCGGGATACAGCCCCTACACCTCATTGGCTTTTGCATCCACGGGGTTATACTTTGCTGGCGGCCTGTGGTCCACATGAGCTTGCGAAAGAAATTAAGGTCAAAGAGAACCAGCAATGTCATGGAGCGCTGTCACATATGATATGTAAGGCACTCGAATTCTGCGCGCAGAACGAGATTCAGGACGTTACGCACGAACTGATTTACCGGCATATCTATGCCAACATGTTTAAGTGTGCTGGGCAACATCCCATTCTCATTGGTACCGAAAAGACCACCCTTTGGGGTGGTGAAGTGGCGCGCCTCGATGCACGATCGACCTTCGAGATTGTTAAACTATTTGCAGACCAGGAGATTTGGATGAATGCAGGGCTTGTCCACGGGGTTTGCACTGGGGATGAGTACGGAGTCTACACTCACGCAGAAGCAAAAGAGCCTGTCAATCACATTATAATCACCGACGTCGAAGACGTCCATGCTGTTGCCAAGTATTCTTCTGCCATGGGGTCAGAAGCGGACGGCATCCAGATTCAAGTAGGATACCGTGCTATTCTTACGAAGTTGGCCCGGCCCCGAGCCTTTGTTAAGCTTTTTCCCGGGGCTAATGATTCTTGGAAAGAAATACTTATGAAAAGCGTATGGCTTCAGCACCTTCCCTCGGATAAGCGAGCTCCAATTGATACTCCCTGCTTCTCCGTTGTCAAATCACACAGCCATCAATATATCATTCTTGATTTTAATGACGATGCTGTCTTGAATCTTCCGCCCTTGGATTCATCGAATCCTTGCGTCAGCGACACAATGTTTACTATTCTCGAGCACCTCTCCAAATACACCTTCGTTCAAGCTCTGGACAACCGACGCACAAACAGCCTCACCGACTCAGATTTTATTATCACCGTCAAAGCTCAAGCAGATGATCTCAACTCCTACAAGTCTAAAAGCAGCATCACCGTCCCCCACGAGTCAAAGGTGAACATTGAATTCCAGAATTTGACGCAAGAAGTTCTTTACTTCACTGTACTGAGTCTGACCCCGCCTCGACGAATCAAACGCCTCTGCCCTGCGGCCCAGGAATATAAGACCGTGATGCCGCGCAATCCGCAGACTGTACTGCTGCAAAATATGTCTGGCATCCTTCCGCCTGGTGCGGTCCGGCTAGAGCTATGTATGACAGTCCCGGCGCGGCTCAGGGAGCAACAGCAGGGCTCTGTTGGCGTCGAGGACACGCTCAAGTTCATCGTAAGCACAAACCCTGTCCGCGGCACCAAGAGTATGGAGCTGCCTGACCTATGGGACGCCGTGGAGCACGATGTGGCCGCGGTACGCTCAGCGGACGAGACATTTGGAGCGTCGTTGCAGGAGAGTTTGGTGGGGAATAGCAAGGGGCCGGAGCAATTGAGAGGCGAAAAAACAAAGATAAAATGGACTTGTCGGAGCATTACAATTCGCACAGTTACTTGAGATCAGTGAGGAAAGCATTGCCATAGACATGTTTTGCTAAATTCGCCGTAACTATTTGACATAGCTCTATCTGTATCAAGTGAAAAACGATCATGGAAACAGGTATTTCCTTAATCTAAGTGAATGGACGGAGAGTGAGTGTTAGAAGTGGCGTAGAGGGAGATAGCGCATGATATGATTCCATTAGAGAGGTTTTGTTGGACGAGGTTCTATTTATTCGAGCAAGCTTCTGTACCTGTACACTACTTAACTAAATTTATTCCACATCCGTGTTGACCTCAGTAATATGTCGCCAACATATCTGGGATCCCCATTTTCAAGCCAGCCTCGTGTCCTATCCGCGCCTTAGTAGATAACATGATTAATCTTGTTTACAAAGAAGATTAGAATGTTATTCAAATAAATAACATAACAGTTTTTTGAAAACTTTGTTAAGATCTTATTGATATAAGTTTGAAAGATAATAAACGTATTTATTTTTATTTTTATTTTTTTTTGATTCTTACTCGATTCAACACCCATTATGGGCCTATGCGAGATTCTATATATTGTAGCGGGCGCTGCGCTAGCGTAGCGCCCTTTCCGTATCTATTACCGCTTTTCCTGCGCCCTATACTGTAACTGTTCCCAATGCGAGAACTCTATGGGCTTGTTCCTTCCCTACTCCCCCTCTCTTCCATCTGGCTCTCCGGTGGCGCCACAGCCTGAAATTGGTTCAG
>JAABUO010001737.1_pt1 | contig 27700 bp, 35 predicted proteins | sample 5559291 | NCBI WGS metagenome assembly JAABUO01 (sample SAMN10711878, study PRJNA513372) | rock metagenome | isolation source: Antarctica rocks | place: Antarctica: Victoria Land, Finger Mt sud | reverse complement strand
AGGCTGCAGATCCTTATGCATGTGTTTGGCGACAAGCCCTACAGCGTCAGCTAGCTCCTCAGCTTGCTCTGCTTGGCGTGCAGCTTTGGCTGCTAAGCTATTTGACTGAGAGATCAGCTGCTTTTGCCTGGTGAGGCCTGCCATGTGCTCCACGTAGTATGCACAGCGTGCTGATAGCTGCTCTGCATCTACTGGAGACAGGCATGGGACTAGCTTTTCCAGTTTGTGCCTGAGCACCTCTGCATTCTCAGCTGGCTTTCGTGTAGCACGCACCTTGAGGTATAGATAGTCATCCATGAGCAACTGCTTCTGCAGGTGTGTGCTGGCACTCTTGATAGCTTTGAGGGCATGTCTGCTGTGGCGCCTTGAGTGTGAAGGCAAGTCCTCAAGGGCTTCATGCATACCAGCATGCGGCTATGGCTTGTACGACCTCAGGCTCATCAAGGAGCTTTGCTGTAATTCCAGCTGTCAACGATGATTGCCTGCAAGATTGAAAATTCGTTGAACAAGAGTGTGCTCCACCAAAACACAGTTCACTGATCAGCACCTATTGACGACAACGTGGAAACAACAGAATGCAATTCTTGCTCAAAGGCAACATCTTTCGGTAAACTCATACATGCATTCACGCCGCATACGACGAAGTCTGCTTTGTGAGACAGAAACACACTTGCTGCAAGAAGTGGCGCTCGTACGAATTTGAGTGCCCCTCGACGCGATACTCAAACAACCAACGCCGATGAGCATGTCAAGTCGGAGTCTGTGATGTGATTGACATGGCTTGCAGCGCTGCTGCGTCAATTTGGACAAAGCAGGAGTCGCAACGACGCTCATAGCTTCTGAGCGACCTCAACGGCAGGTTGAGTCGTTGCTTCTCAATAGTGCTCATTATTCATTACCAGAATTAATAGAAAGTGCAGCTGCTGTAAGTCTTCAGCTGCTCTGTGTCTTGCGCGCGCTACGCGGTGCGGAAGCAACACAGGCTTGGCCGTCATGCTGAAGCCTATGCGAGATCGATGGTCAGCGCATGCTCGTGTCATTCTGCCGCTGCTTGCATTGGCAACCCTAACTTTAGTAACATGCCGGACAACACTCAGTGAGTTTGAGCGTTTGGAGCTACGCTTGCGATGACTTCCTCTCGCAGAGCACCTGAACCTGATTGCATGTTTGCTATTTAGGTCCAGTTCCCGTGGCACCTGCTGCTGGAGGCAGCTGGGCTAAACAGAATCTTGTATCAGTACTGACTTGGATGAGCAAGTCAGTTGACAGGTATATAGTGCTTCATGCTTTTCGTAATCGCTGCACGCGTTTTCTGGTAGGCACTTGAATTTGTGGAATAGATTGCTTGGTTGGCCGTGTTTGCATTATTGCAGTGAAGGACTGCAGGTATCTATAGCTGAACAACGGACTGAGAATCTACTAGACCGATTGTGGTCTTCTGGTGGTGTGAACAACTTTGATTTTTCTGCAGGTGCAATTCAGGCTTACCCAGTCGGACCTGCAAGATGAAGGTACTCCTTCAGCTTTTGCTGGACTGGTGCAACGTCCAGTTCAAGATTGGAGCTCTCCAGGAATCTCGCAGCTTTGCTGTTCAGAGCTGGTGCTTCCTGATGAGCAATTGTGCTCTGGCCGTTCATGCCTTCATCTGCCTGAGAGCACCTTGGGGAACGCGATTGACTTCACAGCTCAAGACACACGCAAGCAACGTAAGCTTGTGCTGGAATATACATTCATTGTCTTGCTTCTGTGCGTCATGCAGCCTGTTGATTGCTTGATATCTGCACATGTGTGTCAAAGGATACACAATAAGTATTTTGGTGCGCAATACCTGCTACTACCGGCAATACCTGGAACGGTGGCATGGCTGCATCGTATGACTTGTCTCTGACATGCAAACGTGCTCTGCTCAGCTGCACTCTCATGATCTGCAGAGTGCAGACAGTCACAGTCATATTTCTAGAATGCAACCAATCTCATGTTTGCCTTTGCGGTAGGAAAGTGCAATGGTCGTGCCTTGTACCCACCTGCTTGTCTGTATCACATGCAACCACAATGCACAGTACCTCGGTAGTGCTCTGACACATGCTGGCTATGTGCAGGTGCTGGTGTCAGGGTGGGTGAAAACAGTTGAAGCCTTCCGGCATGCTTTTGCATACTTGGTTGAGCAGAAGATCTGGCTTGCAATGAGGCTGCCCAGTGGTGTGGACTGGGCCTGCCTCTCCTTGTGTGGACTGTGCATTGTGTGTGCGCTGGTAAGCAAAAAGTCCTGCTGCCTTGCTCTCCGTTGATGTGACACTCCAAGCTGCACTTTTGTGATGTTTACTGTTTACATTTGCAGCTGCTGCGTTTGTTTTTGATGTGCACAAGCTCATGAACTTGATGTGTAGCAGTATGTGTTTGACCAAGCAGCGCTGCATAACACTGATGCAGCTCAGCAAAGGTCATAAAGGGACATTTTCTGCAATGCTGAGCAGAAGAAGCTATAGTGTGTTTACTTTGTCGCTCATCAGGCATATGCTTGCAGGTTGTGTACAGACTGTACTGCAAGAGGAAACTTCGCGCTACCCTAGGGGTTCAACACCTGCCCGCTCAAGCCTCGCCAACTCTGCCCTCAAAGCCTCTGGGCTCAGGAAAGCTGAACTCAGCAAAGCTGGATGCAGAGACCTTGCCAGACCCCCACAAGGGTGATGAGGACCAGCAAGAGGAGGTCGCTGACTCTGTGGACGCCACTGCCAACCTGGTGAGGCCAACTGCTGTGTGTATCACGTTTAGGGCTGTGCTATTTTTGAAGTTACAAGGGTTGACAGTTGTACACTGACAGCAATTACTTGCTTGTAAAAAGTGTCACTCTGGCGGTATGATGTAGGCTGACTTGCTACATTTTGTTTCTTTCTCAGTAAAAAGCAGCATTGTAGTTATCTCACCCGGGTCGGTGATAAAACACCTAGACAAGTATAGTAGCCAATGGCCAACCAAACATATTCTTCAGGTGGCAGATTATTCAATCAACCCCCCTAACCCTGCTTTTGACTTGCAATGCCCAATTGTTGTGCATACATTGCCTTACAACTGCTGTAAAACAAGTGTCATTGTAGCTGTCTTGTTTTTGTTTTGTCTTGAGACTAGGGCATCAGTTTTCTCCGCCGACCTTGTAGTTGTACATCCAACTGTGTTGAGCACAGCTCTGTAACCCGTTTCATGCCTTAAATCATGCTGCATAATCTGAGAACAAGGCAGTTTGCAGAAAGGACATTGCAGATTGTGCTTACATGCATGAGGCTTGGCAGATTTAGCATACTATAGCGCACAAAGTGCCAAGACTGTCAGCTGCTTGGCATGCAATCAACATATACAGCCCAGCCTGCTATGCACATCCTGGTAGTAAAGGTCACAATGACCGAAGGATAATCTGTGTACCTGGGACAAAAGACTGATCAGGCTGCTGTATGTGCTGTAGGACAAATCACAGATGGAGAAGGCGAGCAAGCTTTCTAAGAAGCAGCCGCGTGCAGCCAGAGCAGCAGCCTCCGCTAGAAAAAGTCTGGGGCAGTCCGATGAAAAAAGTCCAGGGCAGTCCGGTGAACTGCCCTGGCAGACAGTCACTCGCAGACGCCGCCTGCCCAAGCCCTCCCCTTACCCTCCGGCTGAAGCATCTCCTGTAGTTTCTACAGTCACCAGCAATCTTGACATGCCAGGCGGCAATTGCGCCCACTCTGCCAAGCCCAGATCTGAAAGGAAAGGCAGACGGGTTGCGCATGGTGATGCCAAACAGCCTGTTCGCAAGGTGGCCACCACACCCAAGGCTATCAGGTCTTGGGTCAACAGCCAGCAGGGCAGTGCTGCACCAGCCCTTCAGCCATTGACAGTCAGGGCTGTTGGGCAGTCTTCTGTATATTCAATCTCCAATTCGGATGTTGACCAGGAGTGGCCTCTTCCTGGTGCAGCAGTGTCAACAGCTCAGCGCCAGGCCCCTGCTCAGATGTCGCGACTGTCATCTGCTCAAGCCTCAGCCAGCCCTGAGGTGCCAGCGCCTCTGGCAACTGCTCAGGCAGCTAATCTTGAGGAAGACAGCAGCAGCCATGTGGCCGCAGATTCAGCTGTTGCAGCCGGCATCAGCGCTGAGGAGCCAGCTCTTGCATCTTCCTCCTCAGCTGCCTCAGTGCCTGCTGAAGGAGTTTGTATTGGCCATGAAGACTCGCCCATTGCTTCAGCCCCTGCAGCTTCTGGGGCAAGTTCTGTCTCAGGGATGAACATGGTCCGTTCTGGAACTTCATCTGATGTCTCAGCTTCCACTGTGGAGCTGCAGCCATCATCACCTTCAGCACTTCTAGGCCAGCCTGCATCTCAGGCGGCTTTACCTGGGAGTGTTTTCACTTCCTCTCCATCAATTGACAGTCCTGCACCTTCCTTTACATTTGAGGCAGTAGACCATCACGTCCTGTCAGCCAGAGACAGAGACATCAGCGTGCCTACATGTGCCCGTGCAGCTGTGTTTGGGTCGCTCCCTGATTTGAGAGGAGTACACGCTTCTCTCTTTCTGCAGCAGTCGGGATACCTTGTGACCCCAATGTTGGAAGGCACATGTAACTTCTGCACGTGTTGAATGTCAGTATTGCCTTTGTACTGTCTTTGATACTGGCAAAAAAACCCCACTGGATCTTGGTGATTTGATCAATTCTAGAACAGATCTACACTGTACAAGAATTCAATATAGCACTGTCGAAATGCACACAATTTTGCATGAAAGGTTCTAGTATGTCAATCAAGGCCACTCTGAGCTTTTGAACTTGTCAGTGTCTGGTGCGACTTTCTTTCTACGTGGTTTACAAGCATGTGTATGCGTTGCCATCAGTCAAGATGCAGAAGTTGAACTGGAGCAGCAGACAGAGTGGAGAAGAAGAGCACGTGCCAGTGAAGGCGACTCGTGAGCTTGATACTTGAGTGCCGAGAGTCTGTTGTTGTCACAGAAACTCTCCGACAGGCTCACGGGACAACCATCTATGTGCAGTGCTATACCCGTGAAGACATGACAGACGTGCATGCAGCGGTTGTCGCAGCTGTTGGACCGGAAGCAGCGTTTACAAAAGACCACCAGGCATACTTTGTTAAATCTGCAGAAAAAATGAACTCGACATTGCATGCAGCGATATGCAAGTTCTGTCATGCTCAAGACGTAGCTATGAAAGACAATCGAACGTGCTTGTGGCAAGCTCGTGCCTGTATACGGCACTTGGCCCGCTGCCCGCACGTCACTGAAGGTGTTCGAAACCACTTCAAAGAAGAGGCCAGGCTTTTGAACGCTCGGTTAAACACCAAGAAGCGAACTTTTCAAGAGATGAGCAGCAACAAGTCTGAAAACGGCCAAGACCTTCCATTCCCCCTACCTTCGGAAGTCGCTCAACCTGCAGCACCTGCACAACTGCCTGAGCAGGCTCCAGAAGCAGCAGGTGGGCTGAGACGTGCTGGCCTAGAGCAAGTTTCCGATACAACAACGTAGTGCAGCCTTCTGCTGCCATGCGCGGTCATCTATTTGTCACAGCCTGTCTGTCTGAATGCAGAGGCGCCTCCTACTGTGGCCAGTCTGCAAGCTCAACTGCAAACTCATGCCTTGGCTCTCGCGCGCTTACAGTCAGTCCTGGACAGACATGATCGCTTGGCATGCCATGCTGTTCTCATGACTGCCACCAGCAAGCTTGATGAGATGATGCAAGGCACACCAGAATCCACCAAGCAGTCCAGTCTGGCGCAAGATGTGGCTGGGCTGTCCAGGACAAAGCTTTCTGGCGGTGGTATGCTTGATGGCATGGGTTTGTCCACCACAGACGTGGAGCTGGCACAAAACTTGAAGGGCCGAAGCTCCATGGACTGTTCGCAAGAGTTCACACAGCAAGAAATGGCTGAGGCAGTTGCTCGTAGACAAGGGGCTGATGCAACAGCATACCAGCGCCTGTATCAATTTGCATTTGCAAGCTGTTCACCAGCCAGTCAACAGTAACAGAATGCCTCTGTTTACCATAAAGTAGAGTTGTTAGTCATATTACATATGCTTAGCTGATCACTTTGTGAGAGGCGTAATACTATGTCTGCTCCTTGTATGGTATGGTTCTTGAAGCATGGCATGATTACTGAATTTAGATTGCTTGTCTTGCTGTTTGTACCGGTGACACTCTGATGTTGTGTATGCTCAGCAGGCTGCGGAATTCCACCAGTTTTGGCTAGGATCCATATGCAGGCATTGTTGTGTTGTCCCTTTTATAGCGTGCTACACATTTTGAACAAAGCAGCATCATTTCATTTGTGAAAATTGAGTGACCGTGTGGCCCTTACACGGATCTGCGATTGCATCACTTGGGAGAGTTGAGTGACCAAGTCGATTGTACAGGCATTACATGTGATTGCAATTGCATGGGGTTAGAACCCTGCTTTCTGTACAGCTGCAAATCGAGGATGTGCATACTGTGTATATACCAACAGTTGCCCCAAGGTCAATCCGCTTCTGAAGACATCACACTGAGCAACCACACTTTTGACATCGTTCTAAATACAAAATCGAAAATTGCAGTTGGCTATTCATCTCAAACGCACACCATCCAATCAAACCCATCAGCATACCAATAGTTGTACAAATGCGCAATGCTGCTACCATACCATACTTAAAATTAACAGGACCAACACTCCCTCATTGGCACTGTTGGCTCGTATGATGCTTGTGAGTCATGCTAAAAGCCACCATGCATCTTTTCTGCAGACCTGCATCAAATTTGGACTGTACTAAACCTGGAGTCCGAGCAGCAGAAAACAAGAACATCATTGTGTGCTCTACAAGCATTCCCTGATCAAACATCTACACAGAACATAACACAGGACAGATATGCCCGCCATGATGCTACATTATCACACACTGCACAAATAAAAAACAATTGTGGTTTGGAAGGTTTCTGATCAGACCACAACCATCACAACCTTTGGCAGCCACACTATGACGTTTTCAACTTCTGTACAATGTGAGCTCTGAGTCTCAGTAATGTGTTATCGTCAGGTCCAGATGTCAGCTTGCAGCAGTCTTGCATCTGCAACCCACCAATCTTTGTCAGTTTGGACGTCATCTACTGCGTCAGAAATTCTAGCTGTCGTCAACCAAATCCCAGATTGTTTCAGTGCACAAATCAGTACGGCAAAGTCTCCTGATGCTGAGGCTGTGATCTACAGTTTGCAGCTTCCTTGCTGAGCACCATAATCTCCTGGTCTGTTTGCATGCTCCAGCCCTTGACAACAGGCTTCTTAGCTGCTTTCTGTAGCTGGGCTAGCTCTTGCGCTGCGTCAAACTTCTTCATCCATGGGTGCTGAAGTATGTGTGCAGCAGGGATGCGCCGCAAGGGATCAACAGTCAACATGGCTCTCAACAAGCTCTGGCATTCTTTGGAAACATGTGTTGGCATGTCAAACTGCCCAGCCAGAATTCTGGGAAACAGTCGTTGCAGAAGCACAACTTGGCTTAGCGTCTGTTCCTCAGGGTCTCGGAAGGGGAAGCTTCCAGAGAGCAAGGTGTACAGCACCACCCCGCAGGACCAGACGTCAGCTGCCTTGCCGTCATAGCTCTCGTGTGCAAGTACTTCTGGCGCAACATACTCTGGGGTGCCTGCAGGCAAGACAGCAGGTCTTCACCTACACTGCCTGTGGTGGTGCACCACCGGGGCATGCCCATGTGTGTGTAAGTAACATGATCGCCGCCCTTGCTGAGACAGGAGTAGCCATAAGTCACACCAAAATCAAACATGACAATTCACAATGCCTGTCAGAGACAGTGTATGACAACTATGGCTACTGCAAGAAGGGAGCAATTTTGCTGCAATAAACATGCCACCTGTCACAATCAAACAGTCGGACTGACATCTCCATGCTTACCGCAGAGAATCTTGCAAGCTGAGCCCTGGTACTCATCCTTGCTGTATCCAAAATCACATAGCTTCAGCAGCGGCCGCTCTGACAGGTCCATCAAGAGGGTGTTTTCTAGCTTGATGTCTCTGTTGGCAATCCCCATCTGCAGTCCCACACATCTACATTAAAAGAGCACGGAGCTGTGTTCCTATAATTTGTGCTGTTCAGATGGCACGAGCCAGATATGACTCACATAATCTGGGTTAAGAATCTTGCTTCATACCAAATATATCACAGTCCTTACTGATTAAGCTTCTCCTGCTACTACTGCTGCTGCTGCTGCTGCTCGTGTATGAACACATACAGAAGATTGTGAACCATTCTGTGGCATATCATACCAAATACAAGTGACTGCATGCAAATGCCTTAGACAAGTGCCGTCATGCAGGCAAAACTGCACATCTTCCAGCTGATCTTGTGCATGCGAACATGGCTCTACATCTGCACAGTGCTTACCTGATGGCAGAAGTTGACCCCAGTAACAAGCTGATGGAACAGCCACAGTGCATTGGACTCGGTCATGCTGGCCTTCTTGTAAACCGCCTGATGCCGGTCAATATAATCTGCTAAATCACCACCAGCAGCAAACTCACTGACGATAGCTAGGTGATCTGCCGTGAGAAAGACCTCTCTGAATTGGATGATGTGAGGGTGATGAAAGCACAAACGCTGATTCAAAACCTCTCGGGCCACAACATGTATACTGCAGAGCAATCAGAATGCTTGTGAGCACTGCAATACTCAGGGGCAGACAAGCAAAGCAGCATGCAGCTAATTATGCTGTTGAATTGCAGACTGTGAACAGACAAGCAAAAAAGTGTGCGGCTAATCATTGTTGCCAAGCAGCTCTGATTGCAAAAAAACATTCCACTATCCTGCACCTGGCATAAATGCGCAGCCAGCACTAGAAGGTGGCTGATACAATCTGCAGAGCGGCTTGTTTCCCAGATATACACAGGTGTCTATATGGGCGCGCTGCACATCACCTCAGGTCCAATGAACTAGCTAGAAATTACCTGTTTGACCCTCTAGGAATGAATTTAATTGCCACCTGATTTCCATAGCGGAGATCTACAGCTAAATGCACTGACCCAGATGAGCCCTCCCTCAAGTTGCGGACCTTCACATAGTAAGAGTGATTCCAGAGGTAGTTGTCTCTGCTGCCCACCGCAGGCAGAACGCTTGTGGGGGTGACGGCACTGACGTTGCTGTAGTTTGACGTACTGTAGCAGAACCAATGCCGGTTGACTGTGTGTCTCGCAACTACAAAATGTATATGCAACAAGATTGTTGCCGATGGGTTGACCACACGGCGACAAAGGTCCAGTGAACCGCTTGCCAACTGACGCAAGCGCAACGCAAACAGGACTTAGACCAAATACAAAGCCGAATGAGACACGGAGTCACCTTGTACTCGGAAAGTCTGCCGATCGAGCCGAAGTCGAAGCTGAACCCTCGCCATTGTCGATGCTGTCGGTATACTTGTTGCCGATGGTCAAGCCAGAAACGTCTTGACTGCGAGAGCCGCTGACATTTGGTTTGTCCAGATGATTTCTGTCTTCGTCTTGGCTTGCGGGGACGCCTAGTTTGCCAGACCTGTTCAACGACAAGCAACCCCCCATGCCTAGCAATCAGTATGGTCGCCGCCTGTTCTGTTCAAGACGCTGAAACGCAACTCTGAGCTTAAGCGATCTACAAACTGATGAGACAAAACTGAGGGACCTCATGACTGCCTCTGAGGCGTGACCTGCATCCCAATGCTCAGGACAACATCCGCGTCTGCCACGATAAAAGTCTGACTAGCGCAAGATGACCACATGCATCAAGGCCGCACATGTCTTGTAGATCAGCTGGACTATCAGAACACGTGCAAACCGCTTCACGTCAGTACATCGGCCGGACCCGATCACCTCGACGTTCGTTGGTAGCAGTTGACGCCATTTGAAGTCATACTACATTATTCAAATGTCGTGATGTGTGACCCAACAAGTCGAGTCTTACAAATGGACGTGCTTGAGGATGCATCTTTCATCAGAAGCCTCTGTGCATGATCGTTTAAGCTCTGAGTTAGCTGACAGCGCTGTTTAGACTAGCTGATCAGTGGTTCATATACACTTATGAAGACTGTTCATGTGATGCTCAAACCCCCGCGATAATTGCTTGGTGAGTAGCTGCTTAACATTACATGACAACTGCATGTCCACACTTCAACAAACATGAGCCTACATCAGTTACCAAAGACACCACACAATACTGAGCACACACGTTTCTCATATCGTCAACAAACCTGACTTTGCCATGTCTTGCTGACTTCCGGAAGTCCATACATGATGTAGTGCAAAACAACTGCCGTTGACTTGAGACCCTCTTGCTGATGATGCAGAGCTGCACAGGCTGTTTGTGTGAAACGTATGGTGCATAGCTCTTTTGGCCGTCAGTGGAGGACAATGACAGGCTGTTTGCAGTGATGAGTGCAATACTTGGACACACTGCCCAGGAAGAACTCCTTGATGCTGCCCTGGTTGTGTTTGGCCATTACAACAGCTGGAGTATTGAGATCTTGAGCTCTTTTGCAAATGATTGCACCAATGGAGTCCTTATCTGTGTTGAAGTGGGTTATTTCAACCTGGTGCGGAATCTTGGAGGCTTCCACTTTGCTCACAAACCTCTGTTCTATGAACCCTTCTGCTGTGCTCACCTGTTGCACATGAGCAGACATCAACAAACAGGTGGCCAGCAGTACCAAGCAGTATGAACGAAGCCAATGCCCAGGCTAGCCAGCGCTGAATGTCGACATGAAGAATGACAAGCAGTACACTGGTTAGCATGTGACTTGGTCTTGTGTTTGTATACCAGAAGCCTGCAAGGATCAACTGGGACATGATATCATTGTGAGTACTGAATTGCTTGCCTGCTTGCGGTCATCCTTGGGGTCAGGCGCCTGAACCATGAACTCTCCAGCATCTGCAAGTCCAAGTCCTCCACCTAGCAGCTTTGCCTGAGGATTTGGCACAACATGGAAGAAGTGAATCTCATCACCTGAAAACATCCCTGATGTGATGAGCATGAGTTCACGAGCTATTGAGGATGCTATCATGGAATGTCCTGCTCAAAGTCTTTGTGAAAAAGAAGCTGTTTCGCATCGCAGGTGACCGCTAGACCAATAAACTTGTCACCTTGTCTGTACAAGTTGCTAATCACCCAATCTAGTGCTTGCTCCGAGCCCTTGTTTGAACAGCGAAAATAGTATGCGAGGTTGTAGGAAATCTTGATCAGCAAAGTCAGCAAAGCGAACCCGACTCACATTCGTATCGTCAACAGGGACAAGGATGGTTCTAGGTGATTTGCTGGATGTCATCTCAACCTCCTGGGAGACAAGCGATGGTCACGCGGGAACGACCGGAGTGACAGGAGTGAGGGATTATAGTGAGGGACTATATTGATGAGGGGAAGTATCGGTCCGTCTAACTGGCAAGTGGTCTTGTTTGCGCTAGTGGTCGCCTTGTGTTCACGGTTGATGACCGGTGTATGTATTAAGGAAAGCACACGCACCGCATTTGAGACCGTATCAGAATGGCGAGACGTCAAGCGGGTAGCGCTTGCATTTGCCGCAACCCGTGTCTATGCCAATTACTAACCTTGCCTCATCGCAGTTCATTCCTCGTCTTGACTTTGAGCACTGCAACGGCGTATTCGGCGATGAGATGGGCAGCATTGGGAGGCACGTCCAACTCTGTTGCATTGCAAGATAGCTGACAAGCCTTGCAGTCGAAAATGCCCTTTGGCTGGTGCGGAGGGACGAAGAGCGTCAGGACCACCAGTACTAGCCTCGACCAGAAACATCTGCAACCAGGCCGAGTCGTTGCAGGAGCATCACAAGAAAATCTTGACCAGAGCAGTTGCTGTCAGCTTCCAGGAAAGCCTGAATTTGTCAAATTGAAGAGCGTTGCGGCCAGGTAAGGGCTGTGAGTCACGTATAGAATCTCGTTCGCACAGGTGAGATCTGCTATTTGGCAAACGTCTGCCGTTTGTACCACAAATGTATGGGCTTTGCAGTGCAACTGCAAGCGATCAAGGCACTCCCACGACCGTTTTGGCAGGGGCTCTTCCGCCGAACCCGTTGAATGAAAACGAGCAGTACGACAAAGTCTCAGACATAGGTGCTGGCGCGTCAGCTTTTGTCGTTCTTGCTGAAGATACGGTCACACGTCAACAACTTGCGATCAAATTTATCGATAGAGGAACTACAGCGTGAGTTACGCAAATCACTGACTGCTTGACAGTTTAAACTTCCAACAGCTACTTTGGTGTGATACAGAATGTCTAAAGATCTATTTTGCTTCAGCCTGAAATTTCGAGTCTTAGCAGGCTGGAATAGGTTTTTTTGATGTAGTTTCCTGTGCCAGCCTTGCATTACTCATTCCCTCTTGCTTCTACAGGATCAAGACAGCGGGCAAGGAGATTCTGAACCAGCGCTTATGCTGCATGCACCCCAACATCATTCAGCTGCATGAGGTGTTCCTCACTCCTGAGCACCTTGGCATTGTCAGTGAGTATGCACCTGGGGGAGATCTTGTGGACTACATTGAGCGTCACAACATGGCATATGACCGTGCATTGATGGAGAGTGAAGCTCGCTGGCTGTTTCAGCAGCTCATTGTTGCAATTGACTACTGCCATCAGGTCAGCCCACTGTGTATCACTTACTATGCACAAGCCCCTTTGCTGTACGGTAATTTTGCCTTTTCCTGAGGTGCTTGTACACATTCTGTCCGCTATCGACAACATTGTTCTCGTTGACAGACCGCCATGCCATCAGCAAACATGTTGTTGGATATGCTTTTCGTGCTGCCTGTCTGAGAGTCAGGATCTAACTGTGTGCGCGCGTAATGCATCTAGGCATCCTATGTGCAACTGCTGATGCTACAATCACCTGCATGCAACTGAGCCTACTTTGCATGTTCTCATGCTAGTCTTTCTTTGCATGGTGTGTGACAGCCGCAGTTTGGTAAGTCATCCAATACAGTAATCAGTGCGGCGCTACGCATACACTGCAAATTGGGTCATAAATGTGGCTGCCTTATTCCCGACCGAGTGCTGCTGCCGATGCAGATGGGCATTGCCAACAGGGATATTAAGCTAGAAAATACATTGCTGATGGATACATCAGAGAGACCAGTGCTGAAGCTGTGTGACTTTGGGTACAGCAAAGATGAGCTGTGCGCCTCCATCAGCAAGACCATGTGCGGTAAGAAAGCAAACCTCAGTTAATGCTCACTGACAAGTTGATCAGCAACCACCACACCAGCCCACATTTATTTTGAGCTGAGGGCTTACTTCAAAGAATACTGGTATGCTTGATGGCTGCAAAACAACTGGATGTCACCAGCATCTAAGACTGCACATTCATCATAGTCCAAAGCACAAACACTCTGTGCAGCATGCAATAATCCCCTGTTTTGCAGCTTTCAGCAAGTACTTTCCACACTCTGTACTGCACCTGAAGATTTTCAGCTCAACTGCTTGGGAGACTCCAGCAAGTCTTCAAGGAAAACAATACATAAGAATGGCTAGTGAGGTCAACCTGGAGTTAAGAGTACACATGGCTGCTGAATGTGGCTTGTATGTCTTTAGACAGGCTTCCAGCACAGCAACTCTTGGTCAGCTACAGTTGTCAGGATGTGGTGCTTCAGACTGTCGCAGCAGCTTGCAGCGCATGTTCACACACTAAATACGTACCTGGGCAGGCTCTGCAACCCTAGGTGACAGGGTTGAATGACATGACAATGATCATCGTCGCGCAGGAACTCCTGAGTATGTTGCCCCAGAGGTGCTGCTGTACAACAAGTATGCTGGCAAGATGGCAGATTTGTGGTCCTGTGGCATTCTGCTGTACTGCATGCTCACTGGCTGCTTCCCCTTCCGGCGTCAAGAAGATGAAGGGCTGGAAGTTCAAGCAGTACTGCAGAAAATGCTGCCTAGAATCCTCAAAGCAGATTATCAGCGACCAGAGGTAGCACCCTCGGAAGTAGCAGTACCTGCTGACTTGATGCTGTTACAAACACACTGTTGCAAAAGGCACAAAGTGTTGAGAGCATGCAGCATATGCTAAGCAAGTACAGAGAAAAGCCGCTACAGTTGTGCTGAGTACACATCAGCAGATTGCAGCCCGCTTCATCGACCAAACAGCCATGCAATGACTCTCTTACAGATTGCTGCTTGTTGGGCATGTTTGATGTACAGGCAGCTTACCCCTGTTCCGGTGCAATACAGGGATTGACACCAGAATGCTATGATCTCCTGGGCAGGCTGCTGGAAGTGAACCCAGACAAGCGCATTACAGTGCAGCAGGTCCTACAGCATCCTTGGCTTGTACAGGACATGCCAGAATACTTGGTGGAGATGAACAATAACTTGCTGCAGATTCCCTTGTCTATGCAGACAGGCAGCTGTAGACAGAGTGAGGAGGAGGTCGCTGCACTGGCTGCAAAGGCAGCCCAGAGCATTCGACCACGGTTGTCACCCGGCCCCAAGAATCTATATTACTAATGCTCCATGCATTGTAGTAAGCTGGCACAAAATATGTTGCTGTATGTTCATGTGTGAGCTGTGTTTAATGTTATTTTTCCTTGGGTATTGCAAGGGGTTTCTATGGGGAGCAAACATGCAAGATTTTGTCAATTGCTGTCCTTTTGGACAGGACACGGACCCAGGTCTGAGAATGGTCATTTGAGCTTTACCAGTAGTAGAGTAGGTACCGGTATGACCCATTGAACTGGATGAACTTGAGGACATAGGGTTAGCTTCATAGTTGCAACAACGGTTTTATATGAGTTGTGCCATGTTTGGTTTGTACTACGGTAGCTGTTGTCACCCTCAACTGGACCTGGCTTGACATGACATAGGCAGTGACAGATGACAAGGGTGATGTGCTTGCATCGCACGTGTTGTGGTTGATCGTTGCACTTGCAGGTTGCTGTTTGGCTTAGGGCCGGATTGCCACAGCTTGGAACTCGCATCAGGTCTTGAAAATCATGGCGAGACTGACTTTGGGTGATCTCCTCTTCTGTTGCTGCCACAATCATTATGGAGAGTGCACCATTATGGAGAGGGCACCATTCTGGAGAGTGCACCACCATAACAGTGCTGGTACAGTATATTAGTGTACAGGCATTAGGCCATACCGTATGGATGCATCCAGTGCACTCAATGCCAGCCAATGTAAGCATGTACAGCTGCTGATGTAGTGTTGCGATGATGAGTGCAGACTTGTGGTCAAGCATTGGTGTGACATGCAGCCAAATTGCTTAGTCCAGATTAGTCCAGATCTGTCCAGCTTGCAATTGTCTAACTGTTACAGCTTTCATCATACATTGTCAGATCGAACGTTATTGACAATGTGTCAAATTCTCTCTTAGAGACTAGTCTTGTCAGAACTGCGTGCTAGAACACATACCTCTTCATTACATGGATGTGTAAACACTTTTGAACATGTGTACATTCACGCTGCAGCACACTCAGTCGACCGCTCAGTCTGCGTCAAGAGGGTTCTGGATCGACAAATTTACGAAAGGCTCAAATGCCAGATAAACTGCCTCATTTCTTAGTCACAGCAGCTGCTGCTGTCTGATCACTGCATGAGCTCATTGTCGCAGGGTCGTCATGCTCGGCATGCGCAGTGAACGAGTCACGTTTTGTGTTGCAGTCTTTTACTTGGCTGTGGTCTGCGACACAGCCGCTGAAGGCGATAGTTGCGCTTTTACCGCAGGTGAGCCTCAGCCCTATGCGAAAGATGCACGCCAAATACTGTTAGACTCATGGCACTCTCTTGTCGCCCTGCTTTGTACTGATCATAATGCGTCGCATGATCTACATGTGCGAGCAAGTCACAGATGCCGAATGGGTGCATGCAGCACAAAATCGTCAGATTCGGCATCTGTGCAGATGGCGAGGCGACTTCCTCTGAGGGCGTCTGGCAAACATGCAGCGAAACTGCAGATAGGACAGTGCGGCCTCCGATCCCAGACTTGACAAGTACGCGCAGTTTCTACAGGCTCTACTCAACCGGCCTGCAAGTAACAACCCCACCCAAGCACGCCAGCAATAATGCTTCACGTGCTTGCAGTACACCTTGCAAAATTGTGCATCTTTGCTCAGCAGCAAATGCTCTGAAACTTGATTCTGAGACTTGGATTGTGTGCGGTGCAGCCCCTATTCCTGACTTGTACAATACAACAAAGTTCATCCGAACTTCAGAAAGCAGAGAAGCTAGCCCCATCCCTTCTTGCTGCAGTGCCTTGCATGGGGTGGCTAGCCAATCTCTGCAGCAGAGTAACAGTGCTGGGTACATGATGCCTGCTCAAATCATGCATGCAACTGCTTGCAGCAAGTCCAGCTTGACAGCAATGCTGCAACAGCCTACGTGTATACAGTTGACGCAGGTCATACAATCATGCTTATACTGTGTAAATTGCCAGGTCACCACAGGCATACTAACGCATGCGTCTGACAAGATGAGGTGTTTCTTCTTGAGTTGCAACGCAGCCTATGAAACAACCTGATGCAGTACATTTTTGCAGGTGCCCTCTAGGGATTTCCCTGAAAGGCAATTCCCAGACAGGTCACTGGGGCTACTGGTATGATCTGCTGGAGCCTGCCATGGTAGTGGTCAATGACTCAGTCATTGCTGTTGAGATGCCCACTTTTGAAAGTGGCTCTGCATGTAAGGCTCCTGTAGCTATCTGGTTACACCTCACAAGGGTGCTCATGTTGGGACAGCACTGAACCCAACTGCACAGCTGGGCTGTGGTCACCACTCACTTCAAGCTTGCTCTCTAAGATGTTATACTGGATTTGAGAATGCTGGAGCATCAGTCCTGGTCAGGCTTGAGTGAGCAATGCTTGCTTAAACATACAACAGAAGGTGCACAGTGCTGCGTGCTGCAATCGTGTCTTGGACAGTGGCATGAGGGGGCTCTTGTACCTTTAGCAGTGCCACAGAAGGAGGCAGCATCTGCCAAATCTAACTAGTGACACATAATTGTTGTGTTCTGAACTGATGAGTGCTGCGCAGGACCTGAACAGGTGAAAAGGTAAGATTTAGCCTTCACGGCTTCACTACGATCTCACAAGATTCTGACTTGCAGGCCCAGGCATTAATACCTTGTCCATCTGACCTGTTTTGCAAAGCAACTGCACGCCAGGCTGAGATGTGCTGTGTTATTGCTCAAGGGTCAGAGATGGGGGCTGGGGACCCCGGCATGGAGGACATCTATCACTGGGACCAGTCTGGTCCCCGTATTCCTTTCAAGGGGCCTACTGGGGACACAGGTACTTACGTTTTGCATATTTGCCATGTTTAGTGACTGTGCTGTTTGCTGACTAAAGGGTCCCTGATGGGTGCTGGGGATCCTGGGATGGAAGACATCTATCACTGGGACGCAGATGGTCCCCGCATTGCTTTTAAGGGCCCAGAGGGCACCAGACGTATGCATCTGCTTGCTCATTGGCTGTGTTTGTCACAGGATACTTGTCTGCAACATTCTAGTGGCATTGCTCACAGCTGATGGTGGTATGCATGCTCAATTATCAAGGCAGTTGTGCCATGCAATGCTGTTGTTGATGAAGCATTGTGTAAAAGCCCTGAAACAAGTTGGCAACACGCTTATGTGGCCGCTGTGTCTTGACAGACAAGGGTGTTCATGCAGGGGGTCACTACATGACAGGTCCCATCTATGTCTGTGGAGCTGAACCTGGCGACGTCATTGAGGTAAGTCTGGCACATGGGAACCTCTGGTTTCTGGACTACGACTTCAAAGTCACACTGCATCAGACTGTCAGGACACGGCAGAGTTAGATCATTGCCTTTTGTGAATGGTGCACACTGCCTGCTGTGGTTGCATTTTGGTGTTACTCTCCAGTTTTGCCCTCCATCTGAATTTTGTTGCTGTGGTCACTGGAACACGCTTGCTGTGCATTTATGACCTTCTGTATTGTCAAGGCCTATGATGCTGGCAATGCCATGTGCACTGTAGGTTCAAATTCTTGACCTGGTGCCGCGGCCCAACCCTCAAGGGGAGTCATTTGGCACAACAACAGCATATGCCATTGGCTGGTGGAACAGAGTTGGTTATTCTACACCTGATTATCTTCCCACCAGAAATGCGGCAGTTGTGTATAAGGTGAGACAGGTTTCCGTTGTGCGAGAGGTACGGTTTTCTGGTGTAAGTTTGTGTAACTTTGGACACGCAACAGATCAATCAGCTGTGCTAGCCACATGTGGAAGCTAATGCAGACATCCAATTTTGTAGCAAGTGGCATGCACTGGAGCATAACAATACAATGCCAAATGCACACAGACCTTGCCTCAGTATCAGCAGCAGCTGCAGACTGACAAAGCCGCTGTGCATGGAAGCAATGGTGGCAGCTATTAGGCTAATTAGTTGCCATATTGTGTTGGGAAGAGAGGCCAACAGGCTTGGTCCTTGCAGGCTATCAATGATCCAGAAACAGGCAGAGCAGCATACTGGGAGCCTCAGTACATGTATGACTCCAGCAGCCACCTGATCAACAAGACCACGACCGGTTGTGTACCAGAGTCAGGAGCAATGCCACGCACCACCGCTGCCGGTGCAGCCATGTATAACAACCCAGACTACACCTTTGGCGGTGTCCATGTGCCATGCATCAACAACACCCAGGTATCACACTGTCTGCACTTCTTGTCAGCCTTCGGGTTTTCTTATGGGCGCTTCTGATATGTTTTGCTGCATGCTTGACTAGGTGCAGTCAAGCGTTGGTCCAAGTCAGCCCTGAGACAAGTGATATACATTGTAGAGTGCATGTTGTACGTATGTTGCAGGCCAGGCAATGAGCTATGCAGCTGTCTTCAACCTGCTGGCATTGCTGTGCTGTGCAGAACTGGACAGGTTCAGGGTATGGAGGCTTTGTGTATGATGCCCCAGAGGAGATCCGAGACTACAGTGTGAAGGGAAAATACCGCATCCCCATGAACATGCACATTGGCAACATGGGGCTGGCCCCAGCTGTGGGGGCTGCTGTCACCACTGGCCCTCCCTTCCGCACAGGAGGCAACCTGGACAACAAGCGCATTGGCATTGGAGGTGTGGCGTCTAGAAAAACAATGTTGCACTGCAGTAGTGCTCAGCAGACAGCAATGCTGCTGAAAAGCCCTTAAGTGGTGCTTGCTGTGATGTACAAGCAACTGTCACTCACAGAGCTGCATATGGTGTGCAGCTACCATGTATTATCCCGTAGAGGTGGTGGGAGGGCTTCTGTCCATGGGGGATTGTCACGGCTCCCAGTCTGATGGTGAAACAGCTGCCACTGGCATAGAAACCTCCCTAAATGGCCATTTCAGGTACCTGAACTATGCCTGCCTGCAGCATGACTGCTCTGCTGGTTGAGGATGAGAGATGTCATGCACATGTGTCTTGCCATGAGGTTGGCAATGGCAAAGGATGCAGACAAGTCTGCATGCAGGTATTATCACATTAAGGCAAGTGTCCCTGTGTGAAAGCAGTATGGCGCTGCAGCTATAGCTTTTGCAAAGTTTACTGGCTGTGGCCCTATGCGTGACAGAGCAAGCTGTAGGTGGGCTGATGTATACCGCTTTGCACAGGATCATTCTTCACAAAGCTGATGCTCTGCCCAAAAAGCTGCAGCTTATAGACTACCCGGTAAGCCTGCTCCAATACTCAAGTGCTGCCCATGGCACTACTCACTTGCCATGTGCGTTCCCGGGAATGAATTTGCTTCGCATGCACTCATTTGTGCATCAAGCTTGCTGGTCACCTAGCTATGCATGAAGACGTGGTACTACCTGAATGCATGCATGCACTGCTTCTGTCTGTGCTGCTGCGTTCTGAACGGAGACACACTGGCATGAATGTGGGATTGTTTGAATGGCATGACATCTTCTGCTATGGCCTGATTCCATTTGGGACTGGTGACTAAGCCTTTTACATCCTGGCTGCAGATGCTGGAGAATGCCAATGAAATCATTCTACATGGCTTTGCCTACAAGGACTTCCTGCGAGAGATCCCAAACCCACAGGTCTGCCTGCGTTCAAACCCTATTTGTCTATGTTAAGCCGGTAGCAAACTAGTCTATCATTGTGCTTTGAATGAGATGCAGACAGCTGACAAACCTGGTGTTGTGTCCCTTATTGCAAGACATAACAAACTGATGCGCGCACGTAGATCAACAGTCCTGCTAAGCAGCCTGTCGTGAGGGGTCATACTGTGTGCATGCAGGTGAATGTACACAAGTATGGGCCAGAGGGGGGGGTGGACCTCATCAGAGCCATGTCAACCGTCTACAATGAGACACGTGCCTTTTTGATGCACAACTATGACATCACTGAAGATGTGGTACGCGATCTGCTGAGAGTATGACTGCCGGGCTGAGCACTGATTGAGTTTATTGTCACACCTGCAAAGTGCAAGCTGCAGCATCGTTTTGCCATCATATAGCTACTTGAAACTCTGAAAGGTATGCAATTGCGATTGGCGTCTAGACACCACCTGTTAGTCCTTGGGTCAGGCTGACATGCCCTGTCATCACTGCTGCTTGATAACGTTTACATAACACGTCGTGTGCACAAGCAGATAGCTTCACGTTCTCATGGTGCATGTAGTGCCGCCAATGCAGGGTTGCTCACATGTGCATTGTCCAGCATCTAGGCAGGGAAGCAACTGTTTCTTGACATGGTGGCACATAGGTTTTGCTGCAAGACTTTGGTCTTTGTGCAGTGCTGTAGCTGCTGTTACAGGCTATCAACATTATGAGCCTGGGCGTGGACTTCCAGATCACACAAGTGGTTGATGCCAATGTTGGCATCCACAGTGTCATCCCCAAGTATGCTGCTGCTACAATACGAGTCTTTCTGTGCCTACGCATGCACCTTTCTGTGGTCAAGAGGCAATGCTTTCTTTAATCATGTGCGTTGCTGGGAACACATGAGCTGTTGATTGGACAATATTCCTCAACCGCCAGATTTACCCTTAGTTTAGACTGGCCGTCACAAGCCCATACCCTGCCGCACACGAAGTCAGACTCTTACGCTACAGGTGTGCTGTGTGTGCAGGTGGATTTTTGATTCAAGTGCATGGGAGAAGCAGCCCTACTACCAGGATGCTGTCAAGCCTGGGACGTCCCGCGTCGCTTACCCCTGAACATCCGCAATGCACGCTCAACATGACAAGGTGTCTGGCTATTGCGCTAACAGATATTATGACCAGGTCATGCCACATCTCCTCACATTGATCATACCAGATGATCAACTGATGGGTGCTGTCTGCAGTTGCTGGCATACCAAGCACACAGTGACACACTGGTCAGTCAAGGCAAGCATTTGCTGTATTTTTTGCAAAACAACAGCATCAGATCACACCAATTCTGCCTTGCTATATACTGGCTTGCTTGCCACAATGTAGCGTTGTTGTTGAGCAAGATGCTGTCAAAGATGCGCGTGTAGTTTGCCAAGCGTAAGCAGTATGGGACCATGCATGTTCTGCCTCAACACCAGCAAGGAATGCGAAGCATCACAGCAGCAAAACCTGCGCAGGGATTTCTCTGGGTTCCACCATTTGTAATAATGCTCATTAAGACAGTGCTGATCCTGTTGCACAGGACCGAAACAGCGTGACTGTATTACTGTATCATACTGTAAAAGGTTTCTGTTGGAAAATACGAAACGTCGTGCCGATATCATTTACAGAGCGTTCAGCATCGATTTGATGACCGCAACAACCGGGCCATTGGCCGCATACTTGCCTGAGGTGTGCATTTTTTTTGGAGGCCGGTCAAGCGCCGATTTGGCTGATGCGCCCTACAGTTGCTGAGGAGCGTCTCGCTTGCATGCGCCTTTTACACCTGTTGAGGATAGAGCTTTCCTACATTCGTGGACATGAACTACTGGAAAGCGACTCGTTTTGGGTCTCGTAAGTGTGGCCTGATGTGCTTCCCTCCCAACCAAGACATTGGGCTGAAGCTCAAGCTGTTGCAGACTCACAAGCTCAGCACTTGGACGATCTCGAAGATATCCTCAACTCGCCAGCTCCAGCTCTTGATCATCTCGCTACCACTGAAGATTTATGCGTAGTATGTACAGATACCAGGGCCCAAGACTCAACGACAGAAGCGCTACCAACCTCAACTCCTACATCAGCTCAGCAAGTTCAGTCCACAGCTTTGCTCAGCTCATCAGCACAGGCCCATGATGCGTCAGCATCTAACATGCAAGCAAATGTCACTGGCAAGGCTTCTGAAGAGCCAAGTCATGTTGGACAGCTATCTGTGTGGAACACAGCTTATCAGTCTGCTTCTGCACCCATTGCAGCTGTCTGGGCCCGTTTGCCAGAGCACTTGCAAAGACTGAAGCCCCAAACGGTCAGTGGAGAAAGAAGGTTGTTTGCAGCAGATGCCATGATGTGCAGTCCAATGCCAACTTTCTGCTATGATTGGCACATTGCAGAGTCCGCAGGATGCAGAGTCCAGTACAGGACAAAGTACCAGACTGCCCTTTCTGTTGGAGCACATGGCCAGGAACAAAGGAGCCACAGCAGCTGCCACAATTGCAGGAGCTGCAGCAGGAGGTGCAATAGCCGGCCCTCTGGGCATTGCAGCAGGTATGGCATGTGATGCTTCTTGCACAAAGCAGACACCATAATGGTTAGCTCCACCATAAGCATGCCTGGTAAGCATCCCTGTGAGGCATGACTAATATTATGCAAGCAAGTTCGCTATCTGGCACACAACATCATTGCAGCAGTCAAACAAAGCTTATATTGCAGGCTGCGTGTGTGTGTGTGTGTGTGTGTCTATATGCTGCAGTGTGAGTGCAGGTGCAAAGAGTGGTGCTCTTATGGTCGCTGTAGGAGCTGCAGCAGCAGGTATGGCAACAAACACAAGCTTCAGGGCATCTGAAGCAACCTGAGCTTCTCCGTGCTGTCATCATGTGCAAATGTCATGTCAGTGCAAATGTCATGTCAGTTGGCATATGCTTCAATAGAAAGCAATTCAACACATTCTCTGCTGCACTTTTCCAGCCATGTCACGCTTGACATGCCTACTGCACATTACTTGTCATGTGTCAAGAAAGGCTCTGCCTCTGCAAACCATTCACAGTGTAACACAGCGCTGCCATGCATCTGTTGGTTCAGGGGCTGCTCAGCAGTACTACTTGCCAATTGTTGCAAGACAAAATTCTGCAGTATGCACACAGCCCAGTGAGCCAGATGACTCAGACATACCAGTGTCTGACATGTGCACGTGACGTCAGCATCAGCAGGTAAGAGTTGCATCAAATAGAACAGCTGAAAAGGTTGCTGCTTTGCCTATGAATCTTGATTATTGACTTAGCTATGCACATGATTACGAGCACACAATACTGGTTGGGATTGTTGACCATGCAATGTCTGGTCAGATCTTCTACATATACTTGTGTGGTGATGGCCTGTAGCTGATTATTTTGCAGGTGCAATGCAGTCAGGAAGACACCGCTTTTTGCTCCAACATGCACGTATTTTCCATACAATTGTGGAGCTGCAGCACATGTTGACATCAGTGTCCGCCCGGTAAGATATGTACAACAGCTGATGATCAGACAGATGCAGCATCTTACTTTTATAGATGCAATCATTGCGCCTGTACAATATGCACGCAGCCTCCTACAGCCAAAGCTCTATGTACATGCCCAGTTGCCAACATCATCCAGAGCAGTTGTTTTGGCCAGCAGAGGCAGTAGTGATTCTGGTTGTACACAACTGATATCGTAGCACCACACATCTGTGGTTGAGCAGAGAGCACAACCCATGGACGGGGTCAGAAATTGTACAACAAAATCAATCTGTCCAAGGTCAACAAAATCAACTTGTCCAAAGTCGACTACACAGTGGTATGATGCACCATTAGTCGGATCTGCATGTTTACGAGAGGGAAACTGATTCATTTCATGGCCAGGCTTGAAGCTGTAGGACTACTTTTTGCCCCATTCCCAATGGCGAGGTTCCCGCTCACCCATTACAACAAATGGGATTTCTGTGCGATCCATGTACCTCAGGGTGTCCAGTTTGTATAGCTTTGACAGTGCATTGCGGCATTCTACTCTGTCATCCAGCCATCCCTGAATCATGCCAGACATGTGTCATGACGGCTGTCCAGACAAATTCTACTTCGATGACAGCATGTGGTGCATAACACATATGAACTGCCTTAGCAATTGCATACAACAAGCTGTTGAGGCATGGAAGGCATGCTCGCAGCCAAGCTGGGAGATGCACAGGATGGCGGCATTGCAATACATGCAATCCACTGCCCAGTGTGCAAACATGCACATCTGAAAGCAGGTCCAACCATCCAAAATTGCAATGCTGTGCAGATATTGCACCAGTAGACAATGTTGATTGTTGCAACAGCAACCTTGAACATGTATGCAAAAATGCGCACTCTAATAAAGTGCAAAGCTGCATACCCTGATGAATCCCCCTCGGCCATCTGCAACTTCGGTCCAGTCCTGATCTCCCTTGCCAGCCACTATCACGACATCGCCCTTCTGTGCTGCAGCGATGGCCCACCTGATGGCAGTGTACCGGTCCTCGCATACATACCGCCGCCATCTACACCCAATATCACATTCAACATTGTGACTCAGCAGCAGGGCAGCCAAACACAACTATGTGACTCACTGATGGTGGGGAATGACGAACACAAGATGCAGGCCCAGCAAAACATTCACATGAGCTGCAAGCTCATGACCTGCAGCTGGGTTTTGACTGCTGCTGTTGATCCTCATGCCATGATGCAGTGCAGATTACAAAGTACTGATCTGATGACATGACAAGTGACTGATCCATTGCATAACAAGGTGAATGCATAATGGCTATACAAAATAATGTTTGCTGCTGAGTCAGAGCAAGCTAGCCTGTGAAGCTTACATATTCTGGTGGTAGAAGAGGAACTCGCGGACAGTATGTGAGACCCTGCTGGGATCTTGGAGGAAGCCGCCAGCCCAGGGCCTGCGAGCATTCTTGTCCAGAATCTCATCAGGGAAGCCTGTGATGATGTCCTGAATGATCTCCTGCGGCGCCTCGCTGCGCTGATTCTGGTTGGTCATTATTACTGTGTCTGCCTGCATCACATGATTGCATCTGCTGAGTATGTATCTTAAACAGGAAACTTAAGTTGATGGATTGATCTTAAGACATCACCTGCAGTGGTGCAATTGATAGATTGTATTTGCAAGCGTGGAGGGCAGGCAGTATTATAGGCGCCAAGTGCTTGTGTAGCGTCTGATGCAGCTTGCTTATGCTATTGCTGAGCGCATAAATATATGACAGGGACTGCTTGATGCAGGCTATCACAAAGTGCATAGACAAGGGACTCAGCACTGTATGGCCTGAACAGACACATCTAAAAATATGTACAAAGCTGGTCAACTTTGGCGCCAAGTGTGGACTCAACCTTGTAGTGGGCAATTTCACCCATGTAAGGCCGCTTGGCTTTGTCCTCTTCGCCTTCACAGCCAAACACCAGCAGGATTTTGCGCGCTCCACACATTCTGACGTCCTCCAGAAGTCTGTTGAGGGCCCCAGGGGTGTTAGCAGAGTCCACCAGCACCTGGAAGTTCTGCTGCAGGTCAATGTACTCTGTCCTGCCGGGCACCACCTCTGTCGCCTCAATTCCAGCTACAATGGTCTGCACAGACAGCTACAAGTATTGGCAGGCAGACGCAATTCCAGCAAAATGGTATAAATGCTTGGATCACAAGTGTATGTCATGGTCTATGCACATACTCCATAGCTTGCCGATTGCAGAATCCTCCACTACTTTCCGGCTGTTGATGATCAGGCAAAGCTGTTCCAGTCACTCAGGCACTCAGACCTAGCGTCAATGTCAGCCATAATACTCCAGCTACACATGCGCATGCAGGCCTAACAGCTATGGTTTGGTACAATATAGCTCCTTTCATGTGCACTGGAAGATGCCAGGCATGCCAAAAACCCATGCTAGAGCTGGTTTGAAGCAGTGATGAGTGTCTGACCTTAAGAGGGACATTGATGGAGAGGCCAGTGGCCACAGCAGCAAGTACATTGTACACATTGTTGCGGCCAATGAGTGGTGTGATGATTCTGAGGTGACCAATAGGTGTCCTCACGGTGATCTCGCTCTCCCAAATGCCCATCACAACCTTCTCAGCGTACACATCAGCTGACCTGTCATTGATGGCATACGTGACCACGGGGACGGCTGCTGCAAAGCGCTTCAAGTCATCTGAATATGGGTCTGCACCACACAGCCAGCAATCAGTCATGAATGCATCAGACACATGACACCACAAGGAGGATTTGCACAGCATGCTGTTGAGCTGCATGCATGTACAGGCATGTTGGCCAGGATTGCCACTCTTCCTGCTGCAACAGAAGAGCCTGACATATGTATGGTGCAAAGCCAAAGCAGGAACAGGGCCACATGCACACATAAGAGTCTCAGAGGTCCTGATGCAGCTGTGGTACACGCAGAGTGTATGGCCAATGTGTGCAGACGTCATGACCTGGGCAGATCAGCAACACATGATCCAGGCAGGTTGCCTTCACTGTTTTTGAGTGACACTGGCATGTTATGTAACCATGAATTTTAGTTGACTGCGGTCACACTGTGACAAAAGTACAGGTAGTTGTTGTGGTGAAAGATATCAAGCATTGTGCTTAGACCTGCAAGCACGTACCATCCGAATTGACAACAGCCCTTTGCCTGTTAGGGTCCTGCAGCTTGAGGAACAATGACCCCTGGGTGTCCAGATAGGGTGCAATCCCGCCAAAAGCATCAACCTTCTCTTGCAAGATGTTGGTGAAGACTGCCACATCCAAATCCACATAGTCACACCTGCCACAAACTGAAAGATCACGCCAACTCAACATCTAGCAAGCTGTTGCAGCCAAGATATTACCAGTGAGAGGCGCCTGAAGATGTAGCATACAACTCTGCTTGGCCAATGCCGTTTGCATGTTTGGCAAGCTACACGCCTGTCAACTATCAGTAAACATACTGCAGGACATGCTCAGAAGAACAGACACAAGCCACAAACATTTTAGCATGAACATGCCAGTAGTGGCATCTATAATGCTAATAATCGCTCAGCAAAGGTGCAATGAGAGTATTAGATTAGGACATCCAAATGTAAGTGGCCTGTTATGAGCTTGCTATGAGTGCAGTGAGCTTTTGATTGCGTAAGTACCTGCCCTCTTGGAGGCCTGATGTCGTACACTCCAGGACACACGCAGCAGCTCCGCGTTCGGCCTGTCCTGCCATGATCTTCTGCACGTGTAGCCCATCTGGTAAAGTCTCGGGCACTTCATATTTGCCACAGTAGGGAGTCAAGCAGTTTGGGACACTGCTCTCCCTGCCGACAGCAATTCCGGTGTCAAAAGGGGATTTTCAGCTTGTAACTAGTGTCAAAAACGACGACATGTAAGACGCATGATTGGCATGAACTTTATGCCTGACTATGCATCACAGAAGCTGATGCTGGAGTCATTTGATATGCTGTCAGCCTGTGGCATGTAGCCAATTTGTACTGTAATTGCCAAAGTGAAAATTTGAAAGGGAAGACCCCACAGAAGAACACCTTTGCAAAGTTGGGTCTGGTTCATCCCGCTTCCAAAGATCCCCATCTTCAGTCATCAGGAACTCATCAATGCCGTACTCAACGGTGCCAATTAAGCCAGCGCTCTTGTCCAG